>Ga0208184_100030_pt1 | contig 145832 bp, 127 predicted proteins | sample Virmet3651_4511_FD_185736 | JGI IMG/M metagenome (GOLD analysis project Ga0208184, IMG submission 185736) | Marine viral communities from the Southern Atlantic ocean transect to study dissolved organic matter and carbon cycling - metaG... | ecosystem: Environmental > Aquatic > Marine > Oceanic ... | reverse complement strand
CACTGTTACGGTTGGCGTATATCAGCCGCAGCGGATGCGAAAGACCAAGCGCCGCAGCGGTCTCCAGATAGCTCAGGAATGGCGTGACCCCGATCCCTCCTGCCACCATCACCAGCGGTCGCTCCGTCGCAATCGGCAGGGTAAAGCGACCCGAAGGCGCCTTTAGCGCGACACGGGCGCCACATGTCAGAGCGGTGTTGATAAACCCCGACATCACGCCCCCCGGCAGGTCCGCACGATCTGCGGGCGCGGGCACATGGCGCACCGTGATCTGATAGCGCTCGCGCTTGGGATCAACTGCCGCCCCCACCAACGAATAGCAGCGCACGACCGGCGCATCCTGACCAGCGATCTGCGCCCTCAGCGTGATGTGCTGACCAGGCAGGAAATCCGGCAACCGCGCCATCCCGACAATCGCAAACCCAACGCGCGTGCACCCGCGTGCGACCTCTTCGACCTCTGTGACCACCGCCTCGCGAAACCCCTGCCACGCAGGTTTGACACTGCCGCTGCCCGCAAGCGGTCGCAGCGCGCAGCGGGTGGAGCGATGCGGTGCAGAGCCACTGATCGGGTCGCACTGCGCCGCCGAAATCAGCCGGTTGTAATTCGCCCCCTCGCCCGAGAACGGATCATACCCCTCCAGCCCCAATGGCGCATTGGCCTGCCACCAGCCATAGCTGCCCACCGCCACATCCGGGTGCAGGTCGGTATCAAAGACCACCTGCATCCGGGCCGTCCCATGCGGCGAGACCAGCTCTGCCCAGTCCCCGTCCTCTAGCCCCTGCGCCTGTGCCGTGTCGGGGTGAACCCACACCTGCGGCTGCCTCATTCGTTTGCGCAACGAGACCACATTGCGATGTTGCGAGTGGCAGAAATAGCCGTTCTTGGCCGTGGTCAGCCGCAAGGGGTAGGCGTGCTGATCCTCGCCCTGCACTTCGCTCTGGAACTGCGGCACCGGCTCATACCAATGGTTCAAGAGCCGCTCGGAATAGATCTCCACCAGCCCGGTCGGTGTCTGAAACCCGCGCAGGCCCGTGTCCACCTGTTCCGCGAATTTCGCCTCACGATAGGTCAACGGGCGACAGATGCCCTTGGGGTTGGCGCGCAGATCCGCCAGCCGCAACCCGCTCGGTTGCAGCTGCCAATCCCGCGCCGCGTCGATATCGCCATCGAAAAACGCATCTCCCAGCCCCAAACGACACGCAAGATCAAAGACGATCTCGGTATCGGAACGCGACTCTCCTGCAGAAGGGACCACCGCCGGGCGCAGCTGCACCAGACTCTCGGCGCTTTGGCTCACGTCAAACCCATTGCGCAGGGCCTCGCGTTCCCATGGCGTATTGGCGGGCAAAAGATAGTCCGCAAACCGCGCCGTCGGGGTTTCCACGCTGTCGATCTGCACATGAAACTCCAGCGCCTGCAGCGCCGCCACAGCCATATCCGTATCCCCCTGAGACACCGACATATTCGCGCCAAATCCAACCAGAGCCCGCACCCGATAGGGCTCCCCCTCAAGGATCGCAGCATAAAGGTCGCGGGCCGTGACCCAGCCCTGCGACGGCGGGCCGAGGGGGCGCGCCTGATACCCCAGCGCCTTTTCAATCTGCCCCGCCGGGAACTGATTAAAATCCGTCACCGCATGCATCGGGTGCTTTTCATAGGCCACATTGCCGCCCCGCCGATCATAGCCCCCTTTGAGCGCCATCAGCAGGGCAATGGCGCGATCCGTCTGGGTGGCCTCCCGGTGCTGCCCGACCCCGGACCAACAATAATAGGCCACCCGCTTGGCGGCGATCAGCGTCTCGGCGGCGCGCAGAATATCCTCGGCGGCGATGCCCGTTTCTACCGCAGTCCGCGCCAGGGTCCACGGCGCGCAGGCCTCCTCGTAGCGGACAAAGGCCGTCCGGCACGCCACTGGGCCAAAGACCGTCTCCACCTTCATTTTGGTGCGCAGTTGCAGGCGCTGATGATCGGCGTCAAAGCTTCGGCTTTTGGGATCGTAAAACACCAAACCGCCTGCCGCATCGGCAGCAACATATCGCCCGCCCCCCACAACGCCGGTGACCTCTTCTTCACGCAGGAACGCTCCGGTCTCATCCTTCACCAACAGGCTGGCGTTGCTCCAGCGGCGCAGAAAATCTGCGTCATAGGCCTGCCGCGAGATCAGGATCTGTGCCAGACACATCGCCAGCGGCCCATCCCGCCCCGGCAGGACGCGCAGCCAATGATCCGCCCCCTGCGCATAGCCCGCTCTGCGCGGATCAACCGACAGGATCTTGGCCCCGCGCGCCCGTGCTGCGGCGATCTGCGTTGCCTGATCCAGCCAGACCGCACTGGGGTTAAACCCCCACAGCAGGATCGCATCGGCGTTCTCATAATCGGGGTAAAGAATGCCAGACCCATAGGTGAACTTATGCGCGTGGTCCTTGTGCCAGTTGCAGATTTCCGTGGCATAGACGGTGTTTGGACTGCCAAACAACCGGATGAACCGCTCCACCCATTCGATCGAGTCACTCATTGGCGTGCCGCTCGGCGTGGTCACGCCAAAGCCAACGGCCTCTGCCCCGTCGCGTGTTTTGATCGCCTCCAGCCGCTGCGCGATATCTTGAAGCGCCTGCTCCCACGTCACCCGCTCCCAGCCCGGATTGGGATCGGATTTCGGGGTGGTGCGACGCTGCGGATAAAGCAGGCGATCCGGGTTGCTCCAAATCTCCGGCGCGGCCTTTCCTTTCAGGCAGAGCGCCTTTCCCGTCGGGTGATCCGGGGCGGGTTTTGCCGCGATCAACTGATCCCCGCGCACCTCAAAGCGGGCCCCGCAGCGCGACCGGCACAGACAGCAAAAGCCGTCGATTTCACGTGTTGTGGATGCTGGCATATCATGTCCTCCACCCCACAGAGTGTGGCGGGCGCATGGCAATAGCTAGTTTTTATATTTTATCACTGATATTGATTTCATTTATGCTTCCCACCATTCGCCAGCTTGAATTTTTTGTCGCCACCGCTGAAACCGGGCAGATCTCGCGCGCGGCCGCCATGGTCAATGTCACGCAGTCCTCAATCACCATCGCAATCCGGCGGCTGGAGGACATGCTTGGCTATGCGCTGTTCACCCGGAAATCCCATGGCGTCGAACTGACCGCACAGGGCGAGAGCTTTTTGCGCCACGCGCAAGCCATCCTATCCGCGCTGCACGAGGCGGTTGAGCCTCCCACGGAAGCCGCCTCCGATATTTCTGACACGGTCAATCTGGCGGTGACGGACACCATCTCGGGTTACTACCTGCCCACCGTCTGGCTGCGCCTGTCACGGTTGCATCCAAGGCTGAAACTCGTGGTGACAGAGGCAAGTCGCGCGCAGATCGAAGACGGATTGCTGACAGGCGCCTATGATCTTGGGCTGGCGCTCACCTCGAACCTGCCCAACCCGGACCGCTACCATCTGCGCCGGGTGATGTCGTCGCCGCGCAATCTCTGGCTGGCGGCCAATCATCCGCTAGCGATGCGCGAAACGGTCGGCTTTGCCGATCTGGAGGATGAAAACTATATCCTGCTCACCATGGATGAGCATGAAAACACCATGCAGAATGTCTGGGCAGAGCACGGCTTCACCCCCAACATTCTATTCAAAAGCCAGTCCATGGAGGCCTTGCGCAGCATGGTCGCGCAGGGGATGGGGGTCAGCATCCTCTCCGATATGGTCTTTAGGTCGTGGTCGCTCGAAGGACAGCGCATTTTGCGCAAACCGCTCAGCGATCGGGTGCCCAATATGGACACCGGGATATTCTGGCTGCGCCAAACCCCGATGCGCGCCGCCAGTCGGGCGATTGTGGATTGTATCTGCCGGAACAGCTGACCTGCGGCGATTGCGCTCTCAACTCACGGCGTCACAGGGGAATTTTCCCCCGCGCCCCCTGCTGCATTTCTAGGCAACAGCTCCATCCCCGCCGGTGTTTCCGTCCTGATCCCGCGTTTTGGACCCGCGCAAAGGTTGACACATCCGATTCGTGAACCAATAGTGAATTGGTTCGCATCATTCCTCGCAGCCAAGGAGCCACGGATGTCGCCAGATCCCAGCCCACTCTCGCCACCCGACACGGGAGATCAGGGGAGCGATATTCTCAGCTTGCGCGATTTTCGCCTGCGCTTTCGCGGGCAGCCAGTCCCCACCGTGAACGGCATCGACCTCAAGGTCGCAGCGGGCGAGATCCTCTGCATTGTGGGTGAATCCGGCTGCGGCAAGAGCGTGACCGCCATGTCGATCATGGGTCTTTTGCCACCAAAATCCTCCGAAGTTCTCAGCGGGAGCCTTGATTTCCTCGGGAAATCCTATGATTTGCGACAGGAGAACCTGCCCGCAGGTCAGCGCGGAAATCAGATCGCGATGATCTTTCAGGAACCGATGACCTCGCTCAACCCGTCCTTTACGGTGGGCAATCAGATCGCGGAATCGGTACTACAGCATCAGGGCGGCAGCCGCGCTGAGGCCATGGAACGCGCCCATGACATGCTGGTCAAAGTGGGCATTCCCGCACCGCGCCAACGGCTGAACGAATACCCGTACCAATTGTCCGGTGGTATGCGGCAGCGGGTGATGATCGCCATGGCGCTGGCCAATGACCCGAAACTTCTGATTGCGGATGAGCCGACAACCGCGCTGGATGTGACCATTCAGGCGCAGATCCTCGATCTGATCCGCGACTTGCGGCGCGAGACCGGCATGGGCACGATGATGATCACCCATGACCTTGGCGTGGTTGCCGAAATCGCCGACAGCGTGGCGGTGATGTATGGCGGCGAGGTGGTCGAATACGGCCCCGTGACCGAGATTTTCGACAACCCGCAGCACCCCTACACAATCGGCCTGATGAGCGCGATGCCGCGCCTCGATCAGCCCGGCGGACGGCTGGCGATTGTGCCCGGATCGGTGCCGAGCATGGCCAATATGCCGTCGGGCTGCCGCTTTCGCAGCCGCTGCGCCTTTGCCCATGCACGCTGCGCCGACCCCGCCCCAAAGGTTGAGGCCACGCCGGGCCATTCCGTGGCCTGTCACTTCGCCCCGCTGGAACAAAACCTCGCGGTGACAGCATGAGCGATGATGTGATCCTGACGGCTAAGGGGCTGACCAAACACTTTGGCGGCGGCGGATTTATGGCAAAATCCCCGGTGGTGCAGGCGGTGAGTGATATCTCGCTGGAAATCCGCCGGGGCGAGACCTTTGCCATCGTCGGCGAATCCGGCTGTGGCAAATCCACCCTTGCCCGCCTGTTGATGCGGTTGCTGGACCCCACCGAGGGGCAGGTGACCTTTGACGGTCAGGACATCAGCCATGTCACCGGGGCCGATCTGACCCGGCTGCGGCGCGATATGCAGTTCATCTTTCAGGACCCGTTTTCCTCGCTCAACCCGCGCATGACCGTGGGCAAGCTGATTGGCGAACCCTTGGAGGTCCACGCGCCCGACCTCAGCGCCCGCGACCGCCGCCAGAAGGTTGCGGAGCTCTTGCAACAGGTCGGCCTGCCCGCCGAGCACGCCAACCGCTATCCGCACGAATTCTCCGGCGGCCAGCGCCAGCGCATCGGCATTGCCCGCGCGCTGGCCTCCGGACCAAAGCTGGTGATCGGGGATGAGCCGGTTTCGGCGCTGGATGTCTCGGTGCAGGCGCAGGTGATCAACCTGCTGGGCGATCTCAGCCGCGATCTCGGCCTGACACTGGTGGTGATCGCCCATGACCTCGGCGTGATCCGCCATATGAGCGACCGGGTCGCGGTGATGTATCTGGGCCGCATCATTGAGATGGGCACCGCCGCCGAGGTGTTTGAACAGCCCCGCCACCCCTATACGCAGGCGCTTCTGGCCTCGATCCCGGCGCCGCGCAGTGCAGAGACCCCGCGCGAACAGCTCTCGGGAGAGATGCCTAGCCCCTCTGCCCCGCCACCGGGTTGCGCCTTTCACACCCGCTGCCCGCACGCGACTTCGGCGTGCAGCGCCGCAATTCCGACAATCACAAAGGTTGGCAACAGCCACAGCGTCGCCTGCCACCGCTGGCAGGATATTCCCGTCCCCGAAGGACAAACCGCAGAGCCCGCGCGATCAGACCAGGCAGAGTCCCGCTTTGCCCTGTATCGCGCGGCGCTGGCGGGGGGCGCGGTGCAGCACGGCCCCCACGAATAACAAGACCAAGAAACCACTGCCAAAGGACCAACAGAGAGGACCACACGATATGACCCTGCTGAAACCCACCCTGATGGCGGCGCTTCTGAGCGCCACCGCGCTTGGGCTGGCCGCGACCGGAGCCAGCGCCAAGGATCTGCGCATCGGCCTGCAATCGGACGCCGATGTACTGGACCCCGATCAGTCGCGCACTTTTGTGGGGCGCATCGTCTATGCCTCGCTCTGTGACAAGCTGGTGGACATCACCCCTGATCTGGAAATCATCCCGCAGCTGGCGACCGCATGGCAGCTGTCTGACGATGGCAAGACCATCACCATGCAGCTGCGCGAAGGCGTGGTATTCCACGATGGCACGCCCTTTAATGCCGAGGCCGTGGCCGCCAATATCGAGCGCTCCAAAACGCTCGATGAATCGCGCCGCAAGTCCGAGCTGGCCTCTGTGACCTCCACCGAGGTCACCGGCGACTATGAAATCAAACTGCATCTCGCAGGCCCCGACGCCACCTTGATGGCACAGCTTGCAGACCGCGCAGGCATGATGCTGTCGCCCACCGCCGCCGCCGAGGCGGGCGCAGATTTTGGTCTCAATCCGGTCTGCTCCGGCCCCTTCCGTTTCGAAGAACGTGTGGCGCAGGACAAGATCGTGCTGAAACGCTTTGCCGATTATTGGAACGCCGATGCGATCAGCTTTGACAGCGTGACCTTCCTGCCGATCCCCGACACCACCGTGCGTCTGGCGAACCTGCAGTCCGGAGATATCGACATGCTGGAACGTCTCGCAGCCACCGATCTGGCGCAGGCCAAAGCAAACGACAGCATCACCGTCGCAGATGCGGTTTCTCTGGGATATCAGGGTATTACCTTTAACATCGGCAATGGTGACAAGAGCGACAACCCTTGGGGCAATGACAAACGTCTCCGGCAGGCGCTCAGCTACGCCATCGACCGCGAAGCGCTCAATCAAGTGGTCTTTGAGGGTGCCTTTGCCGCAGGCAACCAGCCCTTCCCGCCGACCTCGCCGTGGTATGACACCGACTACCCTGTGCCCGCACGCGATGTGGCCAAGGCCAAGGAACTGCTGGCCGAGGCAGGCTACGCCGACGGCATCGAACTGGAAGTACAGGTGCCCAACACCACCGTGCCGCTGCAACTGATGCAGGTGGTTCAGGCGATGGTGGCCGAGGCAGGCATCAACCTGAAAATCGTCTCGAAAGAATTCGCAACCCTGTTGGCCGATCAATCCGCAGGCGATTTCACCGCAAGCCAGATCGGCTGGTCCGGGCGCGTCGATCCTGATGGCAACATCCACGGCTTTGTCACCACCGGCGGCGGGCTGAACGATGCGAATTTCTCCAACGCCGATGTGGACGCGGCCCTGAACGCCGCCCGCGTTGCCCCCGACCTTGAGGCCCGCAAAGCCTCTTATGATGCCGCGCGCGATGTGCTGATCGACGAGTCACCGCTGGTCTATCTCTATCACCAGACATGGATCTGGGCGCTGAGCGACAAGATCGAGGGCTTCACCCCCTATCCGGACGGGATGATCCGTCTCGAAGGCGTGACCTGGTCCGAGTGATCCTGCCGCGCCCTGCCGCCAACTCTTGCGGCGGGGCGCATCTGTCTACCGGTGTAACAGCCCCGCAACCTCACAGGCTTGGTTTATGCTCCTGTTTCTGACGCGCCGCATCCTGATCGCGCTGCCCACGATCATATTGATCTCGATCTTTGTCTTTGCCCTGCAAAAGCTGCTGCCGGGTGATCCGCTTCTGGTGCTGGCGGGCGAAGAACGCGACCCGGCGGTGCTGGAACTCCTGCGCGAGAAATACCGCCTGAACGACCCCATCGTGGTGCAGTATTTCACATGGGTCTCCAACGCCTTGCAGGGCGATCTCGGGATCTCTTTGCGCACCAACCAGCCCGTCACCGAACTGATGCTGCAAAAGCTGCCGGTGACGCTGCAACTGGCGGCGATGTCGATGATCTTTGCGCTGGTGATCGGCGTGCCTGCGGGCATCCTGTCGGCCTATAAAAAGGGCTCGCTCACCGATTATATCGCCAATGTCGTCGCGCTCTCTGGCCTGTCGATCCCGAATTTCTGGCTTGGGATCATGCTGATCCTTCTGGTGTCGGTAAAATGGCAACTGCTGCCCGCCTCCGGCTATGTGCCGCTGTCAGAGGATTTCGTGCAATCCATTCGCACCATGCTGATGCCTTCGTTTGTGCTGGGCACCGCATTGGCGGCCACCATGATGCGGCACACGCGCTCCGCCATGCTGGGCGTTCTGAGCGCCGATTACGTGCGCACCGCCCGCGCCAAAGGTTTGAACGAGCGCCGCGTGGTGTTGAAACACGCCTTTCGCAATGCGCTGACGCCGATTGTGACGCTGACTGCGCTGCTGTTTGGCGAACTCGTCGCAGGTGCCGTCCTGACGGAGCAGATCTTCACCATCCCCGGCTTTGGCAAAATGGTGGTCGATGCCGTCTTTAACCGCGACTACGCCGTGGTGCAGGGCATCGTTCTGGTGACTGCCGTGGGCTTCATTTTTATGAATCTGGTGGCGGACGCGCTCTATTTCATTTTGAACCCACGACTGAGAGGGCAGTGAGATGACCGAGGCCACAGCCCCCATGGCGCAGGAACAGCTCGGCAAGGCCGAGAACCGCGTCTGGAAGAAATTCCGCAGCCATCGCAGTGCCTTGCTCGGAGGCATCCTCGTCAGTTTCTTTGTGCTGATCGCGGTGCTGGCGCCGATCCTGCCAATCCCCGATCCCGCCGCCACCTCATGGAGCGCGGTGCGCAAAGCCCCCTCCATGGCCCATTGGATGGGCACGGATGAGATTGGCCGCGACGTGATGGCCCGCCTGATCTGGGGCGCGCAGGCCTCGCTTCTGGCAGGCGTCGTCTCGGTGGGCATCGCCATGTGCCTTGGTGTGCCACTTGGCATTCTGGCGGGCTATTTCGGCGGCTGGACCGATGCCATAATCTCGCGCTGTACCGAGGCGCTCTTGGCCGCGCCCTTCCTGATTCTCGCGATTGCGCTGGCGGCCTTCCTCGGCCCCTCGCTCACCAATGCGATGATCGCCATCGGGATTTCGGCAACCCCGATTTTTATCCGCCTCACCCGCGGGCAGGTACTCAATGTGCGCTCCGAGGATTACGTCGACAGCGCCCGCGCCATTGGCCTGCCGACGCCGAAGATCCTGCGCCGCTACATCCTGCCGAATGTGCTGCCGCCGATCCTTGTGCAGGCGACGCTGACCATTGCCACCGCCATCATCGCGGAGGCCTCGTTGTCCTTCCTCGGCCTCGGCCAGCAAGCCCCCGCGCCGAGCTGGGGGTCGATGCTGAACACGGCGAAGAATTTCCTCAATCAAGCCCCCTGGATGGCCCTGTGGCCGGGCATCTCGATCTTTCTCGTGGTGCTGGGCTTCAACCTTCTCGGCGACGGTCTGCGCGATGCGCTGGACCCGCGCGAGCACTAAAAAGACTAAGGGAGACATATAATGTCCGATTTCACCACCCGGCCCGAGATCCGCGGCACCTTTGGGGTTGCCACCTCGACCCATTGGATCGCCTCCGCTGTGGGCATGAGCATTCTTGAAAAAGGCGGCAATGCTTTTGACGCCGCCGTTGCCACCGCGCTGGTGCTGCAAGTGGTGGAACCGCATCTGAACGGCCCCGCAGGCGATATGCCCGCGATCTTTCACAGCGCGACCACTGGCGAAACAAAGGTGCTCTGCGCCCAGGCCGTCACCCCCGCTGCCGCCACCATTGAGCACTACAAAGCCCAAGGGCTGAGCCTGATCCCCGGCTCTGGCCTGTTGTCGACCGTGGTCCCCGGAGCCTTTGACGGCTGGATGCTGATGCTGCGCGATCACGGCACCATGAGCCTGCGCGAGGTGCTGGAGCCGGTGATTTTCTACGCCCGCGACGGCCATCCGATGCTGCCGCGCGTGGCGGCGACCATCGCCGGGCTGCAGGAATTTTTCGAGACGGAATGGCCGACTTCGGCCGCTGTCTGGGCCCCGAATGGCGAGGCTCCAAAACCCAACGCCCTGTTTAAGAACCCCGATCTGGCCCGCACTTACGCGCGCCTCATTGAGGCCGGCGAAGCCGCAGGCGCGGACCGTGTGGCCCAGATTGACGCGGCGCGCACCGAGTGGCGCGAAGGCTTTGTCGCGGATGCGATCTTTGACTACCTCAAGGACGCCTGCGTGATGGATGTCTCCGACAAGAAACACAGCGCGGTTCTGGCCCCCGAGGACATGAAAAACTGGCGCGCCTCTTATGAGGACACCCTCACCTATAAGTATGAGGGCTGGACCGTCCACAAGACCCACGCCTGGAGCCAAGGCCCGGTTCTGCTGCAGGCACTGGCGATCCTTAAAGGCTTTGACCTTGGCAAAATGGACCCGATGGGCGCAGAATTTGTGCATACGGTGACCGAGGCGATGAAACTCGCCTATGCCGACCGCGAGGCTTACTACGGTGATCCCGCACACTCGGATATCCCGATGGAATACCTCCTGAGCGAGGACTACAACGTCGAGCGGCGCAAGCTGATCACCGCGGAGGCCTCGACCGAGCAGCGCCCGGGCCGGGTGCCGGGGTTTGAGCATCTGGCCGATGCCTATGTCGAGCGCGCCGCACGGGATTTCAACGTGGGCCAAGTGGCCGCACAAGAGCCGACCATGTCGCATCTGACGGAAAAGCGCGGCGATACCGTGCATCTCGATGTGATCGACCGCTGGGGCAATATGGTCGCCGCGACCCCCTCGGGCGGCTGGCTGCAAAGCTCGCCAGTCATTCCGGGCCTTGGCTTTCCGCTCAACTCCCGCGCCCAGATGTTCTGGCTGGAGGAGGGCCTACCGACCTCGCTCGCGCCAAATCGTCGCCCGCGCACCACGCTGACACCGAGCCTTGCGGAAAAGGACGGCATGCAGCTGGTCTTTGGCACGCCGGGCGGTGACCAGCAGGACCAATGGCAGCTCATCTGGTTCCTGCGCTTTGTTCATTTTGGCATGGAGTTGCAGCACTGTATGGACGCGCCTCTGTTCCACTCAATGCACTTTCAAGGTTCGTTCTTCCCGCGCGAGGTGCGCACCGCAGAGATGATGCTGGAGCCGAACTTTGGCGCGGCGGTCATTGAGGATTTGCGCGCCCGTGGTCACAAGGTGATCGTGGCCGATCCGTGGACCGTTGGTCGTCTGACGGCGGCCCTGCGGGAACCCGATGGGCTGATGCGCGCGGCTGCAACCCCGCGCCTCATGCAGGCCTATGCGGTGGGCCGATGACCTTTTCGCTGATCGCAAAAGACCCGGCGGACGGCGCGATTGGCGTGATCGTCGCCTCCCGCTTCTTTGCCTGTGGGGCGGCGGTGCCTTATGTGGGGGCCGCCGTCGCGGTCGCCACGCAGGCCTTCTGCAACCCGGTCTGGGGCACCGAAGGCCGCCGCCGTCTGGCAATGCAAGAGAGCGCCCAAGACGTGCTTGGCGATTTTGTCAGGCGCGATGCGGGTCAGGCTATCCGTCAGGCGCATATGCTGGATGCGCAGGGCAATTTTGCGGCCCACACCGGCGCTGATTGCGTTGACTGGGCCGGGCATCTGATTGCGCAGGATCACTCCGTTGCAGGCAATATGCTGGCGGGCCCCGAGGTCATCAAAGCCACCTCCGAGGCCTACGCCGCCCAGACCGATCTGCCCTTTGCACAGCGCCTGATTGCCGCGATGCAGGCAGGCGAGGCCGCAGGCGGGGACAAGCGCGGACGCCAGGCGGCGGGTCTGGTGATCCATCGCGGCGAGGATCACCCGTGGCTTGATATCCGCGCTGATGATCACAGTGACCCTTTAGGAGAGCTGGCGCGGCTCTGGGATGTGGCGCAGGAACGCTATGTGCATTTTGCCAAAGCCATGCCCACCGCGGCCAATTTCTCCGGCCTGCCCACGCGCGAGGGGATCGACGCCGACATCCAGCGCGCCGAGGCCGCGCGCAAGGCGGCAGGGATCATCAGCCGCTCTTATGCGACCGACGCGGAGTGACGCACAACGACAGAAGGCCGGATACATTCCCCGGCCTCTTGCATTAAACAATTGACCTCTGCCCCGGCAGGCTTTTCTTTGCCGGAAATTTCAGGGAACCTGCACTTATGTCGTCATCCAGCCGCAACTCCTCGATCGAGCCGATCAAGCAGCAGGTCTTGGCCCTGATCCGCTCGGGCAGCCTTGCGGCGGATGGCAAACTCCCGACCGAGCGTGTACTGGCCGAACAATTCGACGTCAGCCGCCGCGCGGTGCGTCAGGCGCTCGACAGTCTGGAGGAACAGGGGCTGGTCTGGCGCAAACAGGGCAAGGGCACATTTGCGGGACAGCCCGCCGACCCCACCGGCGATCTCGCGGCGCGGATTGCGGGGGAAACCGATGCGCTGCAGGTGATGGAAGCGCGCCTGTGTATCGAGCCGGAGCTGGCAGCCCTATGCGCCAAACGGATGCAGCCCGATGAACTTGCGCGTCTGCGCCGTCTGGCGCAGCGGCAGTTTGAATCCAGCGGGCCGGAGGCGATCGAACTCTGGGACGGGGCGTTTCACCGGCTGATTGCGCAATGCGCCCGCAATCGCCCGCTGCTCACGGCCTTTGCGCTCTTGGACAAGATCCGCTCCAACCCGGAATGGATTCGCATCCGGGCCAAAGCGCGCAGCGCGCCCTCGCTGGAGGTGTCGCACTGCGAACATGTCACCATCATCGAGGCGATTGCGGCCCGGAACCCCGAACTGGCGCGCACCGCCATGCGCGATCACCTGACCACGCGGTTCGACGCGCTCCGGCAGGAAATGGACCCTGCGGATGCGGCCTGGGCCTCTGTGTTGTTCGACCCGGATACCGGCGCCTGATCTCAAAGCCAGGCCGCATTCACCTCCGGCAGTGGGATCGCATCCAGCAAATCGCGCGTGTACTGGGCCTGCGGCTGCGCAAATAAATCCGCCGTCGCCGCGTGCTCCACGATCTCACCTTGGTACAGCACCAATGTGGTGCCACAAAGCCGCCGGATCACCGACAGATCATGGCTGACAAAGGCCAACGTCAGCCCCATCTCGGCCACCAACCGCTCCAAAAGTGTCAGCACCTGCGCCTGCGAGGACACATCCAGCCCCGAGACAATCTCATCGGCGAGGATGAACTCCGGCTCTGTCGCAATGGCGCGGGCAATGCCAACGCGCTGGCGCTGGCCGCCAGAGAGCTCATGCGGGAAGCGGTGACGAAACGCCAGCGGCAGCCCCACCTGTGACAGCGCTTGGCTGACCCGGTCCTTCACGTCGTCAAACCCATGCAGCCTGAGCGGCCCCGCAATGATCCCGCCCACCGTGCGGCGCGGATTGAGCGAGGACATCGGATCCTGAAAGATCATCTGAAACCGCTTGCGCAGGGGCCGCAGCGCCGCCTCATCCAGATGGGTGATATCGCGCCCTTCAAACTCCACCAGCCCGGCCGAAGGCTCCAGCAGCCGCACCAAAGCACGGCCCAAAGTGGATTTGCCGGAGCCTGAACCGCCCACGATGCCCAGCACCTCGCCCCGCGCAATGTCAAAACTCAGCCCCTTCAACACCTCCACCCGTGGCGCAGCCCCAAACAGGGGCTTTTGCGCCAAGAGCGGAAACGACAGCCGCAGATCACGGACGCGGTAAATCGGCTCGCTCATGTCGTGGTCCTCTCGGCAAAATCCAGTTGCGCCTGCAGATCATCAAGGATGCGTTGCGGCACCGGCGTCAGGCTCTGGTCGGGATCGGTGTATTTGGGCGTCGCCGCCAAAAGCGCGCGCGAATAGGCATGCTGGGGCGCGGCAAAAAACGCCTCGACCGAGGCCTCTTCGAGCACCATGCCGCCAAACAGCACCGTCAGTTTCTGACAGATCTTGGCCACCACCCCCAGATCATGGGTCACGAACAAAAGCGCCGTGTTGTGGCGCTGCTGCATTTCCTTAATGAGGCGCAGGATTTGTTTCTGCACCGTCACATCCAGCGCCGTGGTCGGCTCATCCGCGATGATCAGTTTTGGCTCTGCCGCAAAGGCCGAGGCAATCAGCACCCGCTGCCGCATCCCGCCCGACAGCTCATGCGGATAGCTCTGCATCACCCGCGCTGGGTCCGGGATATGAACCTCTGCCAACAGCTCCAGCGCGCGGGCCTCTGCGTCACGCTTGCTCCAGCCCAGAATATCCACCAGCCGCCGTGTGATCTGTGGCCCGATCCGGCGCACCGGATTGAGCGCGGTCAGCGGATCCTGCGGAATAAGCGCCGCCGTCTGGCCGATCACCCGGCGCCGCTCTGCGGGGCGCAGCGCCAGCAGGTCCTGCCCATCAAGGCGGATCTCACCGCCGGTGATGTGAATGGCGCCGGGCAGCGTGCCAAGGATCGCCTTGCCGATCATGCTCTTGCCCGCGCCGCTTTCGCCCACCAGCGCGCGCACCTCGCCGGCGGCCACATTGAGCGAAACATCACGCAGGATGGGCACCGGCCCCACACGCGCACTGAGGGAGGTGATTTCAAGAAAGCTCATCGCAGCACCGGATCGAAATAGTCCTTCAGCCCCTCGCCCAATTGGCTAAAGCTGAGGACGGTGAAAAACAGGCAGACCAGCGGGAACACCAGCACCCACCACGCCTGATGGATCGACACGCGGCCCTCGGAAATCATCGACCCCCATGTGGGATCATCGGTCGAGATTGAGAGGTTCACAAAGGACAGGATCGCCTCGACAATCACCGCGATGCCCATCTCCAGCGTCAAGAGCACCACCATGGTCGGCAGCACATTGGGCAGGATCTCAAGCAGCATAATGCCAATGCGCTTGTGCCCCGTCACCTGCGCCGAGGCCACGTAATCCATCGCCCCCTGCGTCATCGCTTCGGCTCGGATCACGCGGGCAAACCGCGTCCAGTCGATCACCACAATTGCGATGATGATGGACGTCAAACCCGTCCCCATCACCGCAATCAGCAGGATTGAAAACAGCACCGGCGGAAAGGCCATCCAGATGTCGATGAAGCGCGAAATCAACAGATCCGGCCAGCCGCGATAATAGCCTGCAATCAGCCCGAGCGTAGTGCCCAGCAGGCAGGTCAGCACCCCGGCAATCAGCCCCACAAACAGCGCCACCCGCGCGCCATATAGAAGACGGCTCAGCACATCGCGCCCCAGCGAGTCTGTGCCCAACAGATACCCCGGCTCCGCACCGTGCAGCCAGAATGGCGGCATCCGTCCCAGAAACAGATCCTGCATCAGCGGGTCTTTGGGTGCCAATAGCGGCGCAAAAACCGCCCCCAGCACCAATAGCGTGAGCCAGCCGCCCGAGAGCCACAACCGTGGCCCAATGGGGCGCTTTATTGCACTGCGCGCATCAGCCATGTCGCAACCTCGGATTAAGCAGCGCATAGGTCAGATCAACGATCAGGTTCACCAGCGTGAACATCAGCGCAAACAGGATGACGATGCCCTGGATCAGCGGCAGATCGCGGTTGATCACCGCATCAATCGCCATATTGCCAAGGCCCTCATAGGAAAACAGCCGCTCGATGATCACCGTGCCGCCAATCAGAAACGTGAACTGCACCCCCACCAGAGTCAGCGTCGGCAGGATCGCGTTTGGCAGCGCTTCGCGGGTGATCACCCGGTTTTCGCCATAGCCATGCGTGCGCGCCAGCGTCACGTAATCCAGATGCATGGTTTCCTTGAGCGATTGCTTCAGCAGCTGTGCAATGATCGCCGCCAGCGGAATGGCCAGCGCCAGTGCAGGCATGAACATATGGCTCACCAGATCAAGCCAGATATCAAACCGAAGCCGCAGCACGCTCTCAAAGAGGTAAAAGTTGGTGGCAAACGGCAGATCCAGCGCCGGAGAAACCCGGCCCGAGATGTGAAACACCGGCCAGAGCACCCCAAAGAGCAGGATCAGCAACAGCCCCCACAGGAAATCCGGCACCGAGAGCGCCATGCCGTTGGTGACATCAATCGCCCCCTCCGTGCGCGTGCCCCGGTGCCGCGTGCCCGTCAGGGCCAGCACACTGCCGATCACAATGGCGATCACCAGCGCCATCACCGCCAGTTCAATGGTGGCAGGCAGACGCCCCAGCACCAGCGACAGAACCGGCTGGCGGGTGCTGATCGAGGTTCCAAAATCCCCCTGCAGCACACCTGCGACCCAGATCACGAATTGCTCGGGCAGGGATTTGTCAAACCCATAGAGCGCCTTGAGGCGTGCGATATCTTCCTCGCCCGCGCCGGGGGGCAGCATCATGGCGATGGGGTTTCCGGGCACCACCCGGATCACAAAGAATACAATGACCGCCACGCCAAACAGCGTGATCAGCATGGAAAGAAGGCGGATGAGAAGGGCTCTGACTGGCATATATGTATGAGGGGCAGCCCATCTGCCGGGCTGCCCACCGTCCTTATCCGCGCGTCATCAGCGCAGGCAGTAAGGCACCAGAGGTATGCGGCACCACCTTCACGCCCGGCGCATGCAGGATCGGCTGCACATATTGGAACAGCGGCAGCACCAGCGCATCCTCGGCGATCTTGCGATCCACCGCGTTCCAGCCTTCGATGCGCTTGGTCTCGTCTGCTTCGCCCCAGAGCGGGCCGATCATCGCCGCGAGGTCTTCGCCGTCCCAGACCGAATGCGGCGAGGGGCCGAACATGGCAAATCCGGTCGATGTGGTCGGATCACCAATGGAGTTGCCCCAGTTGTAAAACGCCGCTGGCGCCAGTTGGTCTGTGGCGCGCAGCTCGTAATGTTTGGCAACCTCATAGACCTCGATCTCGGCCTCAATCCCGACTCGACGCCACAGACCCACGATCGCCTGAATGATCTCGTAATCCTTGGGCTTGAACCCACGGGTGGTCTGGATTTTGAACTTTACCGGATTGTCCGGCCCATAGCCCGATTTCGCCAGCAGCGCCTTGGCCCCTTCGGGATCATAGGGCGTGGTGATCGACGCGTCATAGGCCGCGTATTCCGGCGTTTGCAGCGTATCAATCGGCACACCATACCCCGACAAGAGCCGGTCCACGATGGCTTGTTTGTCCACCGCCATCACCGCCGCCTTGCGCACGTTGGGGTCTGTCATCACCTCGATATCGTTAAAGAAAATCATCGCGATGTCAGAGACGGGATGCGCCACGCCCTCCAGTTTGCCCGCTTTCAGGCGATCAAATTCCTCGTAAGGCATCTCCAGCGTGACATGGGCATTGCCGGATTCCACTTCCGCCACCCGCGCCGCCGCGTCGGTCACAAATTTGATGGTGACACTCTCAAATTCAGGCTTCGGTCCCCAATAATCGCCAAAGGCCTTGAGGCGCACAAAGGCGTTGCGCTCATATTTTTCGACCATATAGGGGCCAGAGCCGATGGGCGTGGCCTCAAACCCTTCGGCACCAACGCGCTCGATATAGGCTTTGGGCCGCACATAGCCGGTGAGGAACGACATCCATTTGAAAATCGTCGGCTCAAACCGCAAAACATCCGCGGTGATACGCTGGCCATCGATCTGGAAATTGCCCACCGTGGACCAGATGAACTGGATCGGGTTGCCGCCATCGGGATCGGCTGCGGTCTCAAGGCTCCAGACCACATCCTCTGGCGTCAGATCCGTGCCATCATGCCATTTGACGCCCTCGCGCACGGTCATGAAAATCTGGCTCTTGTCGTCGTTCCAGCCCCATTCGGTCACGATCCCCGGCACCTGCGACAGATCCGTGTCCTGCGCGATGAACAGGTCAAATACCGATTGATACATGCCCTGCAAGGTCGGGTTCACCGCCGACAGCCCCACGGTCGGGTCCCAACTGGGCAATGAGACGTTATTGGCAATCACCAATTCGTCGATATTTTGGGCAAAGACGGGCAAGCCCACCGCTGCCAATGAAATCGATGCCGCGCCGAGCTTGAGCAAGCTCCTTTTGCTGAGTGTCGTCATGTTGTCCTCCCTATGACGCCAGTTTTTGGCCGAGTAGAAACCCCGCGCCCGCCCCGGTGCCTGCACCGGGCCAGACCGCAGCGCCTGTGTGAAACAGGCCCTCAATGGGGGTACTTCCGTCCGAGCGGCCAAACATCGGGCGGTACAGGAAATGCTGCGACAGATGGTGCGAGCCGCAAATCTGGTCTCCTCCAACCAGATTGGGGTTGTCTGCCTCAAGCATGTCCGGGGTCACCACTTTCTGAGCGATAATCTTGGCCCGTGTGCCGGGCGCATAGCGTTCCAGAATATCAAGGGCGCGATTGGCCATCGGCGCGGCGGCCGCCTGCCAGTCGCGTGCGCTGATCTGCCCCGCCGCATCGCCTTTGATGTCGCCGGGCACCATGCGCACCTGCATCCAGAGCACATGTTTGCCCTCCGGCGCACGGCTGGGATCAATCGCCGTCGGCTGCCCCACCACCACCACGGGTGCGTCGGGCAATAGCCCCGCCTGCGCCTGCTGATAGGTGCGCGCCATCTGGTCCATGTCGGGGGCCAGATGCACATAGGCAAACTGGCGCAATTCCGGGTCCGCGCGCCAATCGGGCAGATCCTCCATCGCCAGATGGATCATCATCGTCCCCGGCGCATGGCGGAATCTCTTTAGTTTCTGCTGATAATCGGGGGTCTCCTCGCCCATCAGCTTTGCCAGATGTTTGGGAGCGACATTGGCGATCACCGCGCGCTGCGCCTGACAGATGCGGCCATCAGCCAGACGCACGCCCGTGGCCTTGCCGCCCTCGATCAGCACATCCGTGACCGGCGCATTGGTCCAAATTCGCCCGCCTGCACCCTCGATACAGGCGACCATCGCCTTGATGATCGTATCCGCGCCGCCCTCCCCGATCACCATGCCAAAGCTCTGATTGGCCATGGCTTCCAGATAGGGAAACACCGCGCCCCCGGCGATATCGGGGGCGAAATCCAGATGCATACCCCAGGCGGCCAGCGTCGATTTCACCTGCGCGCTTTCAAAGGTATCGTCCAGCCAGCTGCGCGGTGACGACAGCAAAAACCGCAGCAGCTCTAATGCGCCGCGTGTGCCCTCCTTGCGCCACAGCCGCCACAGGATCTTGGCGAGGGGCCAGAACTTGAACGGGGTTCCCAGCAGCGCAAAGATATGCTCGGCCCGTGCCGGGAACTGGTCACTGAGCGCGCCCCAGGCTTCCCCATCGTTATTTGCAAATGCAGAAATATTCTTCGCATTGCGGCTACGGTCATTGGTGATGCCCAGCCATGTGTCATCGCCAAAGGCGGTGGCAAAGCAGCGCTCTGCGGGCACAAAGCTCAACCCCGCCGCCATCAGCTCTGTCTGAAAGCGCTGAAAGAACGGTGATCCGGCGAATAAAGACAGGTTCATCGCAGCCCAGTCGTGCCGAAACCCCTCCGCAGTATAGGCGCCGGTCTTCACCGCGCCGCCAATCTCCGCCGCTTGTTCACAGATCAAAACGCGCCATCCACGGCTTTGCAGCACCATGGCACACGCCAAACTATTCAGCCCCGATCCAATGATCACGGCATCCGTTTTCTGGTCCATTTCTGGCCTCCCTCACGCATATTGTTTGCAAATGCAAATTTATTTGTCTAGCGTTGAATCACACCTAAGGGGTCGATCTTTGCAAGGGAGGATGCAATGAACGCAGGAAACACACTGGCCAATCTGGGGCAAATGCTGGCGTCAGGCGCGGTCGAAATCATCGATTGCACGGGCGTCTTGGGGCCCAACACCCCAATTCTGCAACTGCCTGAAGACTTTGCCAAAAACACACCCAAAGTCGAAATTCACAAGATCAGTGAATATGACGAGGACGGCCCGTTTTTTGCGTGGAACTGGATGGTTCTGGGCGAACACTCAGGCACCCATTTCGACGCGCCGCATCACTGGGTCACCGGCAAGGATTACAGCGACGGGTTTACCGACACGCTCGACGTCAATCGCCTGATTGCACCGGTCAATGTGATCGACTGCTCCAAGGAAAGCGCCGCGGATGAGGATTTTTTGCTGACCGCCGATCTGGTCAAAGCATGGGAGGCAGAGCACGGCGAAATCAACGCCGGCGAATGGGTGGTCATGCGCACCGATTGGGACCAGCGCGCCGGCGACGAGGCCAAATTCCTCAATGCCGACGAGAGTGGCCCCCACAGCCCCGGCCCCACACCAGATTGCATCGAATATCTCTTGTCGAAAAAGATCGTCGGCTGGGGCAGCCAGTGCATCGGCACGGACGCAGGCCAAGCGGGCGCGATGGACCCGCCCTACCCCGCGCACAACCTGTTGCACCGCGACAATTGCTTTGGTCTGGCAAGCCTTGCCAACCTCGACAAGCTGCCCGCCAAAGGCGCGATCCTGATCGCAGCGCCCCTGAAAATCGAGCGTGGCACCGGCTCTCCGATCCGCGCCCTTGCGATGGTTCCCAAGGGCTAAGTCCATGACAGATCACGTCATAATCGGGTCGGGGATCAACGCTCTGGTGGCCGCCGCCTTGTTGTCGCGCAAAGGGCGCAAGGTGGTGGTGCTGGAGCGTGAGGATCGTCTGGGCGGCTGCATGATGACCGCCGAGGCCACCCTGCCCGGCTTTTATCATGACGTGATGGCCGCGACATTTGTGCTGTTTCTGACCTCGCCCGCCTACGGAGAGTTGGCGGGGGATCTGGCGCAGCACGGGTTTGAGCTCTGTCATACCACGCATCCCACCGCCGTGTTGCGCCCCAACGGGCGCGCCACCACCCTCAGCATGGACCGCGCCGCCAATATCGCGCAGTTCAATGCGCTGGCAGCAGGCGATGGCGACCAGCACGGCCGCGACGTTGGCGCGATCGAGGCGGATGCGGAGTTTCTGTTCTCGCTCCTTGGGGGCGAACTTTGGCGCTGGCGCACCGCCCGGCTGATGCTGTCGCAAATCCGCAAACGCGGCCTCAATGGGCTGAAAACATGGTTTGGCGAGGCTCTGCGCCCCGCCCGCGCATGGCTGGAACCCGCCTATCAAAGCCCCGACATTCAGGCCCTCTGGGCACCATGGGTGCTGCACACGGGCCTCACGCCCGAAAGCACCTATTCCGGTCAGATGGGCAAGGTCATCGCCTTTGCGTTGGAGGCCGCTGGTGCCCCCATCGTTAAAGGTGGCGCGGGCCAGGCGGTCGCCGCCTTCCGCGCGCTCATTGAATCCCACGGCGGTGAATTGCGCACAGGCGCGGATGTGGCAGAGATCATCACTCAGGACGGCAAGGCCCGTGGCGTGCGCCTTGCGAATGGCGAGGCGATCTGGGCCAGCTCAGTGCTGGCCTCGGTCACGCCTTCACAACTCTATGGGCGGCTGTTGAACGGCGCAGAAACTGCCCCCGAACAACAAGCGACGCAGAGTTTCCGCCATGGGCGCGGTAATTTCCAACTGCATTATGCCCTCGACAAAACTCCAGAGTGGCGGGCCGAGGGGCTTGAGGATGTGGCGCTGATCCATCTCGCAGATGGCATTGATTCCGTGTCCAAATCCGCCAATGAGGCCGAGCGCGGCCTCTTTCCCGAGACCCCCACTATCTGCGTCGGTCAGCCTCACCGGCTTGATCCCTCGCGCTGTCCAGAGGGCAAGGCGATCCTGTGGCTGCAGATCCCCGACGCCCCGCGCCAGATCAAAGGCGACGCCAAGGGGGAAATCACCGGCAAGGATTGGGACGACACCACCCGAGAGGCCTTTGCCGACCGCATTGAGGCCATCCTTGCCCGCCACATCGCAAACTTTGACGACATCAAACTGGCCCGCCGCGCTTATTCCCCCGCCGATCTGCAACGGCTCAATATGAACCTCGTGGGCGGCGACCCTTATGGCGGCCACTGCGGCATTGATCAGTTTTTCACCTTTCGTCCGTTCCCCGCTTCCTGCAATGGGGCGACATCATTTTCCAACCTATATCACATCGGGGCCTCCACCCACCCGGGACCGGGTCTGGGCGGCGGCTCGGGGTACAACACAGCAAAGCGATTGGGCGGATGACGGAGCCACAAGAACAACAGCAAACACTCGGGGAAATTGGGCTGGAGAATTTCGCGCCCTACCTCATGAACCGCATTATGGGACGCTACAACGCGTCGATGCGCGAAGAACTGGCAGAGCTTGGCCTGACCACGCCAAAGATGCGTGCGCTGGCGGTGCTGGCGATGATCGACGGTCTCTTGATCGGCCAACTCGCGGTTTATGCGGTGGTCGAATATTCCACCCTGTCGCGCTCGCTCGACGGGCTGGAGGCCGACGCATTGGTCGAACGCCGACCCGATATCGAGGACGCCCGCGCCACCCGCGTCTTTATCACCCCCGCCGGGCGCAGCACCTTTGAAAGAATCTGGCCGCGCATGGCAGAGGCCACGGCGCAAATGTTCGAAGGCATCTCTACCGACGAGCGGCGGGTTTTTACAACAACGCTGCAAAAGATGCTCCGCAACATTCGGGTGCATGATTTCTGATCCCCAATCAGCCGCCGCATACCACGCCACTCAGCAATATTAAGTCGCAAGGGACCCCATGGCAGAACGGTCATTCAAAAAAGAAGTCGAGGAACTGCGCGCAGGTGCAGGCGAAACCTTTACCGGCGAAGGCATTCTGGCCCTGACCAAGGCGCTTTTGGAAAATGGCGTGGGCTATGTCGGCGGCTATCAGGGCGCGCCGATTTCGCATCTGATGGATGTGCTGGCAGATGCGCAGGAGCTGTTGGGCGAATTGGATGTGCGCTTTGAGGCCAACGCCTCCGAGGCCGCCGCCGCTGCCATGCTCGCAGCCTCTGTTCATTATCCGATCCGCGGTGCGGTGACGTTCAAAGGCTCGGTCGGGGTCAATGTGGCTTCTGATGCGCTCGCCAACCTGTCGTCCTCCGGGGTGACCGGCGGCGCGGTGGTGATCGTGGGCGAGGACTACGGCGAAGGCTCCTCCATCATGCAGGAGCGCAGCCACGCCTTCGCAATGAAATCGCAATTCTGGCTGATGGACCCGCGCCCCAACCTGCCCTCGATCGTGAAATCCGTGGGCGACAGTTTCGAACTTTCCGAGGCCTCAAACACCCCCGTGATGCTGATGGTGCGCATCCGCAGTTGCCACGTCACCGGCAGCTTTGAATGTTCCGACAACCAGCGCCCGGCGCTGACGGTGCGCGACGCGCTCAGCAATCCGCAAAAGGACTGGAACCGGGTAGTGCTGCCGCCGATGTCCTTTGCCCACGAACAGGATAAGATCAACACGCGCTGGCCCAATGCGGTGCAACACATCATCGACAAAGGGTTGAATGAATTCTTCGGCCCCAAAGAGGGCGAGCTTGGCATCATCTGTCAGGGCGGCATGTACAACGGCGTCATCCGCGCGCTGCAACGCCTCGGCCTTGCGGATATCTACGGCAACACCGAAATCCCGCTCTATTGCCTCAATGTCACCTACCCGCTGGTGGACAGCGAGGTGCTGCGCTTTGCGGCTGGTAAAAAAGCTGTCCTGATGATCGAGGAAGGCCAGCCCGAGTTTATCGAACAATCGCTCTCCACCATCTTTTTGCGTTCGGACCTGAAGGTCAAACTCCACGGCAAGGACATCTTTCCAATGGCGGGCGAATACACCGGTCAGGTGATGTTCGAAAGCATTTCGGAATTCTTGCGTCTCAATGCACCGGGGCTATTGCCGGATAAGATGCGCGCGCCAAACCAGCCGCCGCCCGAAATCCCCGACCTCAGCAAAACCGTTCCGATCCGCCCCCCCGGGTTCTGCACCGGCTGCCCGGAGCGGCCGATCTTTGCAGGGCTGAAGCTCGCACAAGAAGAGCTTGGCACCCATCAGATCAGCGCCGATATCGGCTGTCATCTCTTTGCCGCGCTGCCGCCGTTTGAAATCGGCGGAGCCACCATGGGCTATGGTCTGGGGCCTGCCTCCAACGCGGCTTTTGACGGCGGCGGCGAGCGGCGCGCCATCTCGATTATTGGCGACGGGGGCTTTTGGCACAACGGGCTGTCGTCTTCGATCGGCAATATGGTGTTCAACAAATCCGACTCCGTCGCGGTGATCGTGGACAATTATTACTCTGCCGCCACCGGCGGGCAGGACATCCTCTCTAGCCGCGCCGACAATCCGACAAAATCCACCAACAACCCGATCCCCAAGGCGCTCAAAGGGATCGGCGTGGAATGGATTCGCCACATCGACCACACCTATGATGTGGGCCGGATGCGCGATGTGTTCCGCGAGGCCCTCACCACCGACTACGATGGGCCAAAGGTGATTGTGGCCTCCTCGGAATGTATGTTGAACCGCCAGCGCCGCGAAAAACCGCTGCGCAACAAGGCGATCAAGGACGGCCAGCGCATGGAAATCCCGCGCTTTGGCGTGGATGAGGACATCTGCACCGGCGATCACGCCTGCATCCGCCTGTCGGGCTGCCCGTCCCTGTCGGTGAAACATCTCGATGACCCGCTGCGCGACGACCCGGTGGCGGCGATTGACCAGACCTGCGTGGGCTGTGGCAACTGTGGCGAGGTGGCGGATGCCGCCGTGCTCTGCCCCAGCTTCTACCGCGCCGATGTGGTGCATAACCCCGGCGGCTTTGAACGCTGGTGGAACGGGGTCTCCACGCGCGTCATCACTTGGCTGCAAACCCGTCGCGAGACCCGCCGCCTGACCTTTATGGAGGTGCCGCAATGAACGCCCCCACCCTGCCCGTCCGCACCCCGGACGAAAAACTCCAGAGCATCATCAAGATCGCCACCCTCGCCGTCGGCGGTCAGGGCGGCGGCGTCCTCACGGGCTGGATCGAGAGCGTGGCCCGCGCGCAAGGCTATGCCGCGCAGGCCACATCAGTGGCCGGGGTTGCGCAGCGCACAGGTGCCACGATCTATTATATCGAGATGGCCCCGATGGGTGACACTATGCCGGTGTTTTCGCTCGCGCCCACCAGCGGCGACGTTGACATTATGATCGCCGCCGAGCTGATGGAGGCCGGGCGCGCCATCATGCGCGGCTTTGTCACCCCGGATCGCACCACGCTCATTGCCTCGACCCACCGCGCGCTGGCGGTTTCGGAAAAAATGGTGCCCGGTGATGGCATCGCCAACGCGGATGAGGTGTTTGAGGCCGCCCGGCTCGCCTCGGACCAGCTCATCATGTTCGACCTTGATCGCATGGCCGCCGAGAATGGCTCGGTGATTTCCTCCTCGCTCTTTGGCGCACTTGCAGGCTCTGGCGCCCTGCCCTTCCCGCGCGCCGCCTTTGAGGACGCCATTCGCGCCTCCGGCAAAGGGGTCGAGGCCAGCTTGCGCGCCTTTGATGCCGCTTTCCGCCGCGCGCAATCCGGCGCAGACGCGCCCGAACCCTCTGCCGCAAAGCCCCGCGCACAGGCCACACCCAAAGGCCCGGAGCCGCAGCTGCACGCTTGGCACGCACTCGAAGAAGAGGCGCGCAGCATCGCCCCTATGGCCGTTCTGGGACTGCAAAAAACCATTGAGTTTCAGGATATTAAATACGGTCGCGAATATCTGGACCGGCTGCGGCGGTTTCACGATCTGCACCCCGAAAACGTGGCACTCCTAGAGGCCGCCTCTAAATATATCGCAAATGCGATGTGTTACGATGACATCATCCGCGTGGCCGATCTCAAAACCCGCCGCGCCCGGTTTGACCGCATCACGCAGGACATGAAATCCGGCCAAAGCCCTGTCCATCTGACCGAGTTTTTCCACCCCCGTGGCGAGGAAATCGTCTCGCTCCTGCCCGCCGGTCTGGGCCGCTGGATCGAGGCCCGCCCGCGCCTCAATGCGTGGATCGACCGCCGCCTGAACCGAGGACGCCGGGTGCGGACCCATCGTTTGTCGGGGTTTGTGACGCTCTATCTCTTGGGGGGCTTGCGCCGCATCCGCCGCAAGAGCCTGCGTCACGCGATCGAACAAGCCCATCTGGACACATGGCAAACCGCCTGCCTCGATCTGGCCAAAACCGACGCCGCCGCCGCGACCGAGCTCTTGGCCTGTCGCCGCCTCATCAAAGGATACTCTGACACCCATGTGCGGGGGCTGTCGAAATTCTCCCGCGTGATGGAGGCGGCAAAACTGGTCTATGGCCGCAATGACGCCGCCCAATGGATCGCCCGCCTGCGCGAGGCCGCCTTGCGCGACGAAAAGGGCGAGGAATTGAACGGCGCAATCAAAACCATCCAGTCCTTTACCGGCTGACGCGCTGGTGATCTCAGGTAGGGTCTGGGCAACACGGGGTTTGGCGGCCCCGATGCGCCGTTTTGGCTCGCAGCGCCCAAAACCCGCCTAAACACTGGTGATATCCGCATAAATCGGCAAGTGGTCCGAGGCCAGTTTGGACAGGGCGGTGCGCAGGGTGCCGCTGTCACTGGCCTGCAGCGCCTGCCCCAGCGCAATCCGATCCAGCGCGGCCGAGGGGGCAACGCTGTGAAACGACGGCCCCGTCTTGAGGATATGATAGCCCTCCCACAGCGGCTCCAGCCCAAATTTGCGCCGCCATTCGTTGAAATCCCCAAGGATCACCGCACGCGCCTGCCGCTCTGGCCCAATGTCAGAGGCGATCTGCATAAGCTGCTGCCTGCGGTATTTGCGCAGCAATCCCAGATGCGCCCCCACCACCGTAAGCGGGCCAATCGGCGTTTCCAGATCCGCCAATACCGCGCCGCGTGGCTCCAGCCCCGGCAACAGCAGCCGCTCCACTGCCCGCACCGTGATGGTATCGCGCACCAAAAGCGCATTGCCATGCCAGCCCAGACTGACATCATTGGTGGCCACCTCCACCGGCACCAGCCCGCTTTCGCGCAGGATTGACGCAGCCGACAGCACCGCAGGCCGGGGGGCCAGCCGCCGGTCCACCTCTTGCAAGGCAACGATATCGGCCTTCAGGGACGCAATCACCCGCGCAATACGCTCGGGGCTTCTGCGATAATCCACCCCCACCGCCTTATGGACGTTATAGCTCGCTATTCTCAGTTGGTCGGGCATATCTCTCCTTACAGCAGCGGTGAAAACAGGCGCGCAATCGGCGCGCAAATTCTGATCCAGAGCGGCCGCGCGCCAAGGCTTTGTTCCAGAAGGAACGCATCCTTGAAATCAGCCTCCAACATCTGCGTCACCTCACCCGCAAACGCCCTGTCAAACAGCACCGCCATCGATTCAAAATTCAGCCGAAAGGATCGGTTATCAAGGTTCGCGGTCCCAACCGCTGCAATCTGATCGTCGATCAAAACCACCTTTTGATGCATGAACCCCTTGTTATAGCGCCAGATTTCAACGCCCACCGCGCGCAGCTCGTCGAAATAGGCCATGGCCGCCAGCCACGGCAGCCAATGGTCCACCTTATCCGGCACCAAGAGCCGCACCTCCACGCCGCGCAGCGCCGCCAGTTTCAGGGCCGCGAGCACATCGTTTTCCGGCACCATATAGGGCGTCGCGATCCACAGCCGCTTGCGCGCTGCATGAATCGCGGCACAGAAAAACAACGCACCATATTCATGCGGATCAGCAGGTCCGGTGGCCACGATCACGCCATTGGTGTTCTGCGGCATCTGCGGCGCGGTCCAGTTCACCATGTCGCGCAGATCCTCACCCGTGGCCCAGAACCAATCCTCGGCAAAAACCAGTTGCAGCTGGCTCACCATCGGTCCTTCCAGCTGGCAGTGGGTGTCGCGCCAATGGCCAAAATACGTATCGCGGGACATATACTCATCGCCCACGTTCAGCCCGCCGGTAAAGCCACATGTGCCATCCACCACCACCGTTTTGCGGTGGTTGCGAAAGTTGATCTGAAATCGGCTGTGCGGGCCGGTTTGCGCATGTACGTTGATGGTTTTGACCCCCGCTTCCTCAAGAGCCGCCAGATAGGTCTTGGGCAGCTTATGACTGCCCACCCGGTCAAACAAAAACCGCACCCGCACCCCGCGTTTGGCGCAGGCAATGAGCCGGTCACGAAAGGCACGGCCCAGCTCGTCATCAGAGACGATATAGAACTGCACCAGCACATAGTCCTGCGCCCGGTCCAGCGCGGCAAAGATCGCCTCAAAGGTCGCAGGCCCGTCAATCAGCAATGAGACATGGTTGCCCGCAGCAACCGGCAGTCCCGCAATCGCCTCAAAGGCATGGATACTATCGTCCAGCGCGCTTTCATTTGGGCGGTTCAACTTGGCATGGCTGCGGATGGCATGTGCCACGTCCTTGACCTCGCGGCGCGCCACCACGTAGCCGCCGATGCGCCAGCTTCCCAAGAACAGATAGGCCGGCACCGCGACCAGTGGCAGCGCCACAAGGAACACCACCCAGGCCGCCGACCCTTGCGAGGTGCGCGTGATCTGGATCGCCCGAAACGCAAAAACCAGCGCGCAGATCTGCACGGCAGCATACCCAAGAACCAGCAATGCGTTCAGCATAAGACAGACCTTTCCAAAATCGGCGCGCAGCATCCCTGCGCCGGGGTCATCGACCTTCAACCTTGGGTCTGTGCCACCATAAAACAATAGCGCCGCCCCCCGCCCCAGGTTTCAGGCGGCCCCCTGCCCGCCGCTCAGACGTTCATGCAGGGCGGCGGCTTTTGAGCGGTATTTCACGCACTGAGGTATCGTTTTTCGCGGACTTGGTATCTTTGGGGACGTTTTTCATGTACTAGGAACAAAATTCAGACCGCAGCAGCTGAGTGACAGGCATGTCACGCTAAGGAACGTAATTCATGAATTCCACTCATGAGATTCAATTTTCAGGACCGAGGATCGTTTTTCAGGAACGCCGCCTGCCCGAGACCGCGACTTTAGCGGGCTATAGCGCCTTGATCGACGCCTATGCGCTCGCGGTCCCCCTGCCCCGCAAACTCAGCGCCACCGGCCAGCATCACCGCATCGTCGAGGATGACGCATGGCGTATCCTGACGCCGCGCCACGCCCCAAGCGCCGATCTCGACGGTCATCTGACCTTTGCCCTTAAATACGAGGGGCTCGATCTCGCCGTGCTCAAACGCCTGTTTGAAACCACCGGCGCCGACGCGATCACCGACATCATCCGCCGCAAACCCACCGGCAGCTATGCCCGGCGCATCTGGTTTCTCTATGAATGGCTCATGCAAGAGCCGCTGGACCTGCCGGACGCAGAGGGTGGCCGCTATGTCCCGGTGATCGACCCGGAGCAACAATTTGCCACCCAAGGAGAGACCGCGCCGCGCTACCGGGTGAAAAACAACCTGCCCGGCACCCCGGAGTTTTGCCCGCTGGTGTTTCGCACGCCCGCGCTGGAGGCCTTTATCGCCATGGATCTGCCCGCCCGCGCCCGCGCGGTGGTGGCCGATGTGCCCCGCGATCTCCTTGCCCGGACCTCGGCCTTCTTGCTGCTCAAGGACTCCCGCTCCAGCTACGCCATTGAGGGCGAGCGCCCGCCACAGGACCGCATCCAGCGCTGGGGACGCGCCATTGGCGAAGCGGGCCGCCAGCCTCTGGACCGGGAAGAATTGCTGCGTCTGCAACGGATTGTCATTGGCGATGCCCGCTTTATCCGGCTGGGCTTTCGCGCCGAAGGTGGCTTTGTCGGGGATCACGACCGCGAAACCCGTATGCCCCTGCCCGATCACATCAGCGCAAGGCACGACGACCTGCCCGCGCTGACCGATGGCATGATCGCCTTTGATCAGGGGGCCGCACGGCACAGCGACCCCGTGGTCGCGGCGGCAGTGCTCGCCTTTGGTTTTGTCTATATTCACCCGTTCGAGGACGGCAATGGCCGCTTGCACCGCTACCTGATCCACCACGTCCTCGCCGAGCGCGGCTTTAACCCGCCGGGCGTCACCTTCCCGGTCTCCGCCGCCATCCTGCAACAGATCGACGACTACCGCTCCGTGCTGGAGAGCTATTCCGCCCGCCTGTTGCCCCTGATCGCGTGGGAGCCAACCAAGAAATTCAACATCCGCGTCCTCAATGAGACGGGCGATTTCTACCGCTATTTCGATGCAACCCCACATGCCGAATTCCTCTATGCCTGTGTGCAACAAACGATTGACGAAGACCTCCCCGCCGAGACCGCGTTTTTGAAAAACTACGACGCCTTTCGCGCCCGCGTGGAGGCTCTGATCGAGATGCCCGAACGCACCATTGATCTGTTGTTTCGCTTTTTGCAGCAAAACGACGGAACCCTCTCGCGCCGCGCCAGAGCCAATGAATTTGCAGCCCTGACCGACGCGGAGCAGAAAGAGATTGAGACCGCCTATCAAGAGATTTTTCGCTCGGATAGGTAACTCCGGCACCTTGACAACACAACCCATGCGGATATTCTATAAAGCCAACACACTCTTTGCGATACCTCAAAAACCCCCTTGCAAGCCCTACGCGAACTGCGCACACTCCGATCGAGCCATGCGCTGAGTTTAGTTTTTTGAATAGTATCTCCCATTGGGCACGGGTGGGCCATCGGCGCCACCGCGATCAAGCGCCCCAAAGGGATAGGTAAAAAGGGATTACCGCGATGAATCTCTTCGCGCGCCGGGTTTCCGAATTTCGCATCTGCGTGCAGGAGGCCTTCTTGTCCCTGTTGCCGGTCGCGCTTTTGTCGTCAATCATCATCGTCCTGATCAACGGCTTAAATATCTTCCTCCCGAACCAATACCTTATACCGGACACCCTGCTGGTTGAGGCAGGCAAGATCCCCGCGCTCATCTATCCGCTCGCCTTGACCGCGGCCCTGTCTTATTACCTGTCCGGCTTTTTTGAGGTAGACCGGGTCAGCGGTGTCCTCCTCGCCCTCACCACCTATCTCATGGCGCAACAATTGGTCGGCAATGGCGCGCAAGAGACGTCCTTCAACGCCTCGCTCACTGTAATGATCCTGCCGATCCTGATGTTGCGGATCTTTGCGACGATGTCGCGGCTGCTGCGCTCCGTCGCGCGGCAACACGCGCAGGGGGCGGTCTTTCAGCCTGTCACCCTGATTGTCCCGCTGACGCTCACAATACTCATTGGCGCGGCGCTGATCTATCCGCTGTACCACCTCGTTGAGGCGCTGACCCAAGGCATCGCATATGTTCTGAACGCGATCCCCGGCACCCTTGGCGTTGCGATCTGGTCGACCTTGGCCCATCTGATCTGGTTCGTCGGTTTTCATGGCACCAATGTCATGTCGATGATCACCGGCGGCGATTTGCAAAGCGACATCATCCCCGGCCTCACCTGGCAGAAATTTCTGGAAGTGTTCATCGGCATGGGCGGCGTCGGCTCCGTTCTGGGTCTGGCGCTGGCCATTTTGCTAACGGCCAAGGACAGATATATGCGCGCCGTGGCCTATCTCGGCCTGCCCTTCGCCCTGTTCAACATCAGCGAGGTGCTCATTTTCGGGATACCGATTATCCTGAACCGGGTTTTGCTTATCCCCTTTCTCCTTGCCCCCATCGTCAATTTCGCCATCGCCTATGGCGTTCTGAAACTTGGTATCTTTGAATTCGGCGGCGCATCGGTGCCCTGGGTCGCGCCGGTTGGCCTCAACGGATATCTGCTCACCGGAAGCAGCTATATGGTCCTGTTTCAGCTGTTTCTTCTCGCCACAACCACAGCGATTTACGCCCCCTTTGTGTGCCATTACAGCCGCACACAAAGCTCAACCGAACTGCGCGAGGCGCTGCGGGCCAAACTGCATCTGGGCGATGCCATCGGCAGCGATTATTCCCAGAAATTCTATGGCGCGCAGAGCTTTATCCTGCGCTCACATCGGGAAACCCGACAGGTTGTCGAGGATCTCCGCCGCAACGATCTTGTGTTGCACTACCAACCCAAATTGGATCTTCGCGCCAACACATGCACCAGCATCGAGGCATTGCTGCGCATTCAAATGCAGGACGGCACGGTGGAGGGGCCGTATTTTCTGGATACGCTGGAAAAGGCCGGGTTTTCGGTGATCCTCGACAGATGGGTCTGCGACCGCGTGCTCGAAGACATGTCCCGCGCCGACACTCTCGGCAGCGACCTCACATTTGGCATCAACCTCAACCCAGAGTCCTTTGCGGACGGCGAATTTGTCGATTACCTCATCCAACAGTTTACCAGCAAAAATGTCGTATTCGAGATCATCGAACGCGGCTTTATCGGTGGCTCTGGCATCACAAAAAACATCAAGAAATTGCTGGCCGCAGGCATTCGCCTCTCGGTCGACGATTTTGGCGCGGGCTATTCAAATCTGGGCCGGCTGACAACGCTTCCGGTGGATGAGATCAAGATCGACAAAAGTCTGCTGGCAAAGGTCGACACACAAACGGGCCGCAAACTCTATGAAACCGTCACCCGGCTGTGTCGCGATCTCGGATACCGGGTTGTGGCCGAAGGTGTTGAGACGCGGAGCGAATTTGAATTCGCCAAAACCTGCGGCGTCACCGAAATACAGGGATGGTATATCGCCGGTGCGCTGCCACTGGGCGAAGCACTGGCCTTTGCCCGCGCCCCTGCCCCATCATCCGCACCTGCGGAAACGGCGCAGCTGGTTTAACCCCGCCAGGACCCGCGCCCTCCCCTGCCTACACCAAGACGGCCCTTATATACGGCAGGCGCTACAGGTCCTTGCGTTGATTGAATATTTGTTCTGCTTCCACATAAGCACGCTCAGCCATCGGCCCGTCGAGGTCAGACATGATCTTCAGTGTCGCCTCAGCGCCGCGTCGTGACAATCGAAGCGGCGACTTTTTGATGAATTGGAATTTCCGATATCTCAAAGTGAAATATGGCAAAGCGTACCCGATGGCTTGGCGCGCCACGGCCATCAAGATCACTTGATGACGATCCCGACGCCCCGTCTCGGATGTCAGGTCGCTCTCCAGAACTTTGTCCAGAATGCCAAGTATCCTGAGATCTTCGAGAATGACCAGATGCCGTGCAACGCTATCAAGTTCAACATCGCTCAACGCCGCAATCTCTTTGTCGAGTGCCGCAACATCACAGGTGGCACAATGGTCATAGCCGTGCTGAAGAACCCATTGGGTGAGACCGATCTCACCGCGCCGGACAGTGCGCGTTTTATTGTTGGAAATTCGGAAATTCTTCCAATACGCGAGAAACTTCGGGTCTTTTAATATATTCTGGCCAATTGATAACGCATAGGACGCATAATGAAAATTAGGGTGTTTTACAGAATGCGACCAAATCAGGTTCCGGAAATCATCTGCGTCGTATCTTTTAATTCCGAAATTGGATGTAGCACCAACAAAATCACACCCAGCAGCTCTGGCTTCGGCAAACCAGTTTTGCGGCGCATCAACCATCCAGACGGAGTCATTTACAATGTACAGTCGGTCAAGATCGCTCAATTTCGAGGAGATCTGCATAACCGCATCGCGATATCCGCCAAAATCATACCCGATGTTGGGGCGTTCAATAACCAGGCCGGATTGTTTCAATAACAATTCACGATCCGCATCCGCAAGCGGGAGATTAGAAACCACAATAGGCGTTATGTTTTCCGCCGCCATCACCTTCAGCATATCCAAATGCGACGACTGCAACCCCTTTGGAGCATAAACAAGATAGATCGCCACCTCACCGGTGATTGATTTACTGCCTTCAAAAACTTTCATTTCCCGAGACGTTCTATAGTCGTAAACCACGCGCAGAAACAAATACTCATAAATAACGCCAGGCAGTTCCAACAACTGACGAAACAGGCGCTTGACCTCTCGTTTTACTTTCCACAGTGGCGTTTTTTTCATGGGGAGGCCTTTTGGTGCGGTTCGAACATGGGTTGAAAGTGTTAATACTGGACGGATCGTCAAATGCAGATCGAGAGGGCGTTCACTTCACCCGGCACCAGAGTCTCCGATGACAGATAGAATGCGCCCTCCGCGCCGCAGCTCTCACACCTCGTATCCCCTTGATTTAGTGTCTGACTTGCAACCTCTGCAGGCTCTCCCTGCCCCACCACGAGGTCTGCGCCTAGGCCCCGAACAGCTTCTTGATCTTGCGCTTCGTGACACGGCGACGGTATTTCCATGTTTTCTTATGGTCTTCTATAAACTGCGCGACCTGCGGACTTAGATCAGATGCCAGCCGAACATCATCGGGCCGGTCCTGTTGGATGCTCTGCTTCACCAGACCTTCAATCCATTTGTAAAACAGATCCGGATAAGCACGATCCGGGAAATACTTTTCCTTCCACTGCACAATGGTCTTTACCTGCCGCAGCGTATTTCGGTGAAGGTTGTCTCCGTGCTTGCGGTACAAAAGCACGACATTGTCGCCCAGGGCGAACTTTAATTCGGGATGCCGAGCCATATGCTGAAACAGCCGCGTGCGCAAAATAATATCGTCGCCGGTCATCGTATCATCGAAACCTTCAACCGCCAAAAGGGCGTCGCGCCGGAACACCTGCCCCTGAATGTAAAAAGACCCTAGGGAATTAAATTCCAGTTCGATCAGATCCTGAGCGGTTTTCGGGTGGTTTTCGGGACGCGGAAGATGAAGCTCGTCCGATATTCTCTTGCCGTTTTCGTCGATGCTGAAATGGCCAGTGTTTGCGGCAAAGACGATGCTGTGATCCTGTGACAGAACCTCAATCGCATTTGCGATGCAGTCCGGCATCAATATGTCGTCCAGCGCCACCATCGTAACAAATTCACCAGAGGCCGCGGCAAGCGCCTTGTTGAAATTGGCCGGCACATTGCCGGAGTTTTCCTGCTTGATGAACTTTGTCGGAAACGGGCTTTGGGCGAGCGCCGCTTCAATCACCTCGACAGAATTGTCGGGCGAGCCATCATCCAGAACAATGATTTCAATGTCCCGATAGGTTTGTTCATAGATGGATTGCAACCCTGCGGCCGCGAACTTCGCGTGGTTATACGATACGCATAGAACAGAACACAGTTGAGACACTCAGGTTTCCCTTTTCGGTCGTGGCAAGTGAGTGGCATTCAGGTAATGCGACAGGCGGCGCGGCGATGCCGTGGTCAGTCGTTTCGCAGGATTTCCGGTACGATCTGATTTTTCACGACGGATGTATCCAGTTGCGGCCCCATTGGCAAGCTCAGCACCTCTTGCGCAAGACGGCGCGCAATCGGGAACGCCCCGGCATCAAAGCCCAAATCCGCATAGGCACCCTGCATATGCGGTGGAATTGGATAATGGATCAACGTACCGATCTCGGCCTGTGCCAGCTGCGCCTGCAGCTCCTCGCGCGCCGTGCTGCGCACAACAAACAGATGCCAAACCGGCGCAGCCCACTCTGGCACACGAGGCAGGATCAAACCGCTGTCCTTCAGCCCCTCCAGATAGGTGGCCGCGATCGCGCGCCGCCGTTCGGTCCAGTCGTCCAGAACCTTCAGCTTCACCCTCAGAACGGCAGCTTGCACCGGATCAAGGCGCGAGTTCACGCCGGGGACTTCGTTGACGTATTTCTCGCGCGAGCCATAGTTGCGCAGCATCGAAACCCGCGCTGCCAGATCGGTATCATTGGTGGTGATCGCCCCACCATCGCCCAAGGCACCAAGGTTCTTGCCCGGATAGAAACTCCAGCAAACGATATCACCGTGCCCGCCCAATCGACGCCCTTTGTAGGCTGCGCCATGCGCTTGCGCGGCGTCTTCGATCACCCGCAGGCCATGCCGCTGTGCGATGTCGAGGATGGGATCAAGGTCGGCGGGTTGACCATAGAGGTGAACCGGCAACAGCGCGCGGGTGCGCGGCGTGATCGCCGCCTCGATGAGGCTTGGGTCGATATTATGGGTGGCCGCGTCCGGCTCTACCGGAACCGGTGTTGCGCCCACGCTGGATACAGCAAGCCAGGTGGCGATATAGGTGTTTGAGGGCACGATCACCTCGTCACCCGGCCCAATCTCCAGTGCGCGCAACGCGAGCGTCAGCGCATCAAGACCATTGGCGAGTCCCACGGCACATTTGGTATCGCAATAGGCAGCCCATTCCGCCTCGAACGCCTCAACCTCCGGGCCAAGAATATACCAGCCACTCTCAAGGACGCGCGCCACAGCGGCATCAATTTGCGGTTTCAACTCGCGATAGGCTGCGCCCAGATCGAGAAATGGGATCATTTTGCTTCTCCACGCAGCGCCGCTTGGAACTCGTTATAGTCTCTGTAGTAGTCGGACTCATCATAGGGGTGCGATGCGAGCACCATGCAAACGGCCCCCTGGCTGAAAGCATCCATTTCCCGCCAGATCATCCGGTTGACATACAGCCCCTTGCGCGGGTCACGCAGCCAGAACTCGGTTTTGTTCGTCCCATCATCAAGCGAGATACGGAAACTGCCCGACAGAGCAAAGATGACCTGTTCCAGATCACGATGCGCATGCCCGCCCCGTTCGGAATCAACCGGCACGTTATAAAGATAATACACTCTGGCAATATCGAACGGCACATGGTTGCCCCCTTCCACGAAGGTCAGGTCGCCGCGCGGATCGCTGATTTGCGGAAGATCAATGATCCGCGCGCTGCCTTGGGGCGTGGAATTTCGTGTCATAGAGGGTCACCCTTTGAGTAGTTGGAGGTAGGTGGAGCGTGTCTCTTCGAACAACTCGCGCGGATAGTCAAAGAAGATATCTTGCGCCGTCCTGTGGGTCTCGATCATGCCAAGACGACGATAGAAGGCCTCTGCATGAGTGTTTTCCACCCGGACATCGACCTTGGCCACCTGCAGACCCAGATGATCGAAGCCGATACCAAAAGACAAGACCGCGCTTTCCAGTGCGGCTTTGGGTGGTTTGTTCGCATCGAGAATCCAGCTGCCCCAAGTGAATTGCGTGTCCTCAATATCATAAAGACGGACCACGCCGCAGCGCGTGCCGTCGTGACGTTCGATCACGTAATAGAGTTGCTGACACCGGGCCTCTTGAACTTTGTAGCGTTCAATCCACTGGCGCTGATCCTCTGCCGTTCCGGTTACCGCAGAGAGATGCCGGTTGTAGAGCGGATTGACGCGCAGGGCATGAACATAAGGCGCATCCTCCGGGGTGATGAGCCTTAGCCGCAATCGGGGCCCAGCCACATGAGCGACAGGCGATGTAGTCATGATGCCCTCAGAGCTTTGGAATAGTACCACAGTAACGGACGCGATTATGGGTGTTTCTGACCGATTTCACCAGAGATAACCCGATGGTAGAACAGGACTCCAAACGGCAGATGCGCCTTGCAGGGCAGAATATCGTGTTTGATGTCGTGACACAGCGGTGAGACCGAAGTGGGTGCACTCCGATTTCAGCCAGCAGGGAAGTTCTCCAACTTTTCAAAACCTGGGTAATCATGCGCCGTATCACATCCGGCAAGTTCTGGCCCACGTTTCTGATCAGGAAGCCAACGCATCGGCACAATAACCGTTTTGTCACTGTTCTCATTCAGCAACCCACCCCAGTAACCAAAGCTGGAATTAGAGCTCACCTGATGGTCGCATTGTGAAATCAGAAACAGGTCCAAATGCCCGGCCTCAGTATCGTTCACGTCCACGCAGCGCCACTTAATGTTCGGCGGCAGTTCCGGTGCCAGATGGGTGCGGACCCAGTCGATTTCATCAGAGAAAAAGAAGACCTTTGCTTCGTTCTTTGCTGACGCTGCGACGATTTTATTGATGGCCGTTGTGTAATAATCTTCGCCAAGCATCGCCATGCCAAGGCGGACATAATCGCCGCGACGCACATGAACCGCAATCGAGACCGATGCCTCATGAATGTCTGCAAGCACATCCTTGTTGGCCGTGTTCAGGTCCAGATCCTTAAAGCGCAGCTCAGAAAGGACCTTGTCTTCGACTTCCGAAACATACTTCCAGTTCTCGGCATACCCATCGAAATAGAGCGGCCGGGGATGATCAAAGAAGCGCGCGTCATACCCATAAGGTGTTGGGTTGTTGTAATAGAAATACTGCCTGTAAAATGCGATCTCTTCCGGAGTGGCGGCCTCCATCTCGAGGTGTGGGAACAAAGTGGCCAAGGTGAACAGGCGGCTTCCTTTGTTGTCGCAGTCTTTGCCGTTTGTCTCAAACCACGTCAGATCGTACTTCACGACCATCCCAAAGTGCTTTCGAAAACACTCACCCAATACGTATTTCGTGATCGCCGAGCAGAGGCCGCCATCAACCATGACGATGACCATCGGGGCTTCTCCCGTCTTACGCAGGATCTCTTCCCCCCGTTGCCGAAGGGAGTGGCTCTTTCGTTGAGCGATCAACGAACGCAAGGATTTACGAAGGCGACGAAATGACATGGGGCATACGTATCTTATGAGCACAGGATAGTAAAAGGGGACAGTTGCGAGTCAGAGGATAATTCTATATCAGACGCTGTGAGCTATCTTGCAGTCTCGGGAGCGTCTTGTCCGCGGTTTCATCGAGATCCGGCATGTTGGCCTTTCTTTTTCTTAGGTTCTAAGGGCTGACAAAACCGCAACATCTTGGATGGGTTTTGCGAGAATGAGGATGACCTCGATGACGTTTCGCGTTACATTTTCCAAGCGTTCTGCGATGCGATCTTTCACGAGCTGGTCTCATTGCGGCGCTTTCATCCCGAAAATCCCCATCAAAGCGCCCTACTCTTCTTGTGAGTGGTATGTCCAATAATTGCGGATCGTGGTGAGAGTTCACAGCTGTGAACTTTGCTAAGCAAACCGCCCTTGTGATCCCCACCAAAAGTTCACAGCTGTGAACTTTCCTCAAAGGTGAAACCCAACATTCCATTCCTTCCTCAATGTTTGCGCAGCAGCGCCATGACCATGGGGCCGCAAGAGAACGTGCCATTAGTGGATTTCGCGCTGAGATGACGCAGGTAACCACCGGGATTTTTGATCTCTTCAAAGCGTTCGAGCATTGACGCAAGGACCACTGCGGCCTCTGCCGGACCCATCACACTCAGAGCTTCCTCCCAGGCGGAGGTGGAAATGCCCATCATCGGGCGGATGTGATGCGCAGTTTTGACCAGATCATGCCAGTGACGAATGGGATGATCGATATAGCTCTGGATGCTGGTGCAGGCAGCAAGGGTGACAGATAGCGGCATGTTTGGCAGCTTATCATGTGCAGATGTAGAGCTGCTTTTCGGGGCGTTCGCTGCCGTCGTCGTTTGATAACCGCTGGCAGTGACCTTGGCGGGGCAGGGGGTGTCGGTGCGGGGTTGTGGTTCTTTCTCAGCTTGTGCGATTTGTGGCGAGGCGCTGACCTCTGAGAGGTTGTCCGTCCCCACCTCGCTTTCAGATTCAAAAGAGTCTTTCTGTGAATTCTGATGGTGCTGCTCAATTTCGGCGGCTTTGGTGCTCAGTTGTGGTGTTTCAATGAGCGCATCAGTGCGGTTGTCCACAGGCTCCATCGGGTCGAGAATGTCGCGCGCCTCATCCAGAGCGACGCGCAATTGGGCCTCCATCTGCGCGAGGTCCGCGAGGGTCAGCTTGCGCCGCAGGGCACGCGCGGACAGAGCCGCCAGATCGCCAAGACGATCCCAGAGCGGCAGGTCCGGACGCAGGGAGAGGCCAAACTCCGCCAGCCCTGCCAGATCGCGGCGCATCAGGCTGACGGTTTCGCGCAGGCGTTTCAGGCGAAATTCCTCGGCGCGTACATCCTCGGCGGCCATTTCAATCTCGCGGGCGCGTTGGCGCAGCGGCGAGAGGTCAAACCCATAGGCCACCTTTTCGCCGCCATAGCGCCGGGCATAACGCTTGCCATTGGGGCTGTCGCGCCGCAGCAGCAAACCTGCGTCAACCAGCCGGGCGAGATAGCGGCGCATGGTGGAATTGGCCATGCCATTGAGCCGGTCGCAGATGGTCTGGTTCGACGGATGAATGACAAGCGCGCGGTCTGCGGGCAGTTCGGTGCCGGACCAGAAACTCAGCAGCGCCTGCAGCACAGAGAGATCGCGGTCGCTCAGGCCAAAATGATGCCGCGCCACCGCAAGATCGCGCAGGACATTCCATTTGCTGACCGGTTTTGCAGCTTCCAGCTGAGATGATGCGGCAGGCATGCGCTCGCTTGCCGCCTGAAGCTGGTTCTGACGTTGGATCAGAACAGCATCAACGGTGCGCCCAAAAGGCGTGACAGGATGATACCCCATGTTTCATTCACGAAGACAAAGAAATCCCGTTCTGCGAATCATATTTGACTTGCAGTTTTAGGCTCCTGACACTAGCTTGAAGTTGCTAAACACAAGTCAGGGTCTCGTGGAGCGATGTCTTTGCGGGACCTTTTCTTTTGTCTGCTCGTGCCTCCTTTCCTTACTCTGCTCTTATTTTGTTATTGGTCTTCAGACCGTTGCAACCAACGGGCATGAAGGTCTGCGATCAGGTCCTGGGCCTCGGCCTCGACCCAATCGGCAAATGCGCCCTCCGCCAGATCAATCTGCACGCCCTTTGCGGTGCGGCGAATGCTGCCGGTTTTCTGCCCATCCAGCGTCAATGCGCGCGGTTTTTTGCGCGCAGGCTTGGCGGCGGTGCGCGCCGGGGCAGGGGAGGCGGGCAGGGCTTTCATCACCGCCTCAAAGGCGGCGGTGGAGGTTTCTTGCGGATCGTTGCCGCGCCCGTCGATTACGGCGATGCTGGCATCGGTGTGGACCCGTTCTGCGACGGCAATCAGCTGCGCGGGGTCCACATCGGTTTCCGCCAATGCGCGGCCCAGATCGTCCCAGCGGGGGCGGCCGATGTTGGGGGCGGGACCAATGGCGCGGGCCAGATCAACGCCCACCGCATCCAGAATGGCCATCGCCATCGACACGGAGGATTTGGTCACGGTCAGCACTTCGGCCACCTGTGACTGGTTGCCAAAACCGGATTCGATCAGCTCCCGCGCAAAGATCGCGCGTTCGATAAAGGTCAGATCGCGGCGCGCCATATTCTCGGTGATCTGAGCGCGTACGGCGCTGTCGTCATCCATGCTGGCGACAAGGGCGCGGACCTTGCTGACCTTGTTTGAATGGCGGATCGCCTCCAATCGGCGGCGGCCATAGACCAGCAGATAGCGGTCTGCATCACTTGGATCACGGCGCACGAGGATCGGCACGGTCTGACCAGATGTTTCAATGGATTCAATCAGATCGGCCACATCACCGGGGGCGAGGCGGTCCTCGATCCGCAGGTTGGTGATCGCATCTGGATCAAGCTCCCAGACATGATGGGAATCCACCGCATCACGCGCGGCGCGCAGGGCGCGATTGGTCGACATCATCGACCCCCCGGCGGTGCCGGAGGGCCCTCCCGCTGCTGCGAGACTGTCGAGCATGGACATGCGTTTTTTCTTGCCGGTGGTCATTTGCGTCCCCAGGTCTGCTGGATCAGTTCGGAAATCTCATCATTGACCGCATTGACGCTCTCGATGGCGCGGTCATAGGTGGACCGGGTGAAGGCGGAGCGCTCCACCTCGTAGAGGGTCTGTTTGGTGAGGCCCGCATCGGAAATCGCGGTGGACTTCAGCATCGGCGCATTGAGCACCTTATCGCCATACATGGTGCGCAGGAAGGCCACGATACGGTTTTGCGGCGCGTCCGAGGGCTCATAGCGGGTGAGCACATAGCGCATCCAGTCATGCGACATGTCGGCGCCGCTTTCGGCGATCACATCCATCAGATCGGCGGTCATGCGCAGGAATTGCGACATCGACATCACGTCGAGCATCTCTGGGTGGATGGTGACAAGCACGCCGGTTGCAGCCGAAAGCGCGGACATGGTGAGAAAGCCCAGCTGCGGCGGGCAGTCGATCACCACCACATCATAGTCGCCATCCACCTGTTCGAGCGCCTGTTTGACCCGGAAGAAGAACAGCCCCGCCTGACCCTGCGCCAGCGCGCGGGGGGTTTCGTGCTCGAACTCCATCAGCTCCAGATTGCCGGGGATGAGGTCGAGGTTGGGGATATAGGTCTTGCGGATCACCGAGGCGATCGGGGCCGGGTCATCATAGCGGATTGCATCATAAAGCGTGCCGCCATCCTGCAGGTCGACCTCCGGCTGCACACCATGCAGCGCGGTCATCGAGGCCTGCGGGTCGAGGTCGATGGCCAGCACCCGGTAGCCGCGCAGGGCGAGCCGTTGGGCCAGATGCGCGGAGGTTGTGGTCTTGCCCGAGCCGCCCTTGAAGTTCATCACGCCGATGATCTGCATGTGGTCGCCCGTGCGGCGTCCGGGCAGATAGTCACCGGGCTTGCGAGCGGTTTTCTCAAGCAGATGGCGCAGATCCAGCATGTCCTGCACCGAATAAAGCCGCCGGTTGCCCGGAGTCAGCTCGGGCGAGGGGCCTTTGCCATCCAGATGCAGCTTGCGCAGATAGCTGTCATTGACGCCCAGAAGGGTCGCCGCCTCGCCAGAGGTGAACTTGCGCATCATCTTGGCGGCGTCGGGGGGAAACAGACTTTCGCGCTGGTTGTGCAATTGGGTGGCCAGCCATTCGGAATGCTCCCGAATAAGCTGGTTGAGATCCTCATGCAGCGCCTCTGCTGCCGGAGACTGGTTCGTTGCCATCGCCGTTCTGCCCTCGTATCCTGTGTGACGGATGCAAGAGCATGCAGGATTAGAGCCTAATACGGATCATTTTCTGCAGCCTGCCGCCGTGTTCACGGAAATCGACGTTTGTCGTTATCTTTCCGTGACTATTTACCGTTGAGCGGGATTCGTGCAAGGGTTTTCTGGCCGATTTATCCACATCACCCCCACCTATATGGGTCACGCAACAGCGGCACGACAAGGGATAGGGGGACTCGCAGCACCGCGCGGAGCCTCAGTCCGGGCAGAGGATGAGGTCAACGGGCCGCGCGGTTGGCATGAGTGGTTTGCTGACGTTTCCGTATTGGCGGCAGTTTCAAGGTGGGAGGGGCAGCCGACGGCGGGCGCATAGCGCAAATATAGGGCAGCTTTGCGCTGAAAATGCACGCCGAGCATGATTGGCTTTGGTGTCCTTTTTGATTTGGTTTATCTTGTGGTCAGCGGGTCGCGAAACGGCAGACCAGAGGCCGCCACCTGATATTAGGGCTGCGCCCTCCCTTGTGCATCCACGCAAAGTGCCAGCCTGATCTCAACTAAGATGTTCTTTGACCTCGCCTATTTCTGGGGATGTGACGAGATTGCCCAAATGGCCGTGCCAGACTATGCACAAGGCAGCTAAATGACAGAAATAATTCATAAATAAACGGGTTGATTAAATCTTCATACTGCATAACCTATGGGAGAATCGTTTGCAGTTATCAACCTCTAGGTTGTTTGAGGGTGTATATACCAAGGTGCTTTGCCAGCCGTTTTCCGGCGCGTTTGCAGATCATATGCTGCGCGCTCACGACAGCCAGAGATCCTGACCTTTCCCAAAACGTCGTTATGTATTTTGCGAGTTCTCTGTAAAGGAGCGAGAGTAGATTTGGACATTCAACAACTAAGGGTCTTCGTCACCGTCGCTAAATATGGCAGCATCACCCGTGCCTCTGACATTTTGTGCCGCAGTCAGCCTTCGGTGAGCGCGCAAATCAAAGGTTTGGAAACAACGCTTGGTATCGCCTTATTTGAGCGCACGTCGCGGGGCATGATCGTCACGCAAGAGGGCGAGCGTTTGCTCGACGAGGCGATTTCATTAGTTGACCGACATAAGCAGTTTATGCAGGAGGCGTCGCGGCTTAAGGGCAGCGTATCCGGGGTGTTTATGTTGGGCGCGGGGCGGCATTCGGGAAACGGATTTGTCAGCGCATTCCTTCATCTGGTGTCCGAGCGGTTTCCCGAATTGGAGATTGAATTGAAACACCTCGGCTCTGCTCAGGTGATCGAGGGGCTGCGGGACAATTCACTGGATATGGGGTTTTTCACAGAGACCGAGAGCGACACCTCCGATTTGACCCTCGTTGAAGTGGCGAGTTTTGGCATTTATCTGGCGGCTCCGCGGGGGATCATCCGTACGTCTGACCCGCTTGACTGGCAGCAGCTGGCAGATCAGATCTGGATTGTATCGTCGCATGACGGCTGCTGTGGTCGCTGGGCCAACGCGCTGATGGAACAACACGATATCTGCCCGAAACGGGTCATCAAAGTGGATGATGAGGCCGTAACCCGGACGTTGGTTGCCAGCGGGGCAGGGATTGGTCTGGTGCATGTGAATGCAGACGACAGCCTCCCGCCACCCAAGGACATCGACCTGCTGTATCGGGTGCGCAAAACCGCGCGGATTATGTGTGGCTATCTGGAGGCGCGCAGCGATGACCCGTCAATTCGTGCTGTTGATGAATTGGTTCTGGATCTTTTGAAATCAGACGCCACGGGCGCGACACCCTCGATGTTGCAACTCGCGTGACCTTTGGCAGACGATTTCTGCGGCGTGAACAAACAGAATTCTGAATTTACCTGTCACTGCTTTTATTCAAGCGGTGATGAAATCAAATTGCGCAATCTTCGGAGGCACTATGATTACGATTTATAGTCTGTGTGGAAAAGACGGTATTCATTACTCTCCGCATGTATGGAAAGTGATAATGGCGTTGCGTCACAAGCAGCTTAATTTTGAAATTGTACCTGTTGATTTCTCCACCATTCGGGAAATTGAGAATGGGGCCTTTAAAAGTGTACCGGTGCTGCGTGATGGCGATCAGGTGCTGGGCGATAGTTTCGAAATCTGCGAATATCTGGAGACGGCCTATCCCGATGCGCCAAGCCTGTTTGATGGCGAAGGATCCCGGCGGATGGCGCGGTTTTTGGAGAGCTATTGTTTGACGCAATTGCACCCGCCGCTTGCGGTCATCGCGGTGATGAACATGCACAACATCATGCACGAATCAGATCAGGCGTATTTTCGCGCCAAACGTGAAGAGCGATTCGGCATGTCGATCGAAGCCATGGCGGAAGGGGCTCCAGAGCAGCGCAAAATCCTGCGTGAGCGACTGGCGCCCCTGCGTGCAATTCTGAACGATCACCCTTGGATATATGGCGATACGCCATTGTTGCCGGACTATGTGGCGTTCAGCGCCCTGCAGTGGTGCTGGGTCGTTGGGGTGCGGGATATTCTAGAGGAGGATGATTCGGTGCGGGCCTGGTTTGCACGGTGTCAGGACCTGTTTGAGGGGGCGGCTCGCAATCCGGCCCCACACTAAGCACCGCCTAAATTCAGGGTGCTGACCGCTGCTGGCGTCAGGCCCCAACGCCCCGAAGCGCGCCCCCATTTGGGCGCGCTTTTTTGTGTAATATCTGAATGTTCCAAGGCCTGTCACTAAAGCCGATAGCAGACCTCACGTTTTCCGAATTGCGACATAGATCATCATTCGCTCATATGTGAATCAAGGTCACGATGCGCTCCAAACTGAATTGAAATTTCGAATAATCTGAAATGAACGAGTTAATTGGTTGCGTGTCTGAAAGTGTATTTCAGTCAATTCACGATGCCATTGGAGGACTGTTGAATGAACGTCGCACTAATGGATGGTCCAAAAGACCAACACAGCGAAAGTATCACAGATAGCTATGATTGGGTGCGCAAGGTTCATACGCTGGGGCCTGCTGGTACGAATTGTGAAAAGGCGGCGCTAAAATGGGCGGCGTTGAAATGCAAGAAAGCGGAGTTGGCGCTGCATGAGTCGATGGAGCGTGCTGCCGAGCAAGTTGCGGCGTGCGGCTGTTCTGTGCTGCTGAGCGTTGTTGCCTATCCACAGCTGCATTCGATCATTTACGAGCATATCGCGCAGCTGGGCCTGCTCGATGTTTTTATCATGAAGACGGATGACATGGTTCTGGCTTCGGTGAGCGGCCGGATGCCGACATTGTGTCAAACCCATCCTGCACCGGAGAAATTGCTGCCTGCACAGATGCAGCGGATCTATGCGGCAAGCAACGCCCATGCCGCCGCTGAAGTGATGGCGGGGCGCGGTGATGGCTGCATCACCACGCTGGCCGCCGCAGAGCAACACGGGCTGAAGGTGGTGCAGACCTTTGGTCAAGTCCCGATGGGGTTCACCATTCACGGCCCGCTGAAACACGCGCGCTGCCGCGACATCGATTTTGACGCATCAGATCATAAAAGGAGTATCCCACAATGACACAGCGCGCCTTTGAGACCAGCATCGAAGTTCGCTACCGCGACACGGATTCCATGGGCCATATCAGCAGCCCGATTTACTATGACTATATGCAGTCGGCCTATCTGGAGTACATGCACGCGCTGCTGGAGCTGCCGAAATCCGAGAAGCTGCCGCATATCATGGTGAAAACCTCCTGCGAGTACATCAGCCAGGCCTATTACGGCGATACGGTGGTGGTGCTGAGCACGGTGTCCAAGTTCGGTGGCAAGAGTTTCGAGATGGAGCATGAAATCCGCCTCGGCAGTGCCAATGGGCGCGTGGTGGCAAAGCTGCAGTCGGTGCATGTGATGTTTGATTACGAAAAGCAATCGACCTACCCGATCCCCGAAGATTTCCGCACCCGCGTTGCGAATTTTCAAGAGGCAGGCTGACACCTGATCAGAACAAGGGAGAGTGGGAATGGATTTGAGTTGGACCTCAAGGCAATTGTCGATCCGGGCGGAGTTTGCGTCGCTGGGGAGCCGCACCGACCGCGATGAGTTGCGGTTGGGACGGCGCGCCTTTGATCAGCAGACATGGGATCAGCTGGGTGGTGCGGGGCTGTGGCAGATGATGGTGCCCACGGGCTTTGGCGGCACTGGCGTGGATTGGTGGGATGTGACGGCGGCGCTGGAGGGGCTGGCCTCGACCATCCGCACGCCGGGGCTGTTGTTGTCGGTGATTGCGCAGGCCGGGATGGCATATGCGCTGGACCTGTTTGGCACCACCGCGCAGAAGTCGGATTATTTTCGGCGTATCCTGCGCGGAGAGTTGAGCGCCACCGCGATTGCGGACCCGGACACGGGAACCGATGTGCGGGCCAGCTCGACCTTTCTCAGCCCCCGCGCCAACGAGACATTTGTGCTCAATGGTCGCAAGTACAATATCGCCCATGCGCCGGTGGCCAGTTTCACGCTGGTGGTTTGCAAACTCGAAGGCCATGCCCGTGACGGGATTTCTCTGGTGCTGGTGGACCAAAACAGCAAAGGCGTCACCATTGGGCCGCAGGATCGCAAACTCGGCAATCTTGACCTGCCCACCGGACAACTGACGTTTGAGGATGTGCCGCTGCACTATGGGCATATTCTGGGCGTGCCGGGTGAAGGTCTGCGCAATCTGGTGCGGTTTGTGTCGCTTGGGCGGCTGTACTACGGGCTGGTGGCTGCAACCCTGTGCGAGCCGATGCTGGCCGAGGCGCTGAGCTATGCCAAGACGCGCCAAACCTTTGGGCAGCCAATTGTCGACCATCAGTATGTGCAAAAGAAGCTGACCGACATGCGCATCGCAGCGGATAGCGCAAAATGGGTTTCCTATGGCGCGTTGCACCAATTGTTGAGCGGTGCCCCCGAGGCGGTCATGAGCTGCTCGATTGCCAAACTCGCCGGGGCCAGCGCGATCACGGACGGGGCGGTTGATCTGCTCAAGCTTTATGGCAGCCGGGGCTACCACGAGGGCGAGGTCTCGACGTTTCTGCGCGACGCTTTGGCCTTTTGCAGTGTCGGTGGCACCGAGGAAATGCACCGGCGCAACATCATGAACCAGATGATGCGCAAAGCCCGGCCTGCAGCCAAAGCAGCAGTGGAACCGGCACGCGATTTGGAAACAGCCTGATGCTGTGTTTCGTTTTTGAATTGGAGTAAATCATGTTGAGAGATTTGAAGATTTTGCGGCGCGCTGCGGTCGTTGCAACCGTCAGCGCAGCCCCAATGATGCTGGCGGCGGCGGAGCAGGCGACCATAACCGAAGCCAATATCGACTGGGCGTCGGCTGAGGCCGCAGCCACGCAGACGGCCGCGCAAGAAGAAGCGGTGACATCTGCCTTTCTGGCTCTGCCCGCCAGCGCGGAGCCGACCGCACTGCCGGTGATGTTGTTTGGAGAGGCGGCCAACCTCTCGGCGCCGGGGTTTGTCAGTCAGGGCAGCGCTTATGCGGCCTATTACACCCAAGGCGACATTCAGATTTCCATTTCGGGATCAAAGTCTGTGGTTCAGGCCAAAGATGCGCTGACGTTGCATCATGAGCCCGCAGCCTGGGAGAATATCGGCACCGGGGCAGACTACAGCCTTGCGCAATTTGGGGCCTATTACACCCTGCGCATCACCTGCGATGAACCCACCACCGACACCCGCTGCACGCAGCCTGAATACCTCAGCGGGCTGGCTGAGCATCTCTTTGTTGTGAAAGGACAAGCCAATGCGATGTAAGTCTTTAACCGCGCTGCTGTTGATCGGCGTTGCCGCAAGTCAGGCGCAGGCCGATCCGCGTTTTCTAGCGCCGGGTGATCTTTTGCCCGAGAGCGGTGTCGGGGTGACAGACCCGATGGTCTTTTTCCCGGACATGCGCTTTCCGATGGAAAGTGGTCCTGCCTACGCCAATTCATCTGCGGCGCTTATCGGTGGACGCAATGGACCGGAGGGGGATTCCTGTGATCCGTCCAACTACAGCTATCCATGGCGGGACAATTTTTGCGAATACCGCCGGATGGATCTCGCGGTGTGCGGGGCAGGGGGACATATGGGGCAGGATCTAAGACCTGCAACCTGTGAAAAAGGGGTGCATTGGACAGTGGCGGCCACGGATGGGGTGGTGTCGCATATCGGGCGCTTTGCGGTGACGGTGCAATCCCCCGACGGCGCGCTGCATCGCTATATCCATCTCGATATGGACAGCGTCACGCTGAACCCGCTTGATCGTGTCAAACAGGGCGACCGCATCGGCACCGTCAGCAATGGCTGGCTGAGTGAAATTCCGATCCACCTGCATTATGACATCCGCCAGCCCGTTCAAATTGGCGATGCGGTGCATGCGCTGTTCTTGCCGCCCTACAGCAGTCTGGTGGCCGCTTATGAAAAGCTCGACTGAGCCGCGCGGCGGTGCGGACTGCACTTGGGTCTTTGCCTATGGGTCGCTGATCTGGGATCCGGGCTTTGACCCGCAGGAGCAGGTGGTTGCGCGACTGGACGGGTGGTATCGACGGTTCTGTCTGCGTTCACTGCGCTATCGCGGCACCTTTGACGAACCGGGATTGGTGCTGGCGCTCGATGCGGGCGAGGGCAGCTATTGCGACGGGGTAGCGCTGGCGATCCCTCCGGCCGCAGAAGAGCCGGTCATGGCGTCGATCCGGGCGCGCGAGCTGTTCAATCCGGCCTACCGCGAAATCCGCGCGCCGTTGCAATTGCAGGATGGGCGCGTGGTGCAGGCGTTCACCTATGTGGTCAATCGCGACCACGCGCAATATGGCGATTTCACCCCGGCGCAGCAGGCCGAGATGATTGCCACCGCTGCCGGAGAGCGTGGACCGAATGTGGACTACCTCTTTAATACCGCCGAGCATCTGAGCAAGCAGGGGATCGCAGATCCCATGCTCGACCGGTTGTCGGCTGAGGTGCGAACCCTCCAGCGCGAATTGACCTGAGCGGAGCTCCCCAGGACTGCTTTGGCCACACCTTTGTGTGAATTCGCGTCTGGCCCTCCCGGACAGGCTGTCGTGGGAGGGCCATTTTCTTTTTGGTTTCAAATAAATAACGAACACATATGGCGTGCTATTTGCTTTGCCGGGGCCTCACTTCAGATAAATCGATTGGATTTCGACCGTCGGGATCGACACAGAATTGATGAATTTCATCATCAATAGGTTCGAAGTGACATGAGCAAGAAAGCACAACAGGCCAGCTTGTCTTCGGTCGGTTTCTCATTTGGAAAGCCCTATTTGGCGTTCTCTGCCAAGGCGTGGAAGATCCTCGTGATTTTCATGCTGGGGCTGTTGGCGTGGATCGGGGCGGATCGATATTTGACCCCGGAATTGGCACCGGTGGCGGCGATCGCCGTGGTGTGTCTGGGGTTCTGGGCCAGTGCTGTGATGCCGGAGTATTGGACGGCGCTCGCGTTTTTTCTGGTTGCGATGATCACGCAGATCGCGCCGCCGGAGACGGTGTTTTCCGGGTTCGAGACATCGACGTTCTGGCTGTTGTTTGCGGGGCTTGTTTTGGGGGCTGCGATCAAATTCACCGAGCTGGACAATCAGGTGGCCCGCTTGCTGACCCGGTTGCCGTTTCAGACCTATGCGGGGACGCTTGCGGGGATTGTGGCGGGCAGTGTGGCGCTGGCGTTTCTGGTGCCGTCTTCTATCGGTCGCATCATGATCCTGTTGCCGGTGATTTCCGCGCTGGCGGCGCAGCTGGGATTTGGCACGCAGTCCAACGGGCGCACTGGGCTGTTGGTGGCGGCGTGTTTTGCGACCTTTGCGCCTGCCTTCACGATCCTGCCCGCCAACGCGCCCAATATGATCCTGGTGGGGATGAGCGAAGCGCAATACGGGCTGGAGTTTTCCTATTTCGATTACCTTTTGCTGCATTTTCCCGTGCTTGGGCTGGTAAAGTCCGGGGTCATCATTGGCCTGACGTTGCTGTTTTTTCCGGACCACATGCCAGCGCGAGGCGATGTCACGCCGCAGACACCGGAACCCGTAAGCCGGGCGCAGGCGCTGCTGATCGCCATTCTGGCCCTGTGTCTGATCCTGTGGCTGATGGATGCATGGCACGGGATTTCGCCTGCGTGGATCGGGCTTGCGGCGGCGCTGGTGTGCCTGTGGCCGAGCCTGAAGCTGACCAGCCCCAAATGTATCAATCAAGACCTCAGCTATGGAGCGCTGTTGTTCGTCGCGGGGATCATGGGGCTGGGGGCATTGATCGGCCATGCCGGTCTGGGCGAGGCCCTGGTCGCGGCTGCATCGGATTGGATCAACCTGTCGCCACAGACGCCGGTCTGGAACCTCTCGGTTTTGACGGGGATGTCGACATTGGTGGCCATGGCAACCAGCCTGCCGGGCGTGCCGGCCGTGATGACCCCGATGGCGGGCGATTTGGCGCAGGCGTCGGGCCTGACGGTCACCACGGTTTTAATGACGCAAGTGTTGGCTTTTTCAAATGTGTTCCTACCCTTTCAAGCGCCGCCTCTGGTGGTCGCAATCCAAGCAGGCAACCTGCGGGCGGGCGCGGTGATCCGTTTCTGTCTGGCCTTGTTTGCGATCAGCTTGTGCCTGCTGGTTCCGCTGGATTTCCTCTGGTGGGTGCTGCTCGGCCAAATCTGAGTGGGCTGATTGCGCAATCGCGAGGCTTCGGATTTGCCGGGGTCTGCCCTCCGGTGTTTCGATTTGTGTGGCCGCGCAACCCGTTTCACACTGAGCTGGGATTAGTGACTTTTCGAGGTGAGATTATGACCCGCGTCTTCAATAAAATGAAAACTCTTATGGCCTGCTCCGCGCTGGCTACCATCGCCCTGAGCCCCTCTGTGCAGGCGGAATTGGCGTCGGATCTGCAAGATGGTGTCTCTGCACTTATGACGCAGTCCAAATGGACCGGGGCGCAGCGCCAGCGCTCCTTGACCATTATGCATCTGGCGATGTTCGACGCTGCGAACGCGACGCAGGGTGTCTATGGGCCGTATGCCTATGCGGGCAAGATCGACACATCCGCCTCGCCGCAGGCCGCGGTAACCCAAGCCGCGCTTTCGGTGATGCAGGAGTTGCTGCCGGAGCGTCAGCAGGATCTGGAGGCGCTTGCGGGCTCTTACTTTACGGCGACCACGGATGCGGCAAGTCTGGAGGCCGGGCGTCGGATTGGTGCGGCGGCGGCAGCGGCTGTTTTGGCTGTCCGGGCGCAGGATGGTGCGGACTTTTCGCTCGACTATACGCCCGGTGCCGCCGAGGCAGGGGTGTATCAGCCGACCTCTGATCGGGCGATGGTCGCACCAAAGATCAAAGATATGACCCCATTTGTGCTGACCTCCGCCAGCCATTTCCGGGTGCCGCCGCCGCCGTCTCTGGACAGCGCGCAGTATAAACAAGGGCTGCTGGAGGTGGTGACACGGGGGGGCAAGGACAGCCCGGCCACCGCAGAAGAGATCGAGATTGCCAAACTGCACGCGGGGTCTGGCTCTGGTGCGTGGAACCAGTTGGCGCGCAACAGCAGCCGTGCTTGCGCGCTGCCGCTTCTGGAAGAAACCCGGATGCTGGCGCTGTTGAATGTCGCGCTGAGCGATGCGCTGATTGCCGGGTTCAATGCGAAATACAGCTATGCGTTGTGGCGCCCGCAAACCGCCGTGGAGGCGCTGGGGACAACTTACAGTCACCCGGACCTGAAAGCGGGTATGGAATGGGAGTCGCGCATCCCGGCGCCGATGCATCCCGAGTACCCCTGCCAACATTGCACAAGCGGCAGTGCTGCGCTGGAGGTGATGACCTCGGTGTTTGGCAGCGCGCCCTTTCCGATCCGTTTTGAAGGCGCGGCCAATATCAGCAAGGACTACGACAGCCTGCAGCAGTTTGCCGAAGAAGAATCTGAGTCCCGCCTGATCGGAGGGGTCCATTACCGCCGGTCGAACGCGGTGGGGGATATGTTGGGCTATCAGATCGGCCATCACGTGGCGCAGACGGCCTTGCAACCGCTCAGCGGTGGCAGCGCCCCCCAGCAGGCCTGTGACGGTTTCGACAGCACCATGGTGCTGCAGTAATTGGTAACGAGTACCGCGCCCGGCCAAGAGAAGGCCGGGCGTTTTTTGCAATGTGTCAGGAGCTGAAACAGCTTTTGATTTCACAAGTGACAGAGAGTGACCCCATGAACATGACCCCTGCACAGATCCTTTTTCGTGTGCTCCTGATCGGAGTTGGTGCAACCCTGGTGATGGATATCTGGGCCATCATTGCAGAGGCGCTGTTTGCGATCCCGCAAAGCAATTTTGCCATGGTGGGCCGCTGGATCGGCCATATGCCAGAGGGTGTATTTGCGCATGAAAGCATCCGCGCCGCCGCCCCTGTGACAGGCGAAGCCGCACTTGGCTGGGGGGCGCATTACGCGGTGGGCGTGAGTTTTGCTGCGCTTTATGTGGCGATTGGTGGACAGCGTCAGCTGCGGCGACCTCAGTTGGTTTTTGCTCTGTTGGTTGGGTTGGGCACGATTGTGTTCCCCTTCTTTGTCATGCAGCCCGCGATGGGTGCCGGGATCATGGCGAGCAACCGTCCCGACCCGACATTTGCCCAACTCAAAAGCGTGATGACGCATCTGTCCTTTGGGGTGGGGCTTTATGTGGCGGCTTGGCTGCAGGCAAAACTACTGCCGCAAGCGCGTCTAGAGTTGCGCGACGTCACCGGATAACCCGCGCGGCCCCTGCGTGTTGCCAGAAAGAGCAAAGCCGCCATACGCATTCCGGCGTTTGGCGGCTTTGGTGTTCATGGGGTTTGAGGCCGGGTCAGTGTTGTGGAGTGAGGCGGCTTTGCAGGATTTCGACCACGTCTGAGGGATCAGGCAGCGAATGGTGGCCATGGATCTTTTGCATATGCGGGTCGTTGTGTTCACGCCAGACCGGTTGAAAGACCTCATAGCCATCTTCGCGAATTTGGCTGACGTTGCGCTGCACCGAGGCCTTGTCCCACATTGGCCCCCCCATCACTGGAAAGAAGAGCACCGGGAATTCGGCTGCGAGGATCACCGTGGTCAGTCGGTTCTGTGACGATCCATTGGCCACGGCGCTCAGGGTGTTTGCCGTTGCCGGCAGCACTGCAAGCAGATCGTGTTCGGCGGCGATCCGTCCCGGTTTGTCGGTGCGCCAGTTTTCCGGCCGGTCGCCATGGATCAGCCGATCAACCAGCAGCGCCAGCGTGTCTGTGTTGACGAATTTCACAGCCGTGGGCGTGAGCATCAGGCTCAGCGTGCAGTCGATATTGTCTTTGATGGCGCGCAGGTAGAACGGCAACATGGTCAGATCGAGCGAGCCGCACGCGCCGATGAGAATGCGGGGTTTGGGGGCTGAGGTCATAAGAAATCCTTTCGAATAAATGGAAAAGAGGTGTGATCCATTAGGGGCGCGCTTGCGTGCGCTGGGGCCATTCGCTGGCAACAAGGGTCAGCAGATCAAATTGCGCCACACGGGTATCATCGTCGCTGCGCAAGACCTGACAGGCCCATTGCACCTCGGCTGCGCCGGCCTTGCTCAGAGGGCCGATGCAGCAGCAAGTGAGGGTGACATAGAGCGCGGTGTCGAAATAGACGGGTGCAAAAAACCGCAAATCCTTAGCGCCGAGATTGGCCAGCACCGGGCCGGGTTCAGGATCAACAAAGAGGCCATTGGCCAGCGCCATGATGAACTGACCATGCGCCACGCGCCCGTCAAAGAAAGGATGGCTGCGCGCGGCGGTTTCATCCATATGCGCATAAAAGAGATCGCCGGTCAGATGGCCGAATGCTTCGACGTCCTCGGCACTGACAATGCGGTCGGCGCTGCGCAGATGATCTCCGACCCGGAGGCGGGACAGGGGTTTGCGGAACGGGTGTTCGCCCTCCCGCACCGGCACGCCCTCCATCCAGATCCCGGAGACTTGGGTCAGCAGGGTGGCTGGGCCGGTGATTTCACTCTCTTCGAGGTAGAAATCCAATAGCGAGAGGATGTCCTCCTCTGCCGGGGCGGGTGCCTGCGGTCCGGGGCTGGCGGTTTCGGGGTTGAACACGGTGATCTGGTCCAGACAGGGCGCAAGGCTGGCGACAAATTCACCCAGAAACCCGTGCTGGCGCGACACGACCGTCAGGCTGCGCTGGCCGGGAAACTGACGCAGAACCTCCAGCACGCCATGGGTGTCGCTGTAGGGCACCAGAGAGATCTGCGGCGCGGGGGCTTGGGTGTTTTCCATGGCGGCGGACAGAGAGGCCGGACCGATGCCGATCTTTCCAAAAGCAGAGCGCAGACGTTCGGTGGCGCGCTCTTCGAGCGAGGCGGGCACCAGCACACAGGTCGCAAAAGAGGCGTTGCGGTGAACGGTGGCGACAGCCTCGAGAAACAGCTCCCACTCCTGCGCGCCGGGGTCGTATTCGGGGGCCAGCAACAGGGCGGCGTGGCTGGCCTGACAGGCACCGAGACGCAGGCTGCCGTCCAGTACCTTTGGGTGGGCGTGAAAGGTCGCAGTATGCGCGGGCTTGGCGCAGAGGGTGACGATATCGCCGCGTTGAAAATGCGGCAGGAGGGTCTCGGCATCGATCACCGGCACCACATGAAGCAGGCTCTCGGGGAGGGCAGCGGTACTGCGCAACAATCGACACAGACCGAGGGCCGAAGGCTGTGCGATGTCCGAGACGCACATGAGCACGCTGCGCCCGGACAGGATCGCAAGGCTCAGCCGTTCCATCAGATTGGGAAAGGAGGCGTCATTGGCCACCACATGCGCGGCCAGCCCGCTGCCGGGTTGTTTCAGTCGCATCCGCACCTGTCGATCGGGGCAGGGGGCGGCGGTCCCCGCGTGGGCGCAGGGGCGGGCGGGGTCGCGCAGGATCATTTTCTGGTCAGGGAGGCCGCGGCAGGCCAGTGCTACCAGCCGTTTCATACGCAACAACCCCTGCACGAACCCGGCGTCGGCCAGAATGGGATCGTGGCGTGCCCGTTCGCTGTTAGCCAGCGCGGTCAGCCCGTCGTACATCCGGCGCAGCAGTTGCGCGCGTTTGGCAAAGCTCAGACTGCGCAGGCTTTGGCCGCTGGCCCCGCGACATTGGGCAATCTGTTGTGCGAGCGTGCCGTGGCGGCTCCTGTATGGGGTCTCGTGTGCTGCACGTTCTGACAGATCCGGGCCCGCCGAGGCGCAAAAGGGCGCACCATCCGGCACGCCGGACTGAATGGCATAGGCCAGTTCTACGCCACGTTGAACGGCGGCCTTGCGCCGTGAGGTCAGGTCGGTTTCAACGTCGGCGGTATTGGCCATGTCACGCTCCACTCAAATGCACAGATGGCAGAATTGAGCGTGATCCAGCCTCGTATTTCCAATCGATTCATCGGAGGGCGTGCTTCAGCTTTTCCGAGGTCAGTGCGCGGGGCGCGCGCCGTGGCAGGGCGTTGTCTGTGATCAGCCTTGCTGAGAGGGTTGTTCGGAAAAATCGATGCCTCTTTTTTATGCGCCTAAATTATGCTCGGGGCATTGGAATTTGGACCTATTCGGGAAAGAGGTATTTGAACATGGCCGAGCAGAAGACCATCTGTATTGCTGGTGCTACGGGGCTGGCCGGGGCCTATGCGGTGCGTGAAGCCTTGCGCAGAGGTCACAATGTGCATGCCACTGCGCGCGATATAAACCGGGCACATCGGTTACATGAGTTTCCCGGTGCGGCAGGCAGGCTCCGGCTGTTTGAGGCCCATGCCGAAAGGCCCGAGAGCTTTGCTGCGCCCTTGGTCGGCGCGGATGCGGTCATTCTGGCCTGTTTCCCAACCCCGCGCAGCGGGCGAGACGGGCGCGCGATAGCAGAACTGGAGCCGGGGCGGGCGTGGCGCGATGTGGTCGCGCCGGCCAAGATCGCCTGCCGCGAAATCCTGCAGATTGCGGCGCGCACGGATGTTGCGGCGGCGGTTCTGTGTTCAAGCACCGCCTCCGCAGCGCCCGTGCCGCCGCCGCCGGTGCTGAACGAATTGCGTGATGTGTCCTCGCTGGCCGATCAGCGCGCCGCTGGCAAATTCATGCAAGCCCAGAAAACCGCGATGGAGCAGGCCGCACAGGAAGCGGCGGATCAGGGGGGCATTCGTTTGACGATTTTGCTTTCGAGCATGATGGTGGCCCCCGCTTTGTTGCCGTGGCATCTGGAGGGCCATGTGCTGGGTTTTCTTGCTGGTTTGGTGCGCGGCATTCCGGGTTGGCATCAACAGGTGCCGGATGGCGCCATGTCATTGACCAGCCCCGAGGATCTGGCGGGTTGCGCCTTGCAGGCCTGCGAGACTGCGCAGGTGGTGGGGCGCTATTTCACCCTGAGCGACAGTTGGACCTGGGCGCGGATCTATCAGGAGATCGCCCATTATGTGCCGCAAAGCGCCCTGCCGGTGACAAATGGCGCAGCGCCAAAATTGCCGACAGTTTATGACTTTTCGCGCCGGGACAGCCTTGGGGTCGCGTTCACACCGATAGACGAGATGTTGCGCCGCTTTTTTGCAAGCGTGCCGACGCCTTCGGGCGAAACTTCACCGCAGAGCGTCAGCGCGGAATGAGGCCGCGCTGACGCTCTGAGCGGCTCAGGAGAACACGATGCCGCCGTCAACATTGAGCGTCTGACCGGTCACAAAGGCGGCATCATCGGAGGCAAAGAAAGCCACCGGGCCGACCACGTCCTCGGGATCGCCGATCCGCGCCATTGCGGTTTTGGCGGACCATGCGCTGCGGGTTTCGGGATCGTCCAGATTGACCCGGCCCATATCGGTGAGGATGATCCCCGGACAGACGCAGTTCACTGTGATGCCAAGCGGGCCGACCTCTTGCGCCAACACGCGGGAAAACCCCATGACGGCGGCTTTGGATGCGGAATAATGCGCCTGTTCGGGCGCGCCATGTTTGCCGCCGATCGAGGCGATATTGACGATCCGCCCATACCTGCGGGCTTTCATCGAAGGCAGCAGCGCTTGTGTTACTATAAAGGTGCCCTTGGCGTTGACGTCCATCACCGCATCCCAGACCTGTTCGGGCAGGCCATCAACCGGGCCTGATATCAAAATGCCCGCATTGTTGACCACGGCGTCGATCTCACCGAGGTCTGCGCGGGCCTGCGCCACCATGGCCTCGACCTGCGCCTTGTCGGAGACATCGGCATAAAGGCAAAGCGCGCGCTGGCCTGCGGCGCGGATTTGGGCGGCGACGCCTTCCATCTCTGTCTTTTGTCGATCAATATCGTTGAGCGCGACATCATAGCCGCGGGCTGCAAGGCCCAATGCGATGGCGGCGCCGATGCCGCGGCTGGCGCCTGTCACGAGCGCGGTTCTTGCTTTGGTCATGAGAAACTCCTGTTAAGCTGCGGTATAGCCGCCATCCACCGTGAGGATGGTGCCGGTGATGTAGCTGGCGGCGGGAGAGGCGAGGAACAGAACCGGGTCGGCGATCTCTTGTGGGTCTCCCAGACGCCCCATCGGGGTGCGCTGCATCCAGACCTCAAACCAGTCCGGTTTGGAGCGACCCGCCAGCGTGAGTTCGGTGGCGGTGTAGCCGGGTGCCACCGCATTGACGCGCACCCCTTGGCTGGCCCATTCCAAAGCGGTGGATTTGACCAGCAAATTGACCCCGGCCTTGGCGGCGTTATAGGCGGCTTGTGGTTGCGGCCAGACGGCCACCTCGCCGCAGATCGACGAGGTCACAACACATGCGCCGCTGCCGCGGTGGGCCATGCCGGGCCCAAAGGCGCGCAAACTGTGAAACACGCCCGTCAAATTCACGTCGATCACCCGCCGCCAGTCGGCGGGGTCGACGGTTGCGGTCGGGGTGTTGTGGACGATGCCGGCATTGGCCACCAGCACATCGGGGTGTTCGCGGCGCGCAAGCGCGGCGCAGGCGTCCCAGTCGGTCACATCAAGGGGTGCAAAGCGTCCGCCAAGCGCGGTGGCGAGGGCCTCGCCTGCGGTTTGATCCAGATCGGCGATCACCACCGTGGCACCGGCCTGTGCCAGCGTGCGAGAGATGGCAGCACCGATCCCCTTGGCCCCGCCGGTCACCAATGCGGTCTGGCCCTGCAGGCTGAACCGTGTGGCCAAACTCATGACAGCACCTGTTTCAGCGCCGGATAGAGTGCGCAGTAGCGTGTGTAGATCTCGTCATAGGCGCGGGTATTGTCCGCGCGCGGCTCAATCAGGCGTCCGGGGTGGACCATGACGCCGATGCCCTCATCGATGGTGTCAAAAATGCCAGCGCCGACGCCCGCAAGCACCGCCGAGCCAGTTGAAGGGGCATCGGGTGAGGCGGGCACCCGCACCGGGATGCCTGCGGTATCGGCGTGGATTTGCAACCACAGATCAGAGGCGGTGGCCCCGCCGCCAACGGTGATTTCCTCGCCCGTGTAGCCCGCCTGCGCAAAGGCATCGAGAATGGCGCGGGTGCCAAAGCCGATACCTTCCATGGTGGCGCGGAAAATATGGTGCAACTCATGGCCAAGGTTCAGCCCGACCAAAGCGCCGCGCGACAGCGGGTCGGTGTGCGGCGTGCGGTTGCCCTGAAAATGATCCTGCACCAACAGCCCCTCGGCGCCCGGTGGCAGGGCTGCGGCTTTGGCGTTGAGGCGTTCGAAATCCAGCGGCGCGCCGGTGAGGCGTGACAGCCAGTTGAGGATCGAGCCGGTCGAGGTTTGCCCGCCCTCGACGATCCAGCGGTCGGGGTAGACGATATCGGCATAGCTGCCCCAGACGCCCTGCGCGTGGATGGGGGTTTCGGTGACGCCGAACTGGAGATGCGATGAACCGGTGATCATCGCAAGCTGGCCGGGGCGGTGGACCCCGAGGCCGATCATCCCGATCAGCGCATCCGCGCCCCCCTGCACCACTTTGACCGATGCGGGCAGGCCCAGCTCGTTGGCGGCGGCGGCTGTGAGGGTGCCAACCACGTCTCCCGGTGCGACGACACGATTGGGCCATTTCTCCTCAAGCTCGGGTATGCCCAGTTTTTGCAGAAGGCTGCTGGCCCATCCCCCCTCGCGGGAGCGGTAGTGCCAGCGCAGCCCGGCATTATCGAGGCTGGCGGCCCATTCGCCGGTCAGACGATAGGTGATGAAATCCTGATATTCGCAGATGCGATGGGCTTTTTCAAAAATCTCCGGCTCATTGCGTTTGAGCCAGAGCGATTTTGGGATCATCCATTCGGCAGAGACCGGCCCCTTGCCGCCGCCATTGAGCGCCAGTGCGGGATCTGCGGTGTCGAGCACGGCTTGCGCCTCGTCATGGGCGCGCACATCCATCCACATGATCGCGGGGCGCAGCGCGCGGCCGTTTTCATCAAGGGCGACCACCGTGCAGCAGGTCGTCGCGTAGCAGATCGCCGTGATCTGATCGGCGGGGACCCCAGCCGCGCGGATTGCGCCCTGTGCAGCGTTGACGAAGGTCTGCCACCAGTCCTCGGGGTTTTGCTCCACCCGTCCCGGTTTGAAATCGGTTTTGTAGGGCACGGCGCTGGTCCCGAGACAGGTGCCATCGGCATCGTAGACGCGGGCGCGCAGGCTTTCGGTGCCACCATCGGCAGTCAAAAAACAGGCCATGAAACCTCCTCATATCATGGACAGGGTTCCTTTTTAGAGAGTGCGGTAGGCCTCCAATGCCTTGCCCGCGTACATGACAGCGGGTCCGCCCCCCATTTCGACGGCCACCTCAAGGGCCGCAACCAGCGCCTCCTCGCTGGCCGCATGGCGTTTGGCCGCATCGACATGATAGAGGATGCAATCTTCGCAGCGGGTTGCAACAGCGATTGCAACGGCGATCAATTCGCGGTCGGCGGTGCTGAAGTGGCCTGCCGTGGTGGCGGCGGATGACACGGCGGCAAAGCCTTTCATCAGGTCGGGTGCTTGTTTGGCAAATGCGCCCATGCGCAGTTTTGCGGCCTTCAGGGCCTCGGTCGGTGGTGTGTCAGTCATCGATGATCCCCTTGGCGATAATGGCAGCGGCGGCTTTGGGGTCATCCCAATGCGGCATATGTCCGGCGCGGGCAAAGACGTGGAGCGCGATCTCTGGCGCAATATCGAGCGCATCCTGCCAGTCGAGCACCGCATCTTCGCATCCGGTTAGAATCCGCACGCGCATGTGCCGGGCCAAATCTGCGAGCGGGGCGCGCAGGTTCAGCCGCTGCTGATCGCCATGGCTCAGATCCGAGGCCAATGCGGTCAGACGTCCACGCGCAAGATCGGCATGGATCTGCGCCACGGTGGCTGGCGAGAAGGCGGCGGCACGCGCAGAGAGGTTGCGCAGCAGATGGGCGATGGCCCCGGCGCTTGTGGCTTCAGCCATGCCGGTGAGGAAGGCACCGTTGATCCAGAGACCAAGCCCCGCCGGTGCAATCAGCGTAAGCGAGCGCACCGCTTGGGGCGTGGCAGCGGTGGCGGCAATGGCGGTGGCTGCCCCAAGCGAATGGCCCACCAGATGCACCGGACGCGCGGGGTCGAGCTCTTGGGTCAGGGCGTTGACCAGATCGTCAAAGGTCTGCGCCTCTTGCGGCGTCTTGCCATGGGCGGGCAGATCGACCGCCCGCGCGGCGATCCCGGCGCGACCAAGCATTTTACCAAGCTGTTCAAAGGTGACGCTGTCGCCCCCAAAACCGTGCACGAGCAGGGCAGGGGTGCCATTGGCTGGTCCCCAAGACATGGCCGCCAGACGACCTGTGCTGCCGGATTGGCTGCGGGTCACATCGATAAGCTCAATACGGCCACGTCGCCCGGTGCCTTGGATGCTGTTGAGATCCAGCCCGGCCCGGCGCGCGGCGCGGCGGGCCAGAGGAGTGGCGCGCAGACGCTCCCCGGCAGGGCGCGGCGCGGACGGAGAGGGGGCCGTGGGGGTGTTGGCGGTGGTGGCTGCGGGCGAGGCCACAGGCTCTGCGGCGGGGGGCATATCGCCTGCATCTTTAGGTGCGACTTCGACGCGGGCGATGGGGGTGTCGACCTTGACGGTGTCTCCCGGTGCAACAAGGGTTTCCACCAGGCGACCGGGCACCAGAGCGGGAAATTCAGCCACGGTTTTGTCGGTCTCGACCTCCAGCAGGGAAGCGCCGCGGGCGTAGTCTTCGCCCAGTTTCACCATCCAGCTGATGATTTTACCCTCTTCCATGGTTTCACCCAAGCGAGGCATCAGCAGGTCGATCACCACCTTGCCCGCCGTGGGGGGCGCTGTATCCGCATCCGTATCTGGGTCAGCATCTGTGGCGCTGACCCAATCCTCAGCGCCCGCAAGATCGATTTCGGCAATCGGCTCTCCCAGGCGCACCAGCGCGCCGGGGCTGACGAGGATCTTTACCAAGCGACCGGAGCCAAGGGCCGGGTATTCCACCGCCGTTTTGTCGGTCTCAAACTCCACCAAGGGCGCGCCGCGCTCGAACGACTGACCCTCGGTGATGCGCCATTCGGAGACCGTGCCTTCTTCCATGGTCTCGCCAAGGCGGGGCATGGTCAGGGTGACGGTGCTCATGCTGCGCTCCTTTCTGCCAGCAGTCGCGCGGCCACCTGTTGCACCGCCTGTGATGTGGGCACGGAGTTGGCTTCCAGATCGACCGAAACGGAGATCGGGATGTCCTCGCCGCACAGCCGGATCACCGGTTCTGCGAGGAAGTCGAAACATTCCTCGTGGATGCGCGCAGAGAGTTCCGCGCCAACACCGGCGGTCATGACCCCTTCGGAGACGACCATCACCCGCCCGATGCGTTCCACATGTTCGCGCACGGTGTCGAAATCCAGCGGGTTGAGGCAGCGCAGATCAATGACTGTTGCCTCAAGTCCTTGTTTGGACAGCTCTTCTGCGGCCTTCAGCGCATGGTGCACCTGACGCGAGTAGGTCACGATCACCAGATCGTCGCCGGTGCGGCGCACGGCGGCCTTGCCCCATGCGGGGGGGGGGGCCGAGAGGTCGACCTCTTCTTTCAGGGTGTAGAGTGCCTTGTGTTCGATGAACACCACCGGATCGGGCTGGCGCAGCGATTGGCGCAACAGGTGATAGGCATCCGACACGGTTGCGGGCATCACGAGGCGCAGGCCGGGGGTGTGCAGCACGTAAGCCTCAAGCGATTGCGAATGCTGCGCGCCTGCGGACCGGCCCGTGCCACCTTGGGTGCGCAGGACCATCGGCACGCCGATCTGACCGCCGAACATATAGCGGATCTTTGCGGCCTGATTGCCCAGCTGGTCCATCGTCATGCCGATAAAATCGACATACATCAGCTCGGCCACGGGGCGCAGGCCGGACATGGCGGCCCCCACGGCAGCGCCGATGATGGCAGGTTCTGAAATGGGCGTATCGATCATCCGCGCGGCGCCAAATTCCTCATAGAGTCCTTTGGTGACACCATAAGCGCCGCCGTAGCGTCCGACCTCTTCGCCGATCACCACAACGCTGTCGTCCTCGGTCATGGCATCGCGCAGCGCCTGTTTGAGCGCATCCCTATATGTCATCTGGACCATGTGCTCACTCCCTTGCAAGAATTCGGTCAATACGCGCGGCCACCGCCTCGGGTTCGGGTTCGCCGGGCGCGTAGACATCGCGGAACATCGAGTTCAGTGGCGGCTCGCTGGCGGCGATGGTGAAATCAATGGTGGCATCCATCTCTGCTGCGATCTCCTGATCGAGTGCGTCGAGATGTGTGCCCTCTGCCTCGCCCCCTTCGATCAGGGCGGCGCGGGCGAATTGCACCGGGTCCTTGGCACGGCCCTGTTCTTCGTCCTCGGCGCTGCGGTAGGGGCTTTTGTCCATCCGGGCGTGGCCATAAAAACGGTAGCATTCTATGGCGAGAAATCCGGGTGTGCCGCCGCGCGCCGCATCAATCACCCGGGTGGCGGCGGCGCGCACCTCGCGCACATCCAGCCCATCCACGGTTTCGGCATTGAGACCAAAGGCCAGACCGCGTTCATGCAGGGCGCGGCCCTTGGTGGCCTGTTCGATGCGGGTGCCCATGCCGTATTGGTTGTTGATACAGACAAACACCACCGGCAAATCCCAGAGCGCGGCCATGTTCATGCTCTCATAGAGGATGCCCTGCTGCATCGCGCCATCGCCAAAAAACGCCACCGAAATGGCCCCTTTGCCCGCGCGTTTGGAGGCCAGACCCGCGCCGACCACGGCAGGGATGCCGCCGCCCACGATGGCGTTTGCGCCCAGATGCCCGAGCCCCATATCGGCAATATGCATGGAGCCGCCTTTGCCCCGGCAATAGCCCTCTTCCTTGCCGCCGATTTCAGCCATCATACGTTTGGGATCAGCCCCACGGGCGAGAAAGATCCCGTGACCGCGGTGGTGGGTTGTGAAGGTGTCGCCCTCCTGCATCAGGGAGGCAACGCCGACAGCGGCGGCTTCTTCTCCGATCGACAGGTGGAGCATGGAGCCTGCGGACTGGCCGCGCACGAACAACTCGCCCACCCGTTCCTCGAAGGTTCTGACACGGCGCATCTGTCGATAAAGCGGGAGCAGTTCCGTGTTGGAGCGGGCAGCCCGGTCGGCCACGGCGGTTTCAATGGGTGCCGTCATAGTTGCATCCTCACAGCAAATTCAGTTTGGTCGTGCGGGAGACAATCGCCACGGCGGTCAGAATGATGATGCCTTTGACGATGTTCTGGATGTAGGTGTCCATCCCGATCAGGTTGAGGCCGTTGTTGATGACCCCGATGAAGAGCGCGCCGCAAAAGGTGCCCAGCACGGTTGCGGTGCCCGGACGGAACATGGTCATGCCGATAAATACGGTGGCCAGCCCGTCGAGCAGGTAGCGTTCGCCCACATTGGGCTGTCCCGACCCCAGACGGGAGGCCAGAAGCGCGCCAGCGATCACCGCAAAGATCGAGACAAGGACCAAGGCCGCCATCCGGTAAAAGGTGATCCGCACCCCCGAAAGCTCCGCCGCTTTCTGGTTGCCGCCGACCGCATAGACGTAGCGGCCAAAGACTGTGCGCTCCATCACGAACCACGCGATGGCCACGGCGCAGACCATAAAGAACGCAAGGTTGGGGATGCCGAACAGACGGCCCTGACCCAAGGCGAGATAGGTGTCGGGCAAGCCGCCATAGATCGCGCGTCCACCGGTCATCAGGAAGTTGACCCCAAAGAGGATGGACCCCATGGCGAGGGTTGCGATCAGCGAGGGAATACCGACCTTGGTGATCAGCACCCCATTGATGAGGCCGACGATGATCCCGGCCAGCAACCCCGCCAGAAGTGCAAGCGCCAGCGGGTAGCCCATGGTCAGCAGGAGCGGCACGAGAATGCCCGCAAGCCCCACCGTATAGCCCACCGAGAGGTCGATTTCCTTGGCCGCAAAGCCAAAGGTCAGCCCTGAGCCCACAATGGTCAGGATCGCAATCTGTTGCAGAATGTTAGAGAGGTTAAACGGCGTCAAAAAGCGGTCAACGAACAGCGAGAACCCCAAAAACATCAAGATCAAAACACCCAGCGTCGAGTAGCGCTGAACAAAGTCCGACCGGACCGGTTTGGGCGCGGAGGCGGGGGTGGACGCAGATATCTGTGCAGTTTGGCTGGTCATGCTGCATCTCCGGTGATGGCTGTGATGAACTGGCCCTCGGAAAAGTCCCGGGCATGAATGTCTGCACCGGGGCGACCGTGGACAAAGGGAATGGCGCGGTGGCAGACCTGAGCGATCTCACCCAGATCAGACGAGGCAATGAGGATCGCGGCGCCTTCTGCGGCGAGGCGGCGCATATGGGCGTAAATCTCCATTTTGGCGCCGATATCGACGCCTTCGGTTGGCTCGATGAAGATCAGAACCTTGTAGCGGGCCTCTGCGCCATAGAGCCATTTGCCGATAGAGACCTTTTGCTTGTTGCCGCCAGAGAGGTTGCGGATCAGCTGGCGTTGGTTTGGGGTTTTGACATTCAGGAGCTTAATCACCCGGTCCGCTTCGCGCCGCTCAAGGCTGCGGTTCAGGATGCCGCTTTTGGCGGCAAATTCGGGATGCACCATGGTGAGGTTTTCAACCACCGTGCCATCGCCCGCGAGCGCGTTTTCCATCCGGTGATCCGGGACTAGAGCCACGCCAGCGCGCTGCATGACACGCACGCCGGAGCCACGGATCGGCTGGCCATCCACAGAGAGTTCACCGCGCACGACACCCTGTCTGGCATAAAGAGACCGTGCAAAGCCAAAATGCCCGGCCCCCGTCAGGCCGATCAGGCCGACGATCTCGCCCCGGCGCAGATGAAATGCGTCCATCTCGACGGAGCCGACGGCCCAATCCTCGACCGCGAGGATAACAGGGGCAGTGGCGGGGTCCGCGGGCGTGGAGGGGGCGGTGGTTTCGGCCTCTGGCTGTCCGGCCTCGCGGCGCAGCATAAGATCGGTCAGCACCGCTTCGCTGGCGGCGGCGCGGTCGAGCGTGCCCACATGTTTGCCGTCGCGCAGCACGGTGATCCGGTCCGACAGCTCCACCACCTCAGAGAGGAAATGCGAGATCAACACCACGCCGACGCCTTTGGTGGGCAGCCGTTTGATAATGCCCCACAGCTGCTTTTTCTCGCGTGCCTCAAGCGTTGCGGTGGGCTCGTCGAGGATCAGCAGACGAATGTCACCACGCAGGGCGCGCACGATCTCGATCACCTTGCGGTCTGCCATCGGCAGGTCACCAACCGGGCGGTGCAGATCAAGATCCAGCCCCGGAAACCATGTTGCCAGCAGCCGCTCGGCCTCGGAGCGCAGGGCACCCCGGCGCATGATCCCGGCGGTGTGGCGGGGTTCGACCCCGAGCATGATGTTTTCAGCGCCCGTCAGCGAGGGCACGAGGCTGCCTTCTTGGCTGACATGGGCGATGCCATGCCCAAGCGCGCTGCGCGGGCTGCTGAGCGTGACGTCGGTGCCGGCAACCGTGATCCGGCCGCGCGTGGGCTGGAGCGAGCCGCCAAGGATGTTCACAAAGGTGCTCTTGCCTGCGCCGTTTTCGCCCACGAGGCCATGCACCTCGTTGAAATGGAAGGCGACATTGACCTCGTCCAGCGCCCGTGTGCCCGGGAACTCCATAAGGATATCAGAGAGATGCACAGACATGTGCCCCTCCTTTCGGGTGATTTCAAAAAGACCGTTTGAAGGCGGACCACGCAGCCTGCTGGCACATGGTCCGCCGTCGGGGAGACAGGAGTTACATAAAGTCTTTGCAGTTTTGCTTGGTCACCAAGGGGGCGTCCATGTAGACGATATCGCTGGGGATCACGTCCTCGCGCGCCTTGCCCTCGCCGACGATGGCGGTGATCCAGTCACCAATCTGCGCGCCCATACCCTCAAACGGCTGGCTCACGGTGGCGATCATCATGCTATCGGGTTTGCAGACCTCGGCCACGGCCTGCGGGTGGCCGTCGATGCCGATGACTTTGACATCCGAAAGCCCTGCGGCCTTCATCACGTTGATGGTGGCCTGCGCCGGTTCGTCCCATGGCGCCCAGACCGCATCGATGTCCTCGCCAAAGCGGGCGACATAGTCCTGCATGGTTGAGGTCGTGTCCTCAAAGAAAGCGGTGTAGTCGATGTTGTGTTCGGCCAGCACCTTTACGTCGCCGTATTCCTGCAGCACTTTTTCCATCACGTCGCCGCGTTTGCGGGTGCCGTGGTGTTCAGCCATGCGGAAGAAGATCAGATTGCCCGCGCCGCCCAGTTGATCGAGCAGGTAAGGCGAGACATCTGCGGACATGGCCCAGTTGTTGGTGGTGATATCCACCTGAACGCCGTCGATATAGCCGCTGTCGACGGAAAAGACCGGCACGCCTGCCTCGACCGCGACATCAATGGCCGCTTTGGAGGCGCGCAAATCCGACATGGTGATGATGATGGCATCAACCCCGCGCGACACCGCGTCCTGAAGGTTTGAGGCGGTGGCCTCGCCAGAGCCCTGACTGTCCAGAAAACTGACGTCCCAGTCATACCCTTTGTCCGAAAGCCAGTCCTCAAAACCGGCTTTGACGCGCTGTTCGGACTGGGCGGCGGCGTTGGAATGAACCCACGCGATATTGAGCGCATCCTGCGCGGCAAGGGGGGCGGCAACGCCCACGGCGAGCGCGGTTGCGGCGACACATGTTGAGAGTTTGAAGGCGATTTTGGTCATTGGTTCCTCCCTGGAATAGATGTGATCGCGGTCCTCCTCACCGCTGGCACAGGGGGATACTGCGACTCGATATTACTTTTGTCAAGCATGAGTACATTTGTAATTCATGAAGTGGATGTACAATTGTCAGGCCGAGAGACAAAGGTTATTCTCTGGGCATGAAAGATATTGATGATCTGCAAATCATGAGCCGCGCAGCCTGGCTCTATTATGTCGGCGGCCTCAATCAGGAGGAGACGGCAAACCGGCTTGGGATGACACGCGCGCGGGTCAACAAGTTGCTTCAACTCGCAAAAGAGGCGGGGATCGTGTCGATTTCGATCGATTCACGGGGCAATGGTCTGTTGGAGGTGGAAGAGGCGCTGCGGGCGCGGTTCAACCTAGAGCGCTGCATCTGTTCGCCGCCATTGGGGCTGACCCGTGGCAGCAGATTGCCCGGCCATCTCAAGGATTTTCCGCGCCGGGCGGTGGGATCGCTGGCGGCGGCGCTGTTGCGCGATCAACTGACGCGGCAACCCGACTCGGTGATTGGCACGGGATGGGGGCGGACTCTCGATCAGATCACCCGCAATATGGCCGGTGTGCGGGCGCCTTCGGCGCGTTTTGTCAGCCTGATGGGGTCTTTAACCGCCAATAGTGCGTTTAATCCGTTCGAAGTGGTACAGGCGCTGGCCCGTGCCACGGGGGCGGAGGGTTACTTTCTGGCGGTGCCGTTTATTGCCAATAGCGCCGAGGATCGCGACACGCTTTTGGCGCAGACCACGGTGAGCGCAGTTCTCGATATGGCGCGTCAGCCCGATCTTGCGATCATATCGGTTGGGGAACTCACGGATGAGTCGCTGTTGCGCCAGTCCGGGATGATCTCTTCGTCGGAACTGAGCGCGCTGCGGGATGCCGGGGCGATTGGCGACACCAATGGTATCTTCTTTGGTGCAGATGGTCTGCCGGTCGATCATGACCTCAATCACCGCACCCTAGCGGTCGGGTTTGACTCGCTGCGGCAATCACATTGTGTGCTGCTGTCCGGAGGCGTTGAGAAGGCAGAAGCTACGCTTGCGCTGCTGCACAGCGGTCTGGTGAAGACCCTGATTATTGACGGCGACACCGCCTGCCTGCTGAACGAGATGTGAGATTTCCAAATTGAGCGCAAACAGGGCGGGCGGTGTCATACGCAGCCTGTGGTGTCTGACATTTGAAAAATTGACCAATTGGTAAAGTGCTGGCAGGCTGCGGGCAAAGGTCCGGCGCGACGGGGGAGAGACTGGCAGAGCCAGCCCAGCGGCGCAGCTGGCAACAAGAGGACAGCCACCATGAGTTTTGACCTGATTATCCAGAACGCGACCCTGCCTGATGGTCGCAGCGGGTGCGATATTGCCTGTCGGGACGGGCGCATCGCCGCGCTTGAGCCCAATATCACGGCAGAGGCCGCTCGGGTCATCGATGCGCAGGGGCTGCTGGTGTCGCCGCCCTTTGTCGATGCGCATTTCCATCTGGATGCCACCCTGTCGCTGGGACGTCCCCGGATGAATGCCTCGGGCACGTTGCTGGAAGGGATTGCGCTTTGGGGGGAGCTCAAACCGATCCAGAGCATTGATGAGATCGTCGCGCGGGCGATGCGCTATTGTGATCTGGCGGTCAGTCAGGGCCTTCTCGCCATCCGTACGCATGTGGATGTGAGCGATGAGGATCTCAAGACCGTCGAGGCGATGCTGGAGGTGCGCGAGAGCGTCAAAGACTATATCGATCTGCAGCTTGTGGCCTTCCCGCAGGATGGGGTGTTTCGCGCCGAAGGGGCGGACAAGCACCTGTTGCGGGCCCTCGACATGGGGGTCGATGTGGTGGGCGGCATCCCGCATTTTGAACGCACAATGGCGGATGGCGCGCGCTCGGTTTCGTGGCTGTGCGAAGTGGCGGCAGAGCGGGGCCTGCGGGTCGATATGCATTGCGACGAATCCGATGATCCGCTGTCGCGCCATGTGGAGACATTGGCCTATGAGACCCAGCGGCTTGGGTTGCAGGGGCGGGTGACGGGATCGCATCTGACCTCGATGCATTCGATGGACAATTACTTTGTGTCCAAGCTGATCGCGCTGATGGCCGAGGCGGATATGCAGGTGATCGCCAATCCGCTCATCAATATCATGTTGCAGGGCCGCCATGACAGCTATCCCAAACGCCGGGGCCAGACCCGCGTGCGCGAGCTGCGGGATGCCGGGCTGAATGTGGCCTTTGGCGCTGATTGCGTGATGGACCCTTGGTATTCGCTGGGGGCGGCGGACATGCTGGAGGTGGCCTCTATGGGGCTGCATGTGGGGCAATTGTCGTCGCGCGAGGATATGCGCTGGTGCTTTGATGCGGTAACGGAGCACCCGGCCAAGATCCTCGGGCTGGAGGGCTATGGTCTGGCGGTTGGCAATAAGGCGGATATGGTGCTGTTGCAGGCCTATGACCCGATTGAGGCGATCCGGTTGAAACCCTCGCGGCTGGCCGTTGTGCACGGCGGCAAGGTGATCTCTGAGACACCGCCAAAGATTGCGACGCTCTCGCTAAAGGGACGTCCCGCGCAGGTGGACCCGGCAAGCTATTGTCCCGGTGAATGACCGCAGACTGTCAATTGTGAAATAATGTTGCGCAAAACATGCGCAAAGAGACAGAATATTTTTCACCTATTTGTCTCTGATGTGCATAACATTTGACCAAACGGTCAAAAAGAAGGCGAACAACGCCGATGATCGTCATTCAGCGCGGACCGGAGGAGGGTTGCGCTGGCTGGGGCGATCAAACTGAGGGAATGATCACCAGAATAGACACAAGCGAAAAATGATCTGTGGAGGAGAACAATCATGAAAAAGCCAGGTCTCGATCGAAGAACAATTCTGAAAAGTGGTGCGGCCTTGGGCGCGGCCTCTTTGTTGCCAGCCCCGATGGTCATGGCGCAAGCGCCGGTCAAGGTGGCGGGGGTGCATGCCTCACCCGTTGAGAATGCTTGGAATTCGCGCCTGCATGTGGCGATGCTGGAGGCGGCAGAGCGCGGCGAGATTGAATATGTCTTCTCCGAGGGGATTGCCGGGACCGATTATGCCCGCGCAATGCGGGAATTTGCCGAACAGGGCGCGCAGGTGATCGTGGGCGAGGCCTATGCGGTCGAGCGCGAGGCGCGGCAGGTTGCGGGCGACTACCCGGAGACACGGTTTGTGATGGGTTCCAGCGGCCAGCCGCAGGGCGACAATTTCGGCACCTTTGGCACATGGAACCATGAGGCTGCCTATCTGTGCGGCATGCTGGCCGGTAAAATGAGCCAGTCCGGGGTGTTTGGGGCGGTGGGCGCAATCCCGATCCCCGAGGTGAACATGCTGATTAACGGCTTTCGCCAAGGGGTGGATGCGGTGCGCCCGGATGCAAAACACCTGATCAACTTTATCGGTACGTTTTTTGACCCGCCCAAGGCGCGCGAGGCGGGGCTGGCGCAGATCGATTCTGGTGCGGATATCCTGTTTGGCGAACGCATCGGCACCGCTGACGCCGCCAAGGAACGCGGCATCAAGGCGGTGGGCTCGCTCACGGATTATTCCGAGCGCTACCCGGAGACGGTGTTCTCCAATGCGATCTGGAACTTTGGCCCGATCCTGGGTGCGGCACTTGCGGATCGCGCGGCGGGCAAGTCCAGCGGCGAGGATTACACCCGTTTTGGCCTCATGAAAGAGGGCGGCAACGATATCTCCTTTGTGGCCTCGATGGTGCCAGAAGACGCGATTGCCCCGATGGAAGAGGTCCGCGCCGCCATCAAGGCGGGTGAGTTCGAGGTCGATATCAACTTCGACGAGCCAGCCTGAGCTTTCCACACACATTGCCCAAGGCGCAGGGCCCCCTCTGCGCCTGACATCCTACAGCACATGTTCAGGAGGCACCGACATGTCTGAACCCGTTGTGCTGCATCTGGATTCCGTGACCAAACGGTTCGGATCCTTTGCGGCGAATGACAATATCTCCATCACGCTGCACCGGGGCGAGGTGGTGGCGCTGCTTGGGGAAAACGGCGCGGGCAAGACGACGCTGATGAACATCCTCTTTGGGCATTACGTGCCGGACGAGGGCGAGGTTTATATCAACGGCAGCAAAATCGCACAGGGCAAGCCCAAGGAGGCGATTGCAGCAGGTGTGGGCATGGTGCACCAGCATTTCTCGCTGGCCAAGAACCTCACGGTGCTGGAAAACGTCATGACCGGGACCGAGCCGCTATTGGGGTGGAAATCGGACACCGCCAAGGGCCGTCAAAAGCTCAGGGCGCTGGAGCAGAAATTCGGCCTGAGCGTCGATGCGGATGCGCGGGTGGGCGATCTGTCGGTGGGCGAGCAGCAGCGGGTGGAGATCCTGAAGGCGCTTTATAATGATGCGCGGATTCTGATCCTTGATGAGCCGACGGGTGTTTTGACGCAACAGGAAGCGGAGGGTCTGTTTCAGACCCTGCGGGTGATGGCGCAGGACGGTTTGTCGATCATCTTTATTTCGCACAAGCTCAATGAGGTCATGAAGGGGGCCGACCGTGTGGTGGTGCTGCGGGCGGGCAAGGTGATCGCGGAGCGCGCCACCTCGCAGACCAGCAAAGAAGAGCTGGCCGAACTGATGGTGGGCCGCCGGGTGGAACGCCCGGTGCGCGAGGCCAGCACGCCGGGCGCGGTGGTGGTCCGGGCGCGCGACGTTGTGGTGCAGGCCGGGGCGGTGACGCGGTTGAGCGGGATCAGTTTTGACATCCGCGCCGGAGAAACGCTCGGAATTGTGGGGGTCTCTGGCAACGGGCAGGCGGCGCTGTGTGATCTGGTGGCGGGCGTGGTACCGGCCGACAGTGGAGCATTTGAGATCGACGGCCAGCCCGTCGCGCAGCTGACACCCCGCGATCTGAGCGGCATGAACGTGGGCCGCACGCCCGAGGATCGCAACACCCAAGGTGCCGTCGGAGAGCTGACCTTGTGGGAAAACGCGGTGCTGGAGCGGATCAGCGATCCGCGGTTTTCACGCCAAGGGTTTCTGAGAAAGGCCCCCGCGCGGGCCTATTGTCAGGCGTTGATTGAACGCTTTGACGTGCGCGGCGGCACCCCGAACAGCCGCATCAGCCTCCTGTCGGGGGGCAATATGCAAAAGCTCATTCTGGGGCGCAGCCTCGCGCAGCGCCCGGTGTTCCTGTTGGCGGCGCAGCCGACACGCGGGCTGGACGAGGGCGCGATTGCCGCCATTCACGAAGATATCCTTGCAGCGCGCAAGGGCGGCACGGCGGTGCTGCTGGTGTCAGAAGATCTCGACGAGGTGATCTCGCTCTCGGACCGGATCATGGCGATCCACGCCGGGCGGTTGTCGCCTGCGGTGGATGCACAGGGCGTGGATGCGCGCCAGCTTGGCCTGATGATGGCCGGGGAATGGGGAGGGATGCGCTGATGCGGATCGAACGCAGGCAAAACCAGCCAAAGGCGCTGTTGATCGTGGCCCCGATGCTGGCGGTGCTGGCGGCGCTGTCGCTGGCGGGAATTTTGATTGCTCTGGCGGGTGTGCCGGTGCTGGCGGCGTATAAATCGCTGTTTGTGGGGGCCTTTGGGTCCAAGTTTGCCATCACCGAGACCCTGACACGGGCCACGCCCTTGATCGTGACCGGGCTGGCGGCGGCGGTCGCCTTTCGTGCGCGGATCTGGAATATCGGCGCGGAGGGGCAGTTTTATATGGGCGCGCTGCTGGCCACGGTGTTTGGCTTTCAGAATTTCCTCGGTCTGCCGTCCTTTGCGCTGATCCCTGCGCTGTTTCTGGCGGGCGCGCTGGCGGGCATGGTGATGCTGGTGATCCCGCTGGGCATGCGGCTGCGCTTTGGCGTTGACGAGGTGGTGACGACCCTTCTGCTGAATTTCGTGGTGCTGTTGTTTGTGTCGATGATGCTGGATGGCCCGATGAAAGACCCGCTGGCCTTTGGCTGGCCGCAATCGGTGCCGATTGTCGACGAAGGGCTCTTGCCCAAAATCATCGAGCGCACACGCCTGCATCTGGGGCTGATCATCGCGATTGCGGCGGCGGTGCTGATCTATGTCATCAATGCCTTTACCGTCTTTGGGCTGGAGGCCAAGGCCGCCGGGTTCAACCCCGCCGCCGCCAAATTTGCGGGCGTGCCGTTTCAGATGACGCTGATCAAAGTGGCCTGCCTGTCGGGCGGTCTGGCGGGGCTTGCGGGCGCCATCGAGGTGATGGGCGTCAAGGGGCAGCTCTCCAATGATCTGTCGGCGTCCTTTGGCTATACGGGCATCGTGGTGGCGATGCTGGCGAGCCTTAACCCCATTGGCGTGATCTTTGCCGCCATTTTCACCGCGATGATGTTTGTCGGCGCAGAGAGCATGAGCCGCAGCTTTGGCATCCCCAGTTTCATCGCGGATGTGGTGGTGTCGCTGTCGCTGCTGACGATGCTGGTGGCGATCTTTTTCTCCAACTACAGGATTCGCAAATGACTGATATCTTTGACATCCTGTTTACGGTTGGCCTGTGGTCCTCGGTGCTGCGGATCGCAACGCCGCTGATCTTTGGCACGCTGGGGGCCCTTTTGTGCGAGCGGGCAGGGGTGCTCAATCTCGGCATTGAGGGCATCATGACCTTTGGGGCGATGATCGGCTGGCTGGCGGTGTTTCAGGGCGCGGATCTGTGGGTCGGGCTGCTGGTGGCGGCACTGGCGGGCGCGCTGTTTGGTCTGTTACATGCGGGGCTGACGGTGACGCTGGGGCTGTCGCAGCATGTGACGGGGCTGGGGATCACCCTCTTTGCGTCGAGCTTTAGTTACTACATCTTTCGCATTGCGATCCCGGCGCAGAACACGCCGCCCACGGTAGAGCCATTTCAGCCGCTCGATATTCCGGTGCTGTCGGATCTGCCCTTTGTGGGGCCTGCGCTCTTTAGTCAGACCGCGCCCACCTATCTGGCCATGGGCATTGCGATCTTCCTTGCGTATTTCCTCGCCCGCACGCCGATGGGGCTGGCGGTGCGGATCACCGGTGAAAACCCTCATGCCGCCGAAGCGCAGGGCGTCGATCCAATCCGGGTGCGCTATGGTGCGGTGATGGCGGGCAGTGCGCTGATGGCGGTGGGCGGCGCGTTTTTGACGCTCTCGGCCTTTAACAGCTTCTTTCCGACCATGATGCAGGGGCGGGGCTGGATCTGTATTGCGCTGGTGGTGTTTTCCACGTGGAAACCGGGCCGTGCCATTCTGGGCGCGCTGCTCTTTGCGCTGTTTGATGCCTATCAGCTGCGGTTGCAGAACGTGCTGGGGCAGGTGGTGCCGTATCAGATCTTCCTGATGATGCCCTATCTGTTGTCCATTCTGGCGCTGGTCATCATGTCGCGCAGCGCGCGTGTGCCGCAGGCCTTGATGCAGCCTTATCGCAAGGGAGAGCGCTAGGCGCTTGATATTGCAGTTGACGCCAGCCGCCGCACGGCGTTCTCTGTCGCCGAGACCGCACGGAGGCGGCGGTCAGCACGATAAAGCGGCAGATGATGCCAAGACCGGGCTGTCACAGACCGGAACGGAGGACCCACCCATGACCAAGTTTTTCAAAACACTCTCAGCTACGCTGGCGGCTGGTGTGATGCTCGCGGGCACCGCCCAAGCCGAGACCCGCGTGACCTATAAATCCGCCAAGAGCGGGTCGTCCTATTACCAGATGGGGGTCGAGCTGGCTGAGGCGATGAAGGTGGGCACCAATGGTGATATCATCGTCACCATCGAAGAAAGCCAAGGGTCCACGCAGAACGTCATGGAAGTGCGCGCGCGCGGCGGCGATTATGTCTTCACCACGCCGCCGGTGCTGGTGTCGCTGGCGCAAAAGGGCAAAGGCCCGTTTGATGGCAAATCCGCGCCGCAGTTTGATGAAATCCGCGCGCTGTTCCCGATCCCGTCGCTGACCATGCATTTTGTGATGGCAGGCGAAGGCGGTGCCGCTGCGCTTGACGATCTGGAGGGGCAGACGCTCCTGTTGGGCAAAGGCTCCTTTGGTGCGACCGAGGGCGAGAAATACCTGACCCTCTTTGGTTTGGCCGACAAAGTCGAGATCGCGGATGCGGAACTGTCAAATGCGGTGGCGGCGCTGAAGAACGGCCAGATCGGGGCGTTTGTGACCGCGGGGTCCTTCCCCGCGCCGAATGTGGTTGAGGCCGCAGCCTCCACCCCGGTGCGGCTGGTGTCGCTGACGCCTGAGCAGGTGGCCGAGACCAAGCGCACCAAGCTGGTGATCCCGGCGGGCACCTATGCGGGCCAGACCGAGGATGTGACCACCACCTCGCTGCCGGTGGCGGCCTTCACCACCACCAAGATGGACGAGGACACCGCCTATCAACTGACCCGCACCTATTGGGAGCAGAAGGCCGAAATGGCGGATACCTCTGCATGGTGGAACGGTGTCACCGAGGAGCTGATGGCCAATATCACCACGCCGCTGCATCCGGGTGCGGTACGCTACTATGAGGAAGCAGGCTTCACCCTCTCTGACGCGCAAAAGCAATAATCGACTGTCCAGCGCGCTTCGGGGTCGCTATCCCTGCGGCGCGCTGTTTCTTTTGAAGGCCCCCGATGACACATTTACCAAAAAGCCGCCTTGCGGCTGGCTTCTGGCTGCTGCTGGCCGCAGGGCTGGTGGCCTATCACCTCGCGCTTGTGTTTGCGGGGATCGTGCCGAACCTTGTGAGCCGCCCGCTGCATATGGCGTTTATCCTGCCCTTTGCGCTGGTCTTTGGCGTCACCGCGAAGGGGCGGTTTTATTCGGGGATTGTGCTGGCGGTGCTGGGCACTGGCGCGGCGATCTGGGTGGCGCTCAACGCGGATGCCTTGGGCGATCAATACGGCTTTCTTGAGGGGCACGGGCAGGTGGTCATTGCGGTGATCCTCTTGGCCGTGGTGCTGGAGACCGCGCGGCGTGCGATTGGCTGGCCGCTGCCGGTGGTGGCGGCGCTGGCGCTTTCGTACGGGCTGTTCGGGCAGCATATTCCGGGTGAATTTGGCCATTCCGGCACCCCATTGGAGAGCTTTCTCGGCACGCTCACCATTGCCGAAGGCGGCATCTGGGGCTCGCTGACGGGCGTATCGGTGGGCGTGGTGTCGATCTTTGTGATCTTTGGCGCGGTTCTGAACGCGGGCGAAGCGGGGCAGGGGTTTATGAATGTCGCGGGGGCGGCGGCGGGGCGCCTGAAGGGCGGCGCGGCCAAGGTCTCGGTGATTTCCTCGGCGCTCTTTGGGTCCATTTCGGGATCGGCCTCGGCCAATGTGGCCTCAACAGGGGCGATCACCATGCCCGCGATGGTGCGGCTGGGCTATCCCAAGCGACTGGCGGCGGCGGTGGAGGCGGTGGCCTCCTCGGGCGGGCAGATCATGCCACCCTTGATGGGGGCCGGGGCCTTTGTGATGGTGGAGCTGACGGGCGTGCCCTATACGGCGATCATGGCGGCGGCGGTGCTGCCGGCGCTGTTGTATTTCCTCGCGGTCTGGGTTGGCATCAATGCCTATAACCGCCGCTTTGATCTCAAGGGCGTGCCCGAAGAAGACCGCCCCAAACGACGCGATGTGATCGTGACCTCGCTGTTTTTTCTCGTCCCGTTCAGCGTGCTTTTGTGGGCGATGTTCGGGGCCGGGTTCACACCGGAATATGCGGCGGCGCTGTCGGTGCTGGCGGGGGCGATCCTGCTGCTGTTCAACGCCGAGATGACGTTTAAGCCGGGCCAGATCCGCGACCGGGCCTTGGCGGCACTGCTCAATGCGGCGCGGCAGGTGTCGATGATCGCGGCCATTATCTTGTGCGCGTCGATCATCATCGGGGTGCTGTCGATCACCGGGCTGGGGGTCAAGATCACCTCGCTGATCATCCAAGGCTCAGGCGGGCTGCTTTGGCCGTCCTTGCTGCTGACGGCACTGGCCTGTCTGGTGCTGGGCATGGAGGTGCCGACCACGGCGGCCTATGTGATCTGCGTGTCGGTGGCGGGACCTGCGCTGACGAAACTGGGGCTGGAGCCGTTGCAGGCGCATCTCTTTGTGTTCTGGTTTGCGCTATTGTCGACGATCACGCCGCCGGTCTGTGGCGCGGTGTTCATTGCGGCGGGCATGATTGGCGAGAGCTGGCTCAAGGTGGCGCTGACGGCAATGTCGCTGGGGGTTGGTCTCTATCTGATCCCGCTGGGGATGGTGGCGAACCCGGCGATCCTGACCTTGGCCGATGATCCGCTGGGGGCGCTGTTGGCGCTGCTGCGCATGGGCGTAGGCCTGACGCTGGTTTCTGCGGGGCTGATTGGCGCGCGCGGTGTGCTGGGCACGGTCGGGCTTTGTGCGCTGGGGCTGTTGGTCACGTTTTCCGGGCTGTGGATTTAACGCGCGCGTTTGCAGCGCTCGGAACAATAGCGCACCTCATCCCAGACCTTCGCCCATTTGCGCCGCCATGTGAATGGGCGCTGGCAATGGGCGCAGATCTTGCGGGGCAGATCGGATTTCTTACGCATCTTCATGGGGCTAGCTCTCGAACGGCAGGCTGAGCTGATCGGGAGCGGACCGTGCCCCCTGTTGCGTATCCTTGGTTTTGCGGCGCGTCGGTTTGCGGCTGGCGTGTTTGGCAAGGATGCCTTTGGCCTCTTGGTGGAAGCCGCCAGAGCGGCGCACCGCCCAGATCTGATCGCGGGCCGCGCGGGCGGCACTCAGGTGATCGACAATGGGGTACGGATAGGCCTTGCCCAGCACCGCAGAGGCGTTTTCAGCCTTCCATGGCTCTTGCAGGTGGTGGTCGGCGATGGCCGCGAGCTCCGGCACCCAGCGGCGGGTAAACGCCCCGGTGGGGTCTTGGTCCTTGCCCTGTTTGACCGGATTATAAATGCGCGGCGTGTTGATGCCGGTGGTGCCCGATTGCATTTGCACCTGACTCCAGTGGATGCCCGGCTCGTAATCGGTAAAGCGACGCGCCAGCACAAGGCCGGGCGCGCGCCAATCAAGCCAGAGATGATAGCTCGCCACCGACATCACCATGGCCCGCATCCGAAAGTTGAGCCAACCGGTGGCGTTGAGGCAGCGCATGCAGGCATCCACAAAGGGCAGGCCGGTTTCGCCCTCGGCCCAAGCGTGCAGGCGGGTGCTGTCTGGGGTGGTGGAGCGCAGGCCGTCATAGGCACGGTGCATGTTTTCATGCTCGATGCGCGGCTCGTCCTCGAGCTTTTGGATAAAGTGGCAGTGCCAGTGCAGCCGCCCCATAAAAGAGCGTAACGATTGCTGCCAGTTGCGCGGCAATTCCGGGTCGCTTTGGCGCTGCCACGTGGCCTGCGTTACCTCCCGCAGCGACAGGCTGCCCCATGCCAGATGCGGCGAGAGGCGTGAACAGGCGCGCGCCCCCTGAAGCGGCGAGGACATCGCCCAGCGGTAGGGCTCTGCCCGCGTGTTGAGGAAGGAGCGCAGGCAGGACTGCGCCACCGCCCGTCCGCCCGGTTGACGGTCGGGGCAGGGGTCCTGCGCCAGATGCAATGCGCGGGCGGTCGGGATGGTGCCGAGATCCAGATCAAGCGGGGCAAGGGGGCTGGCCTCTGCAAGAGGTTCCGCCATAAAGCGGTCCCATGTTGTGGCCCAGCCATTGCGCGAGCGCAGGCGGCGATGGACGCCGTTCTGGCGCAGCTCTGTCCAAGGGAGCGCATTGTCACGGCACCATGCGCCGACGCGCAGATCGCGCTGATAGGTCCAAGCGTTGCCGGTTTCCTCATGCGACCAGAGGGCGGTGGCGCCATAGTGCTGGACCATATCGCGCAGCACCGAGACCGCATCCCCCACCCGCACCACCAGAGGCTGACCAAGGCGGGCAAGATCCGCGCGCAGGCTCTTAAGGGTTTCGGCGATAAACGCCCAGTGCCGGGCAGAGCTGTCCGCCAGCGCCCAAAGCTCCGGTTCGACAATATAGAGCGGCAGGACCGGACCGCGCTGACTGGCCGCCGCCAGCGCGGGATGATCCGCGACCCTCAGGTCTCTTTTGAACCAGACGATATGCACGCGATGCCCCTTTTACCTCCGTCGGGGGAGATACGGCGCGGAGGCGGGGGTGGATGAGTTTTCCCCCGCCCTTCTGTGCGGGCAGCGGGGTTATGATGGACCGATCAAACCAATCCGGCCAGCCAGAGGTAAAGCGGCAGGCCCAGCGTGATGTTGAACGGAAAGGTCACCCCGAGCGACAGCGTCAGATAGATGCCGGATTCCGCATGTGGCAGGGCGATCTTCATCGCTGCGGGCACCGCGATATAGGAGGCAGACGCCGAGAGCACCATCAGCAGGAACAGGCTGCCGGTCTGCAGCCCAATGGCCGCGCCAAGCGCCATCGCCAAGAGCGCGCCGACAATGGGCATCATCAGACCAAAGCCAAACAGCCCGGCGCTGAGCAGATGCCGATTGCGCAGCAGGCTGCGGCCTGCGGACAGCCCCATATCCAACAGAAACAGACACAGGATGCCGGTAAAGGGCGTCACCACAAAGGGGGCGATCATCTCCATGCCTTTGTCCTGCGTGAGTATTCCGATCACAAACGCGCCGGTCAGCAGCACCACGGAGCCATTGGCAAAGAGGTCACGCATCGGCACCGCGCCAGCCTCTTTGGTGCCGCTGAAACGATGCGCGATCCACAGTGCAGACAGAATTGCGGGCACCTCCATCGAGGCGGCGACTGCGACCATATAGCCATCAGAGGCAATCCCCGACAGATCCAGCAGGCTGGAGGCGGCGACGAAGGTGACAATGGAAATCGAACCATAATGCCCCGCAACCGCTGCCGCATTGAGCGGGTTCAGCCGCGTTATGCTCCGCAGCAGCGCATAGGCGATAAAGGGCAGCAGAAAGGACAGCACCAACCCGGCGCCAAGGGCGGCAAAGACATCGGCGCTGAGCCCGTGTTGAGCGAGGCTGTGACCGCCCTTAAACCCGATGGCAAGAAGCAGGTAGAGCGACATGAATTTGGCGGCGCCTTCGGGAATCGACAGATCGCTGCGCACCGCCGCCGCGATCAGCCCCAGCACGAAGAACAGGATTGTGGGCACCATGAGGTTGCCGATCAGGCTATGGAAGATTTGCGTCATCTGAGGCTCCGAATGTTCAGTTCGGCCCCTGTTGCCTGAAACGCTCACATAGCTAAAATACAAAGAACAGGTAGATTACATATCTTGAGGCTATGAATGAGACCCACCCTGCGCCAGATGCAATATATCGTCGCGGTTCATCAGCTGGGCAGCTTTGGTCTGGCGGCTGAGGCCATGCATGTGAGCCAGCCGAGCCTGTCGAACCAGATCGCCGCAGTGGAGGCGGAGCTGAAGATCCGGCTGTTTGAGCGGGGACGGGGCGGGGTGCAGACCACCGCCAAGGGGCTGGAGTTCATCACCCGCGCCCGCCGTATCCTTGCGGAGGTGGAGACCCTGCGCGGGGTGATGCAATCCGACGTGGCCTTTGGCGGGCGGTTGCGGCTTGGGGTGCTGCCCTCAATCGGGCCGTATCTTTTGCCACAGGCCATGAAGGCGCTGCACCAAGAAGAGCCGGATCTGCGGGTGATCGTGCGCGAGGAAAACACGCTGAACCTCGATGAAGGCATCCGCAACGGGCGTTTTGATGCGATTATTTCAACACCGGAGGATCATCCCAACACCCACCAGCACCCGCTGTTTCTGGAACCGCTCTGGGTTGCGGTGGCGCGCGATCACCCGTTGGCGCACCGGGATGGTATCGGGCCGGAGCAGTTGCAGGGTCAGCGGCTTTTGACGCTGGACACCGGCCACCGGCTGGCCCGGATCGTATACGGGATTGCGGGGCTCAGCGGCGGCATCGTGTCGGATGACTACGAGGGCACCAGCCTTGATTCCATTGTCTTAATGGCCGCGACCGGCGCGGGCATCGGCATTCTGCCCGACCTTTTTGCGCGCAGGCAGGCGGTGCATCGCAGCGAAGTGCATGTGATGCCGCTGCGGATGCAGGACGCCAACCGCACCATCAGCCTGCTGTTGCCGCGTGATCACGACAAAGGCCCGGATCAACCTCTGGCCGCAATCCTGCGCCGCTCTGCGCGGGAGCTGACCTTGCAGGTGATTGAGAGCTGAAGTGCGCGACATGCGCGCGCAGACAAGGGAACTGAGCAGATTGTGATACGTTGAAACGCTGAAACTGCGCTAAGATACGCCGTATTCTAAGTTATGGAGATTGCCGATGCTGACTCGACGCCACTTCATTGCCACTTCTACGGCATTGTTTTCGGCCCCCCTGACCGCCTATCCCGCGCTTGCGGCGGGGCGGCCCAGTGCGGCGCAAATGAACGCGTGGGACAAGCGGGTGATCCCAGCCGGGTATGATGCGGCCACCACAAACCCGTGGGGGTTCCATCCACGGTTTCTGCCGCAGCGGGTTAAGGCCAATGACGGTTTGGTGCCCGGCGATATCCATGTGGATGCGGTGGCGCGCTACCTCTACCACATCGAAGAAGGCGGCACCGCGATGCGCTACGGCGTGGCGATTGCGCGCGGCAATCTTTATGAACCCGGTGTCTATGCCATTCGTCGCAAGGTGAAATGGCCCAATTGGACGCCGACACCTGCGATGATCAAGCGCGATCCGGCGGCATATCAGCAATATGCCAACGGGATGCCTCCGGGGCCGAAAAATGCGCTGGGATCACGCGCCCTCTATCTGTTTGAAGGCAACCGTGACACCTATCTGCGCATTCACGGCACGCCCTATCCCAATTCAATTGGCGGTCGGGCCAGCTCTGGCTGCGTGCGGATGGTGATGGCGCATATCATCGACCTCTATCCGAATGTGACGATCGGCTCGACGGCGCATTTGTATTCGGCCGAGGACAGCGTGACCTCGGCCTGATCGGGGACGCCGCGCCGGGGTTACTCGGCGCGGCTCACACAGATCGGGTTGCCCTTTGCTGTGCGCAGGGGCAGGAGCGTGCTTTCAACCGGACCACGGTGAACATACCAATAACAGCCGTCTGCCTCTTGCAGGCGGGCGGTTGTCAGATCCTGCGCGGGCGCGGCAAGGGCCGCCACCTCTTCGGGCAGCGCGCCTACGGTGCCCGCGCCATCGACACAGGCGCCCAGACCAAGCAAAATGGCCCCGATTACACTAATTCTACTCTTCACGATCTTTCCCTTCTGACTGGTCTGTCCCCCATAAAAGCCGCGTGAATGAGCGAGGGGGTCGGCTCCACATTGGCACCCTGTTCGGCGCGGCGCAACATTGCTGCAGGGGGCGGGGAGATCTGTCGCAGGGTCAGTTGCTGATCGGCGAGCGCCTGTGCCACCGCTGGCGCATGGGTGATCAGCAGGATGGATATGGCCGCGCGCTGTTTGAGGTCGCTTAGGGTTTTGATGACCTCAGCAGCCGCGCATTGATCCAGCGATGAGGTGGGTTCATCGGCAATGATCACCTGAGGTTGCACCAAAAGCGCGCGAGCAAGGCAGAGCCGCTGCGCCTCGCCGCCTGACAGATCCCGTGTGAGACGCGCAAGGAAGGCGGCATCCGTCGGGAGTGATACTGCGGTCAAAGCGTTGCATATGGCGGTGCGTGTTGCGGGATCGCGGTGGCGGGGGCGCTGGAACCAGCGCAGGCGACCCTGCGAGAGGCTCAAGGCCTCGGCCAAGGTCTGAGCGACGGAAAAATGCGCGGTCAATGCGCGATGCGGAAATTGCGAGACATAGCCGATCTGGCAGGGACAGGGGCCGGGACAAGGACGGAGGCGGGGACTGGGGCGGGCAGGGCGTGTCGCCTCGGACCAGATGATCTGACCGGATTGGAGCGGTTCCATCCCAGCGATAATTTTGGCGAGCGTGGATTTCCCGCAACCGCTTGGACCCAGCACCGCCAGACATTCCCCGGCGCGCAGGGTGAAGCTCAGGTTGCGCAGCACCGGACGCGCGCCATAGCTATGAGACAGCTGATGTACGCGCAGCACATCGGGGCCTGAGGGCGCTGTCACCGTGCCCGGCGCAGTGTCACGTGGCTGCTGTATCATTGCGCGGCTTTTGGGATGCTGCGGCTGTCGCTGAAGGTCGCGGGGCGTACCGGTTTCAACGATGCGGCCTTGATCCAGAACGGCGATGTGATCGCAGACGGACAGCGCCAGCGCGGGGTCATGGGTGATCAGGATCTGCGCCCGTTGCGCGCGGCCATGCGCCATTGCCTTGACCGTCAGCGCCTGATTGGCCGGGTCCAGCGCGGCGGTGGGTTCATCCAGGATCAGGCATTTTGGCTTTGGCAGCAATGACAGGGCGATCAGGACACGCTGGACCTCGCCGCCACTGAGATAGGCGGGCCGGCGTTCCAACAGGCTGGGCGGCAGGTTGAACGTCGCAAAGACCTGTTCGGGGGTGATGTCGGTGATCTGATGCAGCGCCAGCACCTCGGCCACATGCGCCCGCATGGTAAGCTGCGGGTTGAGCGCGTCGCTCAGGCTTTGAGTGATCAGCCCGATCTGGTTGCCTCGGAGGTGGCGCATTTGTCCAACAGAAGCGCTGAGCACATCCGTGCCTGCCACAATCGCCTGTCCCGACCAGTGAAACCCGCGATGGCGCGCTTTGTGGCGCAGGGTGCGGCTGGGCTGGCCTTCTAACAACCGCAGCAACAGGCGTGCGAGGCTGCTTTTCCCGGCACCTGACGGGCCAAGCAGCGCCAGTGTTTCGCCCGTGGCAACGCTCAGATTGATGTCTTGCAACAGGGCCGTGTCGCCTACGCTAAGGCTGAGATTGCGCAGCTCGATCATGGGTTTGGTCCTTGTCTCAGCCGCGCGTGGCGCTGTTGGCGTTGATCCAGTGTGGTCAACACCAGCAAGAACCCCGTCAGACAAAGCGCGGGTGGCAACAGCAGCCATTGCCACGCAGGCGTGTGTAGATAGCCGGTCGCGTCTTGCAACATGCTCCCCCACGTCAAAAGATCGCCAGCCGTTAGTCCCAAGAAGGCCAGCCCGGCCACGCGCATCACCGCCTGCACCACATTTTGCAGATATACCCCGGTGAGCGTGGGCAAGATTGCGGGCAGAATGTGGTGGAGCAGAAGATACGGCCAGCTTGCCCCTATGTGGCGCGCAAGGCGGATGTTCTCGCGCCCTATCTCGCGCAGCAGGACAGAGCGTAAAATCCGCACATCGTCATGCCATGTCAGCACCGCCATCAGCAGGATGATCTCAACCGCGCCCGGTTGGTGCCACGCCGCAACAAGCAAGAGCAACAGGATCGAGGGCACTATCTCTGCCATATCAGTCAGATGCAGCACCACCGCGCGGCCCTTTTTTGGAAAGACAACCGCCAGCCCGGCCATGGTGAGGCCAATCAAAAGCGCAAGTGCTGCCGTCACCAGCGCCAGCCCGACCGTCACGGGGGTTGCGCGCAGCAGGCCCGTGAGCACGCTTTGGCCAATGTCGTTGGTGCCAAGCCAATGGCGCGCAGAGGGCGGTTGCAACGTGTCGGTGCTGGTCACATAGGCGGGGAGCAGCGCGTCCGATGCGGCGATCAACAGTGTCAGGACCACCAGGGCAAACAGGCCCAGCACCTGCCGCCTTGGGGGCGTTATCGTCTGGGATATTCGGGGCGCTGGGGCACTCATATCCGCTACCCTCGGTGAGCCAATATGTCGGTGAGCGCATCAAAGACCCAGTTCAGGCTCAGCACCAGCGCCGCGAGCACCGCAATTGCGCCTTGCAGCAGGGCATAGTCGCGATCGAGCACCGCCTGATAAGTGAGCGAGCCGACACCGGGATAAGAGAAGATCACCTCGACAAAGAGGCTGGCCGTAAAGAGCGTTGCGACCGACTGACTGAGCCGGGCGCAGATCACTGGCAGCAGATTGCGCCCGTAATAGTCGCGCCGCTCGCGCCACCCAGAGATGCCACGGCTGCGGGCGTTGATTACAAAGGCCCGGCGCGACAGCCCCGCCGCCTCGCCCCGCACCACAAAGAAATAGCGCACCACCTCATGCAGCGCCAAGGCACAAGCAGGGAGGAGGGCGTGGCGGGCGATCTCTCGGGCATGAGGCCAGGGGGCCTCTGCGGGAAACAGCGGCTCTGCGCCGCCTGTTGGTAGGATCGGCCAGAGGATCGCAAAGCACAAAAGCAGCGCCATTGCGGTCACAAAAGGCGGCACACTGGCCAGCAAGCTCATCGCGGTGGTGATGATCCGGTCAAGGCGCGCGCCGGGGCGGCGGCCTGCTTCGATGCCAAAGATCACGCCGACACCCAGAAAAATGGGTGTTGCCAGTGCGATCAATAGCGCGGTCCATGGCAGGGCGTCGGCCAGTAGGCGGCTGACAGGCGCGCCGTGCAGGTGTGAATACCCAAAATCGCCGCGCAGCAGCCGCATGAGGTCGCGGCCGACCTGTTCGATCAGGGTGCCTCCAAGGCCCAATTGATCCCGCAAGGCGCTGCGTTCGCTCTCCTGAAGGTCGCGCTGAACGTCGGAATCCATCAGCACATCCAACGCGTCCCCCGGCAATAACCGGGGCAGAACCGACATCAAGACCAGCAGGAACACAAAGACCAGAAGGCGTTGCAGCAAACCGCGCAGCAGGGCCGCCGCCTTGCCACGCGATATGCCAATGTCCGCTTTGGGCCGCATGGGAACATGCCCTCGCGTGCGCGCATTCATTCCTCTAGCAGCATGTACTTATGCGTTGCGACAGGGATGCCGAGGGTGAGACCTTCGTCAAAGAACCACGGTTTGCTATCCGCATCATGCGCAATGGTGCGAGACACATTCAGTAGCATAATCGCGGGCAACTCTCTGGAGTAAAGGTGCTGAAACTTCGCCAGAAGGGCCGCGCGCCTATCTGGGTCCAGTGCGCGCGCCTGCGCCTCGGCCAGCTGGCGCAACGTGCCATCACCCTGATATTGTTCGTTGTTCCAGTTGGTGCCAAACACCCGCTCCAGTATTGTGACCGGATCGCCCAGAGTGCTGCCACCTGCAAGGATCAAATCGTAATCCTCGCCCGGTTTCATCTTGCGCAGGGCACCGCGCTCCAACACGCGGATCGAGACATCGAGGCCAAATGCGTCCAACTGATCTTTGATCACCTGCGCCAATGCCTCCTCTCGCCCGCTGGTGATCAGGCGCAAGGTCACGGGGCTGCCATTCTCAGCCCATCGCCCGGACGCCTCATCACGGCTCCAGCCTGAACGCATCAACAGGGCTGCGGCCTTGTCCGGGTCGTGGTGATATTGCAGCACGGTCTCAGCGTTGAACCAAGCGGAATTATCCTGCAAATAGCCAAGGCTGGCGAGCGTTGCGCCCCCGCGATAGGCGATGTCGATCAGCGCCTGACGATCCAAAATGAAGGCCAGCGCCTGCCGCCGCTGCACGGAGGAGAACAGCCCCGCGTGATCGAACCGCAGCTTGATCGGGTGACCTGCGGGAGACATGTCCACCTGCAAATCATGCTGCTTGGCATAATCCACCAGACGAGTGGGCAGATCTGAAATCACGTTCACCTGACCTTTGGCGGCGGCCTCAATGGCGGCCTCGGGCTGCAGTTTGGCAATCAGGACTTCGTCGTATTTCTGCGTGCCGCCATAGTAATTTTCGACGGCAGAAAACACATAACGCCCCTTGGCGCGCTCATGGTTGCTGAGCCGATAAGGGCCAGAGCCGATCATGGCGCGCGGGTCCGAGAAGCTGCGCGGATTGTCCTGCCCGCGATAAATATGCTGTGGCAGGATCGGCAGGCCCACCAAGACACTGGAGACAAAGCCAGCGTCGGGGGCGTTCAACGTAATGCGCAGATCATCAGGCGACAGCGCCTCTATGGCGCTGACATTTGCCAGCGACACAAACGGGTGCGGATGCTGCGCCATATACTCAAAGGTAAAGGCCACATCGGCGCTGGTGATATCGGTTCCGTCGTGCCAGCGCGCTTGTGGATCAAGCGTGAGCTCTACGTGCAGGCCATCCTCAGACAGCTGCCAGCTGCTGGCCAGTTCAGGCGCCAAAGCGCCGGATTTATCCTGCCCCAGCAAGTTGTCGAACACAAAATGGGTCAGCATGTAGCCAAGCCCGCCACGTGCTTGCAGATAGGGGGTGGCCAGACCCCAATCGGTGTTGCTGTTGGAAATCACCAGTCGTTTGGTTTCGGCAGGGTTTGCCATCGCCAGCGGGGTTTGCGTCGCCATAACCAAGCACAGGCCAAACGCGCGCAAAATGGGTCTCAATCGGTGTCCCATGAGGTCCTCCAATAAATGTCGTCAGGAAATGGGGCTAGCGATTGAGGGCTGGCTCAGAATGTGGGGGTATCCAGCCGATGGTTGCATCGGGGATATGATCAAGCTGTGGCACATAGGGTTTGATATCGATCACCGCGGTGCCGTCGATACAATCCAGTCCCTCCACCTGAAGTATGTTCTGATCATGCGCGATCAGTCGGGTCACGCTCATCGCAATCGGATTGGGGCGGTTTGGAGTGCGGCTGGCAAACACCCCACGCTTGCTGCCGTTGCAGCCGGTGGCATCCAGATGTGGTTTACGGTTGGACAGATGCAGCCAGTAGAACACAATAAGATGCGAGGCGAGGTGAATATTATGCAGTCCGGCGGCGTAATGTGGGAGCAATTCAATATAACTGGTGCCATCATTGCCCATCAAAGAGGCCGGACACTCCGCCAGCGTTTCAAATCCCGTGCGCAAATAGCCAATCGGGTCCAGTTGAATGCAAGGGGGGGAGGGGTTTGTCATCGGGCCACGTCCAATCAAATTTGGGGAGCGGCTCAATCCTTACGGGTTCTCTCGCCTTTTCAGAAGTTGCGTCATCTGCACTTCACGCGTGCATCTGACGTCATGTCTGATCGAGATCGGGTTCTGTCAGCTTGGCCTGAGCACAGATGTCACGCAGGGTCAGACGCATCCAGCGGTGCAGCGGGTCCGCATCAAAGCGTGGATGCCATAGCATCGAAACCGTGATGCCGGGCACCGCAAAGGGCAATGCGCCACACACCATATCGTGGCGCAGGTTGCGGGTGTGAAGGGCTGGGACCGTCGCCACCAAATCGGTGCAACGCGCCAGCGATAAGGCCGCGGCAAAGCCGCCGACCACGACCTTTGCACTGCTGCTGTGGCCCAGATCTGACAAAGCCTTGTGGATCGGGCCGCGACGCTGATTGTCCGCATCCGTATGTCGCGCCACATCAACATGTTCGCACTCTGCATATTGTGCGGTGGTCAGCGCTCTGGCTGCGAGCGGGTGGTCTGCGCGCATGGCGTAGACAAAATGATCTTTCATGAGCGCCTGGCTTTGAAAATTTGGATCGGTCTTGGCGCTGATGACTCCCGTCTCAAGATCGACATTCCCGTCCCGCAGCGGGCGATTATTGTCGGCTTCTTTTTGCACAAACCGCAACCGGACCCCCGGTGCGTCAGCGGCCAGCTGTGTAATCAGAGCGGGGCCGAAGGTTTCCACAAAACCGTCGCTGCTCCGCAGGGTAAAAATCTGCGAGACGGTTTGCAGATCGACGTCATGCATGGGGCTGAGAGCCGCCTCAATGTCCTCGACAAGCTGGGCGGTGACCTCTCGCAGCTCAAGCGCACGCGGGGTCGGCACCAGTTTGCGGCCCGTGCGCACCAACAACGGATCGCCCGTGGTGTCACGTAGCCGCGCCAGTGCCCGGCTCATCGCGGACGGGCTGAGTTGAAGGCGATTGGCCGCTCCCAGTACGCTGCCTTCTTTCAGCAGGGCATCAAGGGTGATGAGGAGGTTGAAATCAGGACGCGAGGGCAATGGCAAACACAAAATCAGGACTAAGATCCCGTTACGTTAGCACCCGTTGAGCGGATGGCCAACGGGGCCGGTCATGGTGCGACGGTTGGTCGTCGTGCATACGCAAAATGGATGTAATGTTGATTATGTTGTAAGTGCTTATCTTGCAGCGTCGCCAGATGCAGTCGGCGATATGCGAGCGACAGACCTTGCTGGGACAGAGGGAGTGAGGATGTTTCATCCTTCGGTCTGCCACGGCCTCTATGCAAGTGCCGCGTGTTGGGGCATATAGCTCCTGAACACGCCGCGTTTCATGTTGATAGCGCAGCATTGTCATCCGCGCTCAGGAGCCAGCTTGCCGTGCCCCGATCCGCTACCCAGCCCGACGCCATCACCGAGAATATGTCTTTTCTCTTGGCGGAGCTCGACGGGCAGCTCTCGCGCCTCATTGCCTATTTCGAAGCCCCCCGCAGTGAGGTCGCCGCGCAGTTGATGCAGCGCGCAGGCTATTCGAGCAACCTTGCCGGGCGGGTGCGCAAAGCCTGTCTTGCCGCGATGCTACACAAGAAGACCAACGAGGCGCGACGGCTGCGCCTGCAGGGTATCGATGCGGTCGCGCGCAACCTCGACCTGCTGTCGCGTCTCGGTCGGCGCGGGGTGGATCAGGCGGAACGCACGCGCAAAGTGAAGCTGCTGCGCGCCGACACCTATGTGCCCCCTCTGCGGCTGGTGCGCCGCACGGTCGCCCGCGTGCAGGACGCACTCGACAACCAAGACAGCAAGCTGGCGGTGAAGATCGGACAGACCCGCGGCGAGATCGCCACCTTCCACGACCGCCTGTTTCGCACCTACACCCGCGACATGGCCGAGACGAGACACACCGAAGATCTCGCCTATGCGCTGCTCACGCTGAACGAGGTCTCGCGCATGGGCGAGGCGCTGGAGGCCATCTCAGAAGCGCTTTTGTCGATCAACATCGGCCAGACCGTGCAGTTTGAACGCTATTTCACCCTGCGCAGTGTGCTGGCGGGCGTGGCGCGCGACGACGATGAAGAGATCAGCCTGAAGCCGCTGGCAGAGACCCGCTCCGGCTCGGCGATCTCCAGTGTCGAGATGCGCGACCGCAAGGGGCGTTCGGTGGCGGCGGTGTTCAAGGACGGCGACAAACGCAAAGTGAAAGAAGAGCGCGTTGGGGTCAAAAGCTGGAACTCGGTCTATCCCGGCCTCGCGCCGGAAATCCTGTCCTATGAAAAGAACGGCCAGTCCGCCGCGCTGCTGATCGAGCACCTCGATGGCGAGACCTTTGAGGATATCGTATTGGGCGGCAGCGATGCGGCGCTGGCAACGGCGCAGTCCGCGCTGCACAAGACCGTGCGCGACATCTGGCGCACCACACTGACGGACGAGCCCGCGCGGATGGGCGCGATGGACCAGCTGGCCAAGCGGATGAAGGATGTGACGCGGCTGCATCCCGGTCTGGTGCCCGGCGCGCAGGGGATCAACGGGACCACGGTGCCGGGTCTGGCCACGCTGATCGCGCGCGCGCAGGCGCGAGAAGCGGCGCTGACTGCGCCGTTCTCCGTCTACATCCACGGGGATTTCAACCTCGACAATGTGATCTTTGATCCGGTCGCGGGCAAGATCCGCTTCATCGACCTGCACCGCTCGCGCTACATGGATTACGTGCAGGATGTGTCGGTGTTTATGGTGTCGAATTACCGCCTGCAGGTGCTGGACCGTGCCACCCGCGCCCGCATCGGTGGGGTCGCCGTCGCCATGCATCAGATGGCGGAGAAATTCGCCCGGCGTCAGAAAGACGGCACGTATCACTATCGTCTCGCGCTGGGGCTGGCGCGCAGCTTTGCCAGTTCGACGCGATTTGTCGTCGACGAAGATCACGCGCGGCGGATGCTGCTCCGCGCCCGCTATATCCTAGAGACCGCGCTGGCTGTGCCCGAGGGGCGCGAAGCGCGGTTCAAACTTCCCGTGAAGGACCTCTTTCATGACTAAACGCATCGGGGTGATTGGCACGCCCGGAAAATGGTCCACCGAGACCCTGGCCGACGCCTTTGCCGAGCGTAGCGGATACCGTCAGGTGATCGACATGGGGAAGGCGATGCTGGACCTCGAAAAAGGGCAGCTGATTTGCGACGGGGTGGACCTGTGTCAGCTCGACGGGCTGGTGCTGAAGAAGGTGGCCGAGGACTACAGCCCCGATGCGCTCGACCGGCTTGAGATGCTGCGCGTGGCCGAGGCGGCTGGGGTGCGGGTCTTTTCCCCTGCCGAAAACGTCATCCGGCTGATGGATCGCCTCGCCTGCACAATCACCTTGCGCAACGCTGGCATCCCGATGCCCAAGACTGTCATCACTGAGGATGTGGACGCGGCTCGTGGCGCCTTGGGCCGCTTTGGGGCGGCGGTGTTCAAGCCGCTCTTCTCCACCAAGGCGCGGGGTATGGTGCTGCTGGACGCCGATGCCCCCGATGCCGATGCGCAGATCGCCGCCTTCAAGGCTGCCAACCCGGTGATGTATGTTCAGCAAAAGGCTGATCTGTCGGGCGAAGACCTCGGGATGGTCTTTCTGAACGGTGAATACATCTGCACCTACGCTCGTGTCAGCCAGTCCGGCGCGTGGAACACCACGATCCATTCGGGCGGCAAATATGCGCCCTTTGATCCCTCGCCGGAGCTGATCGAGCTGGGCCGCCGGGCGCAGGCCCCCTTTGGTCTAACCTTCACCACGGTGGATATCGCGCTGACGCCCGAGGGGCCAATCGTTTTCGAGGTTTCGGCCTTTGGCGGGTATTCCGGCGCGCAAAAAGGCTGCGGCATCGACGCGGCGGCGCTGGTGGCGGCGCACGTATTGGCGGAGGTTTCGCGATGACCGTGTCGGATATTCTCGCCCATCTCGACCTGTCTGCGGCAGGCGATGCGCCCTTTGGCCTGTCTGTGGGACATGTGTCGCTGGCAGTTCACGCGTCAGAGCCGCTGCGTGCCCGGCTGATCGCCTATTTCGGCGAGACGATCACCGCGCCCGACGGCGGCGCGCCGGTGCATCTGCTGGAGGGACAGAGCCTTCCGCAGGAGCCCGACTGGATCGATTGGCAGCGCGAGGGCGGCAAGAGCGGGCGCAAGGATGCGGTGTGCGACCTTGGGGCTGCGCGGCTGATCCGCAAGGTGCGCAGCGGTGTGACCTTCGTGCAAGCGCCGGGTGTGGCCATCGCGCTGGGGGCGCTGGCCGACAATGAGAGCACCGTCATCAACTTCATCAACACGCAGGTGCTAAACGCCTGTCTGCGTGAGGGCTGGCAATTGGCTCATGCGGCGGCGGTGACGGATGGCGCGCGCACGCTGGCGATCTCCGGCCTGTCGGGCGGCGGCAAGTCCACGTCGATCCTGCGGATGATGGATCTGCCCGGCACGCAGTTCCTGTCCAATGATCGGGTGCTGATCAAGGGCGGTCCGGCGCGCGCACTTGGCATCCCCAAACATCCGCGTATCAATCCCGGCACGATCCTTGGCAATCCACGCCTGCACGGCATGCTCTCTGAGGCACGCAAGGCTGAGCTGCGCGCCCTGCCGCCCGCCGACCTTTGGGAGCTGGAAGAAAAATACGATCTGATCGTGCCGGAGGTCTACGGGTCGGGGCGGATGCGCCTTTATGGGCCGCTGACCGATTTTTGGGTGCTGAACTGGTCGCATGACAGCGACCAGCAGACCCGCGTGACGCCCGTCACACTGGCCGACCGACCAGACCTGCTGAGCGCCATCATGAAAAGCCCCGGCCCCTTCTACCAGCACGCCTCCGGCGCGTTCGAGCCAAACGGCAACAGCCCTGATCCCACGCCTTACATCGAGGCGCTCAACCGGGTGAGGGTGTGCGAAGTCTCCGGGCGCATCGACTTCGACGCCATCGCCGCGGCGGGCAAGGCGCTGTTTCATGCCTAAAAGCTATCATGCCTTCTTTCGCCACGGGGCCTACCACCAGTGGGCGGACGTGCCCTCGGCCCGCCAACCCTGGGCGCTGACCGATGAAGGCATTCAGCAAGCGCGGGCGGGCGCGCGGGTCCTGCATGACATACTGGTTGAACAGGATCTGATGCTTGCGCCCGTGGCGTTTTGTTCGCGCCAGTTGCGCGCATGGCAGACAGCGGATCTGCTGATCGCCGCCTTACGGGACCTCGGACACGAAATTACCGATCTGAAGGAGACGTCTGCTCTGGCCGAACGCGGACTGGGCTCCGCCGCCAATCTGAGCGTTGCGCAGATCGAACAGGCGCTTGTGGCCGATCCGCGCCACGACGCCCCGCCCAACGGCTGGAAGTCCGACAGCGACTATTGCCTGCCGCTCGAAGGGGCCGAGAGCCTGATGATGGCCGGCGCGCGCGTTGCAAATCATCTGGAACACCGCAACCGGCCGGCCCGCGTGACGATCCACGTGGGCCATGGGGCGTCCTTCCGCCACGCCTGTTACCACCTCGGGCTGCTGTCTCGCGACGACATCGCGCGGTTTTCGATGTTTCATGCCCGACCGTCACTGATCTGTCATGAGGCGGATGGTACATGGCGGTATTTGGCAGGTGCGTGGAAAATCAGGGAACCAAAGTCCGAGCCGAAGGATTGACCCTGTAAGCAACATGGGGGCCCCGGCATGGACGATCTTCGAAACTTCACCACGACGGACGTCCTGCTGCCCCCGATCCTCGACACCGACGCCTGCATGGCGGATCTGCCGCGCTTGCTGGAACCTTGGGATGAGGCTGCGGCGGCTCCCGTGGTGGATTGCCTGTCGCGTGCGCGCAGTCATGGCGGCTGGCATTGGCCGGACCGTCCGGTGGTCTTTGTCTCGGACCCCCATGCGGATGCCGAGGGTTTCCTGCGTTCGCTCATCGCCGCCGGGGTGATCCATCGCAGCAAGGGGCGGATCGGGCTGACGCCGTTCGGTCGCACCGCGCACATCGTGCTGGGCGGCGATGCGCTGGACAAGGGGCCGAGCAATCTCGCGCTGCTGGACGCCATCGCCGATGTGCTGGACACCGGCGCCGATGTGACGATTCTCGCGGGCAACCACGATTTGCGGATGCGGCTGGCCATCGGGTCAGTGCGGGGGGAACGCAGCGCGCTCACCGAACATCTCTTTGTGCGCATGGGGCGCAAGATCCTGCCCGCCTTGCGCGAGGTGCTGACCCGCTTCGTCATGCTCGAGGACATTGCCGCCCTGCCCCCGGAGGATGTGTGCAAGGCTCGTCTGATGCCGGGTGAGGATTGGTCGACACGATTTGCAACAGCCGCGCGCCCTGAATTGCCCGCCAAGGTCATCACCAAGGAAATCCGCAAGCTCGAGGAAAAATGCGCCAAATTTGCAACCGACCGCGCCCGCATCGGCATGACCCACCGGGAGCTGCTGGCGGCGCTGTTGAAATGCCACGATATCTTTTTGGAACCCGAAGGGCATTACGCCTGGTTCTTTGAGCGGATGCAAGCGGTCGCGCGCTCTGGCTCGCTGCTGTTCGTCCACGCCGGCCTGTGTGACGACATGGCGCGCGCGCTGGTGCGCGATGGGGTCGAGGCGGTGAATGCGGCCTATGCGCGTGCCGCCGAAGGGGCGAGCTTGGGCTTTTATTTTGGCCCCTTGGCGAACCTCGTGCGGACGAAGTACCGCGCTTCCGACTGTGCCTTGACCGCGGCAGGCGTCGAGGTGCTCAACCGCGCCGGGCTGCACATGGTGGTGCAGGGCCATGTGAACAACCACGCAGGCCAGCGTTTGCTGGCCAAGCGGGGCCTGCTGCATCTGGAGGCGGACATCACACTGGACCGTGCCTCTCGGGCGCTCGAAGGGCTCGATGGCATTGGGGCCGGGGCAACCTTGATCTTTCCGTCGGGGGATGTGATCGGCTTAAGCCGAGATCACCCGCGCGCCAAGCACTTCGCCCCGGAACGCATGGCGGCCCACTGACCGCATTGCAAGGATCCTCGCATGAGCACAGACAAGCGTTTTTCTCACGAATCTCTACAAGACGCCAAAACGATCAAGACCCTGCTGTCCGCGCTGTCGAAAGGCTTTGCCAAGGGGGAAATGTCGCTGGGCGATGACGACGAAACTCTGGTGCTGCAAACCGCTGACCTGATGACCCTGCGTCTGAAGGGAGAACGGGTTGATGGACGCTGCACCGTCAGCCTGCGCGTGAGCTGGACGGACCCAGATGCGCCACAGACCGGCAAAACCGGAGCGCCACGGATCGACAGTTGATCCTGATACCTGTCCCAAGTTGGCACAAAATTCGCTCTCGTAAATTTAAGCCTGCCGGATCTTGCGGGCGGTTTGCTGATCGCTCAATGAACCGCTGATCGGCCACCTGACCTAACCCCAAAGAGAACCCCAAAGGGACAGTGCGCTCACGGTGTCTGAGGATGGCATAAGAGGGCCAAGAAACGGGATTCGGGACCTCAGAAATCAGGTTTGAGCCAGAATGCAGAAGGTCTGCATTCCGCGGGATTCTGACTGGCGGGTCAATGTTGCTTCTTTTGATGGCAACAAAATCAGGGATTTACCTGAAAAGCATATATCGAAAATTTACCATGAATCGCAGGATCTTATCGTGATCTAGGCCGAATTTCGCCGGTGCGGCACATGTCCTAATTCGCAATCTAGCGCGTCCTATTTCGCGAAATTGGACGCCCCGGATTTTACGCCGTTGTAGCGCTTTTGAGGTCGCCAGACGTTTTGGCGGTAGAAAAGAGGAACGGCCCCATGACAAGCCTGTGTCACATCGCGCTGTCCCACGACAGTGGTCGAAAAGTCCCCGTCGCAGAGCTGGGTGGCAGCCACGGGCTGACCGCCGCCTCGGCCAAGATGTATGATCGGTTTTTCGGATTACAATCGGTGCTGCGTCAAAATAGTGACCAGACGCATATGCTTGGGTCGGTGCTGCAAAAGGCCGTCGCCAGCCTGCCAGATCAGGGACAGACACCGGGGATCTTGGTCTATTGCAAGACCCAGACCCATAACACACAGAGCGATCAGAACTGGCTGCGGCGCTTGGCCGATGCTGCGGGTTTGGCGCAGTGGGAAGTGCATGCGCTGTCGATGACAAGCTGCGCGTCGGCGCTGGTCTGTCTGCATTTCATTCAGTCCTGCGGCATCACCGCGCCGGTGATTGTGCTGACCGGCGAGAAAGCGTTTCACCCCTCGGTGGCCCGCCTGACCGTGGGGCTCTTGGCAGAAGTGCCAGTAGCGGCGGTGCTGAACGGTGGGCCGGGATCATGGCGGGTTCGTGCAACCGACGTGCGGCACCTGCCCCGGTTTCATATCAACCCCGAGGCGATGGACGCCCAGGACCGCAGCGCCCTGCAAGAGGTCTATGCGCCCGAACTCACCCGTTTTATCGCCGGTTTCCTTGAACAACATGCTGCGGCTCTCGACCCGGAGTTGGTGTTTGTTCCGCATAACCTGAACCGTCCGCTGACCGATGCCTTGATCCGGGAGTTCGGCTGGGAAGAGCAACATCATGCGGGCGATGTGACGCAGATCGGTCACGCCTATTGTTCGGACCCCTTTCTCAACCTCGACGCCTTTGTGCAATCGCGCCGGCCCACACAGCAGGTGCTGCTGCTGGCGGCGGGCACTGGCGTGACCTTTGCAACCTGCCTGCTGGAGCGATCCGCTGTCCCCGAAACCGTCTGATCCTGTGATCCAACCCTTTGCCGAAATACAAGGAAGCCTTTTATGAACACCACCATTTCCACAGCCATCGCCGAGGTTCTCACTGAGGTTCTGGAACGCCCCGTTACAGATCTGCGCCCCGAGATGCGGTTCGACCGGGATTTCGACCTCGACAGCTATATGTTCGTGCAGTTCCTGCTGGGGCTAGAAGACAAGCTGCCGGGGCTGCGGTTTGATCCTGAAACCATCGGTCAGGCCGGGTTCAACACCATGGAAAATCTGGTCCAGCATGTGGAGGCAAGCCTTGCCCGCGCGGAGCAGGCGCATGCTTGATCGGGTCGCCGGATCACCTGTGGAGCAGGTGTTTGAAACCGCGCGCAAGGCGCATCCCGCGCAGGCATTGCAGGCGACCTGTTTGCTGGCCACCGGGCGGGATGGCTTTTTGGCGGGTGCCTGTCATGCGGTGCATCGCTCGGGCGCGCCGCTGGTGGCGCTGTCGAATACGCCGGTTGAGGTCGTGATCCGCGACACCGAACAGGAGCCGGGCATCGCCTGTTTTGATCTGGTGCTGTCGCAGCTGGCGCCGCGCGCGCCACAGGCGATACCGCCACAGGTGCACACATTGGTCGTGGCGCTGCGGGCGGGCTTGCTGGCGCGGACCATGGATCTGGCGTTTGTGCATCTGCAGGATCGTGAAAGCCTCGGTCAGAAGACCTTGCATCACCAGTTGGTCAAGGCGCGGTTCTCGGACACCAGCGCGTTCCTTAGCCAGTTGCGCCGGGAATTGGCCGTAGTGGGCAGCGAGGGCATCGTCGACTCGCCGGGGCGGCTGCATAACGCAATCGACACCCATCTGCTGCATTGCGCCAAACTGATGGGCGGGCACGGGTTGCGAGACGCGGCAGTGCATGGGCTGGAATATCTGTCGGTGCTGATCCGCGCGACATTGGCCAGCCAGCAGGGCACCGGAGTGTGATCCGATGATGAGCCGCTCCCACCACACTGAGGTACAGCTGCTTGCGGCGGGATCGCTGCCGGATCGCCCTAGCGCCCGCCCGCTGCTGTTTTCCTGCGACGCCGCGGACGCCGCCCCAGCTGACCCCTGCCGCCCCGCGCGGCTGGAGGCCTGGCACCGCCTGCACAGCGCGGCCACGGGGCCGACCGGGGCAGTGGCGCATTTATTCCAAGGGGCGGGACCTGGTCCGGACCTTCATGCGCAGCGCTTGCGCGAGGACTGGCAGCGGCTCTGCGCCGAGACCGACACGCCCCTGCTGGTCTATCTGCATTGCGGGCATCAGCCCGACACCCGCAGTCCGGTGCTGCAACATCTGCTGCAAACGCTCGATCACCATGGCGCTGTGCATGCGCTGCGGGTCGAATGCCGCCGGTCTTTGCGCGACGCCATGGTGCTGGCGCGTGCCCTGACAGCCAACAGCAGCCTGTCGCTGGTGCTGCGCGATCCCACGGAACGCCTGAGCATGCGCCCGGAGCGCAGCCGCCCGCTGCGATTTGCGCTGCTGGCCACCCGAGACCGTGCCAGCGCCTTTGCGGCGCGCCACGCGCCCATGTCCGGCACTTTTGCCGCCACGCCGATCAGGAGCCTATGATGCAAACTGCCAATACCACCGCCGACGCGCTTCTTGACGCGCCCAGACCGTCGGTCTGGCATACGTTGTCGCGCATTCTGCTGCTTGCTCTGCCGTTTGCGGTGGGTGCGGCGGCGACCTCGACGCTGAATTTGGGCAAAGTGGCCCTGCTGGCGCGGGTGCCGGACACTGGCGCGCTGGCCACGCTGTCGCTGCTGCAACCGAGCTTCATCCTTGCGCTGGCCATCATGGAAGGTCTGGCGATCACCGCGCAGGTGTTCAGCGCCCGCTCACGCCACAACTGGCCCCGCCGGGGCACCCAGCGTGCGGTGTATCGCCTGTGTCGCAATGGCGTGCTGCTGTTTGCAGTGGTCGCCGCACTTGGCTACGCGGCCGCGCAGATACTGACGGTCGAGGACGCGGAACTGCGCGTGATCCTGGATCATTTCCCACTGTTCATGCTGTCGCTGGTGCCCTTTGTGGTCTTTGACATCTTTTACGGCGCGATGCGCGGACAGGGCAAAGTGCTGCTGGGCCTTTTGCCCTTCATGGGGCTGGTTGCCCTCGATCTGAGCACTACCTACGTGCTGGTGTCGAGCTACGGCTGGGGGTTTGAGGCGGTTCTGGTCGGCAACCTTGTGGGGCCGGTGCTGATGCTGCCGGTCATTGCCTGGCTGTTGCACCGCGAAGTGCGCAGCGGCGATGACAGCCCGGAAGAGCCGTTTCGTATCCGCATGCGCCAATTGCAGATCGGGGTTGGCATCCCGGTGTTCAGCTCGATCGTGGTGGGCTTTGTCAGCGCCTCGGTGGTGTTTCCAATCCTTGCCAAAATCGGTGAGGACAGCGCCTCTGCCTTCTTTGTGGTGCTGCGCTATCGCATCGCCTTTATGATCCCGGCCATCGCCATCGGCTCGGCCATTGCGATCCTCGTCAACCAATTGGCCGAGGAAGGACAGACCGCGCAGCGGTTGCGCTATCTGGTGATAGGCGTGCCGTTTATGCTCAGCCTTTACGCGGCGGTGACAGCTTTGTTGCCCCAGTGGGGCGGCGCGCTGGATCTCTTGGTGCCCGCGCAGGCCGAAGCGCTGCGTCAGGCCACCGACGAGATGTTTGCGGCATTGCTGGTTACCTTCTTTCTGGTCTCAGGCTCCGCCATGCTGCAGGTGATCCTAGAGCAGCTTGGCCGTGGGGTTCAGGTCTTGGTGATTACCTTCCTCATTGAGGCGGGCACCTGTGCGGGGGTGGTCTGGGCGATGATGCAGGGGGCCGAAATGGGCCTGATCCTCGACATCCTGATTGCCGCCCCCGCCCTGAGCTTTGGCCTCTTTGCGGTGCAGTTCCTGCTGCTTCTGCGCAAACTGGGGCGCGTCGATGCTGTTTGAGCTGGCCTATCCCGGCCTCTGTGCCTGGGCGCTGTTGCGCCGGGCAACGGGGCGCCCCACCCCGGCGGGACCGTTGTTTGCCTTTCGCGCCATTCGGGGGCGCATGCGGCGGCAAGAGTTGAGCGGCCTGACGGCGCTCAATCCGCGCTGGGGCGCATGGCTGGCACTGCATCGCTTTGAGCGCATGGTGCCCGGAGCCGCGACGCAGATGCGCAGCACCTACGAGACAGGTGGCCTTGCGGAGCAGCGCTTTGGTCCCGTGGATGGGCCACGGGTGCTGCTGTTGCACGGCTGGAACGCGCGCAGCGATATGATGCTACCGCTGGCCTTGGATCTGGCGGCACGGGGCGCGCGGGTGATCCTGCCGGATCTGCCCGGCGAAGGGCGTAACCCCGCGCGCCCCATGAGCTTTGGCGCCAAGGCCCGCATCCTGTCCGCGCAATATCGCAGCGAGAATATCACAACCGTGATCGGACATTCCGCCGGTGGCCTGATTGCGGCGCTGGCGCTGGAGGCAGGTCTGGGACGGGCGCGGCTGGTGACAATCTGCGCACCCTTCTCGCTCGAAACGCTCTTGCGGGCCTATCTGTTTCGCATCGGCGCACCCAAAGCCCTGAACACGGCGCTATTGTCATATGTCGAACAGCGCGATGGACGCGCGCCCGCCAAGGTCGGACCGGAGCTCTATGCCCATATGGGCGCGCGGATGCAGGTGATCCACGCCCGTCGCGACTGGCAGGTGCGGGCAAGTGAGGCCGACGCGATCCGCGCGGTCGTCCCGGCGGCGGCGTCAACGCTGCTGGATGGCTGCAACCACCATACGATCCTTGAAGATCCACGCCTGTTTGACGCGGTGGCGGGGTTTGTCTTGCCGCGCGCCGCCCGTCCCACCGTCCGCCCTGCTCCCCGGAGGTCACAAAGACCGCTGGAGCCGATTGCGGGAGGGCAGGCATGCTGAACCTTATTGACCTCTCCGTGGAATTCCCCGCGCGACAAGAGAAACTGGTCGATCTGGCCGAGGATCTGTCGCTAAGCCGCAACCAGATCCGCATGTTTGATCGCTTTTTCGGCTTTGAGACCTTTCACTGTGACCATAACGAGCCGCTGGATGCGCTCTTGTCGCGTGCCACCGACGGTCTGATGGCGCGCAACCCCCATCACCGTGCCGCTCTGAGCCACGCGGTCCACTGTCATACACTGCTGACCACCCATGTGTTTGGGCAAAGCAGCGCGGTGGCGCAAAGCCCTGCGTGCCTTGCGGGTTTTGCATCCGAAGGTGTGGAGGTGTTCAGCGCCACCATGAACCATTGCGCCACCGGTCTGAGCATGTTGGGCCTGCTGGATCACTTGCTCGATCCCGGGGATCTGGGGCTGATCCTGATTGGCGAGAAAGCCTTCCACCCCGCCATCCGGGTGATTGAAAACACCACCATCATGGGCGAAGCGGCAGCGGCCGTGCTTGTTGGACATGCCCCCGGCCCGTTCGAAGTCATTGATACGTTCGTGCGCCACGCACCGCAGTTTTGGAAGAACACCGGTCTGCGCGGCGAGAATTATCTCGAAGGGTTCGACAGTGCCTATCTGCACCTCGCCAGCAGCACCCTGCGCGATGCGCTGGCGCATTTTGATCGCACCGCGCAGAGCCTGCGCTGGATCATGCCTCATAACGTCAATGCGCCCTCTTGGTATCAGGTGGCCGAGGACGCCGGGCTCGATAAGGCGCAACTGCGCCTGTCGACCATTGGCTGTTATGGCCACTGTTTTGGCGTTGATCCTTTTCTCAACCTTTGGCGCGGGGCCCAGGACGGAGTGCTGCAGCCCGGCGATGAGGTGCTGTTGTTCAGCATTGGTCTCGGTGCGACCGCGTCCTGTGCGCTCTTACGGGTAACGGATGTGCCGCTGCCCCTCCCCTTTCCGACAAATGGAGTTTCCGGATGACCGATATGACAGACACCATTTTTGCCAGCCTGAGTGACATCGGCCTTGGACCGCAGCGGATCGACCGGGCGCGCTCGGGTGATGCGCTGTTTGGCACTGGCGGGCTGCTGAACTCGATTGAGCTGGTTCAGTTCATCGTCGCGCTTTCAGATCGAACTGGCATGGAAAGCTTTGATTTCATGGAAAGTTTCGAAGGGGGCACCGGGGTGTTCGACAGTATCGCTTCCTTGTCTGGGTTCATCCTTGGGCGCAAACCCCAAGATGTTGCGGTGTGATGATGGCTGAGTTTGAGATCATGCCGCAGGAGGCAGCACAGCTCCATGGGCTGGCCGAGCGCGTTGGCACGCCGTTTTATGTCTATGACGCCGCCTTGGTGCGGGCGCGGTATCGCGCGCTGACCCGCAGCCTGCCGGACGCCGGGTTCTTTTATTCGCTCAAGGCCAACCCCAATCTCAGCCTTGTCGGACTCTTGGTGGCGCAGGGTGCGGGTGCCGAGGTCAGCTCTCGGCTGGAGCTGGAAACCGCTGTGGCGGCGGGCGCTCCGGCGGAGCGTATCCTGATGGTCGGCCCCGGCAAAGCCGAAGCGGATCTGGAACGCGCGGTGTCACTGGGAATCAAGGCGATTGTGGTGGAATCCCTTGCGGAGCTTGACCAGATCGACCGGATTGCCGCCAAAGCTGGCCGTTGTCAGCCGATTGCGCTCCGGATCAATCCAAACTTCAAGGTGAGCGGTGCGCGCCTCAATATGAGTGGACGGCCGACCCAGTTTGGCATTGATGAAACCGCCATGGAGCGCGCGCTGGCGCGTGTTGCAGCGCTTGATCATCTGCGGTTGGCGGGGCTGCATGTCTATATGGGCACCCGCATTCTGGCGCATGAAACCATCGTGGAAAACACCCGTGGCATTCTGGAACTGGCCGCGCGGGTGGCGCAGACTCTGCCGGAACCAATGGCGTTTATCGACATCGGTGGCGGATACGGTGTGCCTTATTATGAGGATGAAACCCCGCTGGATCTCGCCGCCCTTGGCGAGGCGATGCGACCGCTGCTGCGGGGGTTCTGCGAGACCCACCCGGAAACCGCCATCGCCATTGAACTGGGCCGCTACATGGTGGCCGAGGCTGGGCGGTTTGTCACCTCGGTGCGGCAGGTCAAAGCCAGCAAGGGCGAGAATTTCGCGGTCTGTGATGGCGGCTCAAACCTGCATAGCGCGGCGGCGGGACAGGGGTTCATGCGCCGCAATTTCCCGGTGTCGCTGGTGCCACATCCCGCGCGCCAATCCTCTGCGGCTGAGGCGTCACCATGGAGCGTCACCGGCCCGCTGTGTACGCCCATGGATGTGATCGCCAAAGACGTCTCCCTTGCTACGCCTGCACCGGGGGATCTGATCTGTATTCACCAATCCGGCGCTTATGGCGCGACGGCCTCACCGGTGAATTTTCTGGGATTTGGCGCGCCTGCTGAAATCATGATCGACGAAGGCACCGCGACCGTGGTGCGCGAACGCGCGCAGGTGCAGGCCTTTCTTGACGAGCAGATGCCGCGCCAGATCTCCATGCGCCCGGTAGTGACCGAGGCAGCCCTGCCCGCCCCCTTCGATCATCCTGCACTGGAGCGACTAGAAGCGGTGCGCCCCCTGTTTGAAACCACGGGCGGCAAATTGGCCCAAGATCCCGACGCTTGGCGCGACCTCTGGGCCGACCCGATGGTGCGGACCCTGACCATGATTGGCGTCCCGGCGGAGTACAATGGCTTCCCGCTTGCAGAAAGCGGCCTTGGTCTGGAGCACTGCCCCCATGATCTGCATGTGGCGCTGGTGGAGCGACTGGCGCGGTTTGACGCGGGATCTATCCTGGCGCTTCAGGGACCGTCGCTTGCGGGCGGCGCGCTGGATGCGGTGGGCTCGCCCGCGCAAAAAGAGCGCTTCTTTGGCGCGTATCGCAGCGGGCCACAGGGCACATTCTTTGCGGTGACAGAACCGGAAGTGGGATCGGATGCTTCGGCGGGCAGCGCGGTGCTGCGCCTGACCGACACGGGCTATGTGCTGAACGGCAGCAAGATGCTGATTGGCAATGTCGCGCGCGCTCAGATCGGGATTGTCTTTGCTAAATTCGAGGACAGCGGGCGCCGCGCGCTGGTGCTGGTGGAGCCCGACCGGGTGCGCGCGCATCTGACGATTACCCGCCTGCCCACCACAGGGATGTCGGGGGCAGATCTGTGCCGCATCGATATGCGGGATGTGCCCGTGGCGCAGGAAGATCTTGTCGCGGCACAATCAGAGCGGCCCTCGCTGCGCGACGGGTTCATGGCGATCAACGGTGTGTTTGAACGCTACCGTCCGGTGGTTGCTGCCTTGGCGCTTGGTAACGCGCGCGGCATGTTGGAGCGGCTGGCCCGGCATGGGCAGGCAAACGCCTTTGCCAGCGAGTTCCGCAGCCACGCCGCCCTGATTGCAGCGCTGGCAGATGTCTGCGCCGACGGGATGCGCGGTCAGGCCAAAGGACACCGTATCAGCGAGATCAAATATCAGGCTGTGGCCTTTAGCGACGCGCTTGTGGCCCGTATCCCGCGCGATGCCCCGGCGGTGATGCTGACCGACCCGTTGCTGCGCCGCAAGATGCGCGACGCCAAGGGGTTTGAGTATATGGAAGGCACGTCCAACATCCATGTGCTGAACGCCTATCGCGCCTATGTGGCGGGGGTGGCGTCATGACCCTGCGACTCGATCCCAAAAACCTCGTCGGTGGCAGTTTTGGTGGGCTGGAAGAGCCGGTTGAGGACGCCGCCGACCAGCACGCTTATTGGGAAGATTTCAACGCACGCTTCTTTCGCTCCAACGGTCAGGAGTATGACAGCGCCCGGCAAAGCAATGTCGCCAATTGGCTGGCCGCCCCGGATCGAGCGTCCTTTGCGGCGATGGCGGGGGCGCTGCTGGAGCAGTTGCAGCAAAACGATGCGCTGGACGATATAGATCTCGTGTTGTTGGCCCATTGGATGCCGGATCTGCATCTGGGCACCTCTGTCACAAATTTTGCACTGCATCGGTTGGGCATTGCCGATGGGTTTGGCTTTGCCATCTCGGATCGCGGCCTGTCGGCACCCTTGTTCGCCATGGATTGCGCGGCGCGTTACCTGCGGCGGCAAGGGCAGCGGGCGTTGGTGATGACCATGGATCAAAAACACCTGCTTTATCAGTCCGATACGGTCGCGGCGCTGCAGCCGGAAAACTCTGCCAGCCTGATGGTGCTGGAAACCGGCACCGGGCCGGGGCTGCGCTATTGCGGGTATCGCCGCCACATCAACGTCGAGAGCGGCGATCTGCCTGCGGTGGTGGATGCCACCTGTCGCGACCTCGGCCTGAAACCCGAAGCCACGGTTTTGATTGCAGATAACGGGCTGGAAGGGCTTGGCGAAGGATTTGCCGGGTGGTGCCCGACCCAGCCCAGCCAGATGTGCGCCGCCCCATTGCGCAGCCTGATGTCCCTGCCGGAGCCGGGCAACTGCCTGTTGCTGACACGTCAGGACCGCGAAGTCTGCGTTGTTGGCTTGGCCCAAGACGACGGGAGCGCATAATGCGACTGGCCAGCCTCGTCAGCCATATCCCCGCCGCGCGGCTAAGTGCGGAGGACATCATCCGTGCTGCCGGTGGCAGCCCCGCAGAGGCGCGGGTCTTTGAACGTATGTTCGGGCTCGATCATGTGGCAGCGGTGCCCGAAGGAGAGACGCTCTCACAGCAGTTCGATCAGGTGCTGCAAAAACTGACCGCAAGCCACACCGGGCCGCGCCCGGATGCGTTGATCTATGTGCATGGCCAACCGTTACAATATGCGGCGGGGCAGTCTCCGGTACAGGTGCTATGCGCCAATCAACCGGTGCTGGCCGAGATCACGCGCCGCTACGAGGTCGACCAGTACAACTGTGGTGGGCTGTTCTGGGCGCTGGATCTGGCGCGCACACTGCTGAACGCAGGGCTCGCGCATGCGGTTGCGGTGCTGGGCGGTGACAGCCATATCGGCCTGCCGCTAGGAGATCGCTACGTCCCCGGCTGCACCCTGATGGGGGATGCCTTCTGCGGTATGATCCTCGATCAGATGCCGGGCGGGCTGCAGGTGGGTGATGTGGCCATGTGCACCCACCCGCGCTTTGCCCGCGGTCGCGCTGGCACCGCGACAGAGATGGGGGATTTCTTTGCCGCGCATGGCGGGATCGTCAGTCAGTCGCTGGCCCGGATTGGATTTGACTGGCAGGGCGATTGTGCGCTGTTGCCGCATAATGTGAACCGTCTCGCGTGGCAGATGTTTTGCCGCGAGACCGGCCTGCCACAAAGCCGCCTGCGGCTGGGGCTCTTGCCGGACATCGGGCATTGCTACACCAGCGATCCGTTTTTGCTGCTCGAACAGGAGCGCCCCGCCCTGAGCGCAGGACAGTCCTGCGCGATCCTGTCGATCGGGATGGGTGGCTATGCCGGGGCCTGCATGATCACCCAGACCGCGACCGCCTCCTCAACCGCCCAGAGTAAGCCTGCCCCGACAGCGAAGGAGCATCACCCATGTTCGCAACTCATTCTCTCCTGATCGATTTTCTCGCCAAGGCAGCGGAGACGCGCCCCGAGGCACCGGCCGTGCGCGATGCGCATCATGCGCTGAGCTATCAGGCGCTGCTCATGGCCGCCGCGCGTATCGCACGCACATTGCGCGCCTGTGGGGTGAGCCCCGGTGATCGGGTTCTGTTGTCCTGTCCAAATTCGGTGGGCTTTGTGGTTGCCTATTGGGGCATCGTGGCCTGCGGCGCGGTGGCGGTGCCGCTCAACCCGGGCACCCCAGTGGCAAAACTGGCCTTTGTTCTGAAGGATTGCACCCCGGCTGCGGTGATCGGCGATCCCAATAGCGCAGACACATTGCGCGCCGCATTGGCACAAACAGGTCAGGCCACGCCGCTGCTGAGTGACGCGCTTGTCACCTGCATTGCGGCGGCGCAGGCGGGGGAGGTGGTCGAAACCCTGCCCGCCCCACAGGTGATAGATCAGGATCTGGCGACATTGATTTACACCTCCGGGTCCACGGGCACCCCTAAGGGTGTGATGCTGTCGCATCTCAATATGACCAGCGCGGCGCGATCCGTGGCGAGCTATCTTGGCTATAGTGCAGGGGACCGGATCTTTTGCGCGGTGCCGATGACCTTTGATTACGGGCTGCATCAGATCACCATGGCCGCGCTATGCGGCGCGGAAGTCTATGCAGAACCGGGGTTTGCGCAGCCGCTCTTTGGTCTCAAACATCTGGCCCAAAGCCGCGCGACAGTGTTTCCGGTGGTGCCGACGATGGTGCCGCTGATTGCGCCCTGGGCCGAGCGGTTCGATCTCAGTGCGGTGCGGCTGGTGTCCTCAACCGCAGCGGCGCTGCATGTGGAATTGATCGACCAGCTGGAGGCTGCGCTGCCGCAGGCGACCGTGTTTTCCATGTATGGGCTGACCGAGTGCCACCGCTGCACCTATCTGCCGCCAGAGCAGCTCAGCAAACGGCGCAGTAGCGTCGGGCTTGCCATCCCCAACACTGAGATGTGGGTGGTGGACGCCGCCGGTGAGATGCACCGCCACAGCGCCACCGGAGAGCTGGTCATTCGGGGCAGCACGGTGATGAAAGGGTATTGGAACAACCCGGACGCCACCGCCAAACGCCTGCGCCCCGGCCCCTTCCCCGGAGAGCAGGTGCTTTATACCGGTGATACCTGCCGTCTGGACGATGCGGGATATCTCTATTTTGTGGGGCGCAGCGACGACATTTTGAAAATCGCCGGCGAAAAAGTGGCCCCCTCAGAGGTCGAAACCGCATTGATCGCACACCCCGAAGTGGCGGAAGTCTGCGTGCTCGGTGCAGCGCACCCGGTGCATGGGCAGGTCTGCCACGCGCATGTGGCGCTGACCCAAACCGGCACCACAACCAGCAGCGATCAGGACCTCATTCAGTGGTGTAAAAGCCGCCTCGACAGTCACGCGGTGCCTGCGCGCATCCTGATCCATGACCAGATGCCCCGCACCCAGAATGGCAAGCTCGACCGCGCCGCGTTGCAGGCGATTGCCGCCGCCCCCCGCCCCGCAGCCAAAGCCCCCCACAGCAAAGACCTGACAGCAGCCGAATAACGCCGCCCGTCGCTTATCAAACCCGAAAGGACAGAGTTATGACCTCGCATATCGACACTCAGATCATTGACGCCATCGTCGAGCTTCTCGACATGGACGACGGCAGCTCCATCAGCCCCGACACCCGTATTGAGGACGACCTTGGTCTGGACAGCGGCCTGCTGCTGGAGCTGTTCATGGCGCTCGAAGAACGTCTGCCTGCGCTGGAAATCGATCCCTCCGAGCTGCGCCCGGAGCAGTTCTCCACCGTCCAGAGCCTCTCGGCCCTGATCGCCTCTTTTATGAAAGAGGACGTCCCAGCATGACATCAGGGCAGCGAGATCCGCAGGCGCTATTGCGCGAAATCCATCGCGGATTTCGCGGCAATTCGGGGGATGCCTATCGCACTGCAACCGCAAGGCTGAGCTTTGATACGCTCTATCACGGCGCGCTGGCGCTGGCTGAACGGCTGTTGACCCTGCCCACCGGACCTACCCCCCGGCCCGTGATGATCTGGGGGCATAAAGACCCGCGCTACATGATCGCCTATTGGGCCTGTCTGATGGCCGGACGCCCCTTGGTGCCCACGGAGCGCGACACCCCTCCCGAGCGGCTGCGCCAGATCGTACAAGGATGTGATGCCTGCGCGGTGCTGGTGGCAGAGGGCGATCCTGCGGATTTCACCCATGTATCGGGGGCACTGCAGGACCTAGAATTGCCCATATGGGGTGTGGACCCGTCCCTGATGCCTGCCGCAGAGGCCATCATAGCGCCACCGGTTACGTCAGAGGATGTGGCCTATATCATGTTTTCCTCGGGCACCCTTGGTCAGCCGAAGGGCATCCAGGTGAGCTATGGCAATCTGGCCGATTTTATCCTGTGGCAGCAGGCACTTCTGGAGGATGCGCCCTTTGCAGCGGTAAGCGGCAATATCCGCCACTGCTTTGATGTATCCTTGTTTGAACTCTGGAGCGCATGGCAGCGATGCTGCCCGATTACCGCGCTCAATCACGCAGATTTTGCCAATTCCACCGCTTATATTGAGCGCTTGCAGGCAGATGGCGTTGGGCTTTGGGTTTCAACGCCGTCGATCACGCGGCTGATGCTGCGCAACCGCCGCTTTAACGGCGAGCGGCTGCCCGCGCTTCGGACATTTCTGTTCTGCGGCGAGGCGCTGAGCAAGCAAGTGGTCGAGGCGCTGTTTGAACGGTTTCCCAACTGTCGGGTGATCAACACCTACGGGCCTACGGAATGCACGGTTGCGGTCACCTCCATAGAGATCACCCGCGCCCATCTTGATGCGCCACAGGATCTGCCGATTGGCTATGCCCGCAGCGGCACAACGCTTGTGGCCACGCCCGACCCCGGACGCGGCGAGATCGAAATTCAGGGCGCGTCGGTCGGGCTTGGCTATCTGAACCTGCCTGAAAAACAGGCCGCCGCCTTTCCGCGTCCCAAGTGCTATCGCACGGGTGACAGGGGCCGCTGCACGCCCGAGGGGCTTTGGTATTTTGAGGGGCGGATCGACCGCGAAATCAAGGTGCAGGGCGTGCGCATCGACCTTGATGACATCGAGGCCCACATCCGCCGCCAGCCCGGTATCGAGGACGCGGTGGTAGAGCCTTATGTGCTGCGGGGCGAGCCGCGGGCGCTCAACGCCTATGTCTTTGGTCAGCACACCGCGACGGCATTGCAGGCGCTGGCGGAACAAATGGCCCGCGACCTGCCCCCCTATCTGGTGCCCCGCTTTTGGTACGCAGGTTTTGAGAGCGGGTTGAACCGAAATTCCAAAATTGACCGGGCATGGCTGGCAGAAGCGGCAAAAACCGCAAACCACCGCCATGTTCACAGCCATTCCGGCACTGAAACGCTTAGCTGAGAGGACGTCTCATGACCGATCCGCAGATCCCCGTATTTGATGCAAGTTCCGAATTTCACCAAAACCTCGGTCTGCTCAAAGTGGCCGAAACCGCAATGCGAAAACATGGCGATGTGGTGATGATCCGCGCCAGCGACACCCGGCAGATGCTGTTGATGGCGGGCACCGACAGCATCCGATACTGGAAGAACCATCAGGGCCAGTTCCAGACCGAGCTGGGCGATATCGCTAGCAATGCAGGCACCACCCGTATCCTGATCGGAGACGCGCTAGAGCGGCCCGAGAATGCCGCCATCTGGGATGCCAGCCGCAGTGGGCTGGCTGAGGTCAACGCGCAGTGGGACGACTGGGCACATCAGAGCCTGATCGATGCCACGCAAGCCTTGGTGCGCGACCTTGCCCTCAACGCCGAGGCCCCGGTGGATTTGCGCCCGATTTGCTCGCTTTGGGCGGTGCGGGCGCTGTGCCCGGCGCTATTTGGTCAGGCCCTGCCCGATCCAGAGATGGTCGAAGGGCTGATGCAGATCGAGCAGTTCTATTTCGCCATGAGCACGCTGGACGCCGAGGCCACCGCGACGCCCGAAGCGCTGGCAGAATTTCAGGCGGCGCGAGGGTTTCTGGATCGGGCTGTGCGTGCCGGGCTGGCCCAGAACAGCGCCGATGCGCCCAATGTTCTCGCCTCGATGAACCGCTATCTGCCCGCAACACTGACCGAGGCAGAGCGGATCGATTTCCTGCGCCCGACGCTGGGACGCCTGCTGTTGGAGAAGCTCAATATAGACGGGCTGGGGCTGCTTTGGACCCTCAGCCATTTGGCGCAAAACCCGGATCTTGTGGCTGAAATGGCGCAAGAGGTTGCAGGCTGCGCCGATCTTTACAACGCGCCCGATCCTGAGACGCCCCTGTGCTACTCGGTGATTCAAGAGGCACAGCGGCTTTATCCGGAACTGCCCTTTATCTACCGCATCACCAGCAAGGAAATGGAGGTGCAAGGCTACCGGGTAGAACCGCGCACCACGATCCTCTTTGCGCCGTGGTTGGTGCATCGCGATGCGCGCTATTGGGAGGCCCCCAACCGCTTTGACGGACAGCGCTTTATGACACCGCCCGAGGACCGCAGCAGCTATCTGCCCTTCGGGATTGGACCACGGGTGCGCAATCGCACGCAATTCCTGCAACATCAGTTGTCAGTCGCGGTGCGTGCGGTGGTGGCGGAATACCGGATTGAGCTGGCGCGGGACTGCAAGCGCGGCAATCTGCGCCCGATCCTGCGCTCCACCCTGGCGCCGCGCGGGGCCGTGCCGGTGTCCTTTCATTACCGCACAGCCAACACAGAGGCCGCGACCCTCGCGCTCTGATGCGCCATGCGCACAGGCAGACCCGGTTTTGCCTGTGCCTATCGCCGCTTCCGGCGACCACAGCCTCAACAGGGAGGATCCCATGACAGAGCGTTTCCTGCGCGATATCGCAACCCACATCTGGCAGCACCCGGATCGGCCCGCGCTGGTCAGTGATGGCCACGTCACCTCCTTTGGCGCGTTGGGCGCGCAGGTGCAGGCGGTTCTGACATGGCTGCGGGCGCATCCCTCCTCGGATCTGGTGATGGTACATGGCCATAAGGAACCCGACGTGGTTGCCGCCATGTTGGCGTGTATGTTTGCCGGACGCGGATTTGTGTTTGCGGATCGGTCAAACCCGCCGGATCGGATTGCACGGATGCTGCGGGTGAGCGGTGCGCAACTGCTGCTGCATGCAGGGCACGCGCCCGACGTCAACGCAGCGGTTCACTTCCATCCGATCCCAGCAGGCAGGGCGCAGACCTTGGCACAGGATGCGGTGTGCGATGTGGACCCCAAGACGCTTCTATATGTGATTTTCACATCAGGCAGCACGGGCGATCCCAAGGGTGTGCCCATCTGGCGCGACAATTTTAGCGCCTTTTTTGCGTGGTATGGAGAGATGTTGCAGGCGATGGCGGGCCAAGCCCTTGCCGCATGGCAGAGCGGTCATGTCAACCATGCCAGCCTCGCCTTTGATATGGGGATGCTCGATCTGTGGCCGGTGCTCGCGCTTGGGCGGCCGGTGGTGATGCTGAACCACCGCTACAACATCATGCCACGCAAGAACATGGATGCGCTGAGCGGTCAGCGCGATCGGGTGGCGGTGCGTTCGTGGTTCTCGACGCCCTCGCTGTTGCAGTTGATGTGCACCGATCCGACCTTTAGCGCCGAGACCCTGCCGGAATTGCGCTGTTTCTTTGTTGGCGGCGAGGCCGTGCAGCCCAGCCTGATCAAAGAGCTGCGCCGCCGTTTTCCAAAAGCCGAAGTGCGCCATGCCTATGGCCCCTCGGAGGGCACCTGCATGAGCCATGTGCATTGCCTTACCGAAGGCGACCTGAAACGCCATGAGGTGCTGCCACTTGGCCCGGCGCTTGCACAGAATGTCATGCGGATCATCGACAACGACGGCCATGATGTCCCGCGCGGTACTCCCGGTGAGGTTGAACTGAGCGGGCCGCAGATTGTCAGCGGTTACATCCCCGCAGATCATCCCGCCAACCGCGCGTTCTCGATGCGGGATGGGGTGCAATGTTACCGGACCGGCGACCTAGGCTATGTGGATGCGGCAGGTCATCTGTTTCTTCTGGGGCGTGCCGACCGACAGGTGAAATGGAACGGAAACCGCATTGAGCTGGACGAGATCGAACGCGCGGCGCATGGTCTTGATCAGGTTCACAATGCAGCCTGCCTGCCGGTGCGCGAAGATGGCCAGCTGCGCGATATCGTGCTGTTCGTGCAACCCGCATCCGGCGCGCAACTGACGGCCACAAGCTGCGCCCAAGCGCTGGCGGCGCGGCTGCCTCAGACCATGATCCCACGCGACATTCGCCTGATGGAACGGCTGCCGGTCACGGTCAATGGCAAGGTCGATTCTCAAGCACTTCTGGCGCAACTGAACGCACCGGTCCCGGAGCACACATAATGCGTGACGGGGGCTATATAAGTGCAAAGTCACGTTCAATTTCACGACAAGCCTTTGATAAATATACGCCTTCATCAATTCGGACGTCCTACTTTGTGATTTAGGTCTCGCGCTGGCGCTGCAATCGCCAAGATCAACACCAAGCCCACTGTTGCGGTGTGAATCACACGTCTGACCACGTTGAAACCCGCATAAGGCACATGCCCGCCCGAGGAGAGAGTTCCAGATGTCTGTGTCCGAAGATCTTGAAACCCGGTTGCGCTCCCTGTCCATCGACAGAGGCAGCGATAAGGCACCTGCCCATCGCGAGCCCGCGCTCAGCACTGTCCCCAACCAGCCAAAAGCCACCCCCCCCCGCCGCATCTGGCGGCGTGTCGGGGGGCTGCTGCTGCTTGGGGTGGCAGGTGTTGTGGCGCTGACCTTTGCATTTCCTGACCGCGCGCCCTCATTTGCGGCCCCCGCAATCACCAAAGCCACCCGCCTTTGGGACACCGCGAGCGGCGTGTTTGCCAGCCAGGAGCGCCCGGCAGATGGATCACAAGTGACAACACAACCTGCCGCATCTGCTGAAACAACGGTGTTGGCGGAGACTACGCCTGCTACTCCCGAGGTTGCAAATCCCATCGCCGCCACTGGTCCGCGCGTGATCGGTTCGGGCTTTGTGGTTGCTCCGACCTCGGTTGTGCTGATGTCGGATATCGGCGGTCAGGTCGCACAGGTCGACGTCGAGGTTGGCGCGCGCCTGAAGGCCGGAGACCCGGTGCTGCGACTGGAACAGAGCGATGCGGAACTGGCGGTTGGTCTGGCGCATGAGGCCTTTCGCCTCGCACAAGCGCGACTGCGCAGTGCCCGCGCCGATCATGCCGCCGCCGCCGCCCCGCTGCAGCGCCTTGAAACGCTGGAAGCGCGCGGTGTTGGACGGCGGGCCGAATTGGAAGATGCCCGGCTCAATCTTGCGGTGCTGACCAACAGCATTGCCATCGCCCAAAGCCAGGTGGAAACGGCTCGCCTGACCTTGCAGCGCGCCGAGCGGGATCTGGAAAAACACACTCTGCGCGCGCCCTTTGATGCGGTGGTTGTCGACTTGCCCGCAGCACCGGGCATGATGGTGTCCTCTGGCACCAACGGCGGCGCCGATGAGGCAGGTCTGATGGAGCTGATGGATGTCAGCCACCTCTATGTCGATGTGGATGTCGCAGAACGCAATATCGCCGAGATCCAGATCGATCAGATGGCCGATGTGCGTCTCGATGCCTTTCCGGATCGCAGTTTTTCGGCGCAAGTCAGCGTAATCGACCCGCGTGCCTCGCGCGAGAAGGCGACCATCCGTGTCCGCCTGCGGCTGGATGACGAGGATCTGATCGGCGTGCGCCCCAACATGTCTGCCAAAGCAACTTTCATCAACCTCACGGACCGGGCGTTGGCCCAACTCCGCCTCAACGGGAGCGAATAACCCATGACCCCTGTTTCATACGATATCGAGCTGACCGGCGTTTACAAAAGCTACCCGCTCGGCAAATCCCGCATTCCGATCTTTGAAGATCTGACCATGACCATTCCGGATGGTGATTTCCTCGCCATTATGGGGCCGTCGGGGTCGGGGAAGTCGACCATTTTGAACCTGATCGGCGGCATTGATACCGTCGATGGCGGTCATGTCAGCATCGGGGGCACCATGCTCGACAAGATGAGCACCCGCGCCCTGACGCGCTGGCGCTCCGAAGTGATCGGCTTTGTGTTTCAGTTCTACAACCTCATGCCAATGCTGAGCGCGGCGCAGAACGTGGAACTGCCCTTGTTGCTCACCGATCTCAGCGCGTCCGAGCGGCGCGAGCGGGTGCATACCATTCTCGACATTGTGGGGCTTGCGGATCGCCACGACCATTTGCCCTCACTTCTGTCAGGCGGTCAGCAGCAGCGCGTGGGCATTGCCCGCGCCATTGCCAGCGATCCGCGCATCCTGCTCTGCGACGAGCCCACCGGAGATCTGGATCGCAAATCCGCCGACGAAATCCTCGAGCTGTTGCAGCTTTTGAACACCAAGCTCGGCAAGACCATCATCATGGTTACCCATGACGAAAGCTCCACCCGCGTCGCCAAGCGTACGGTCATTCTCGACAAGGGTCGGTTTGTCTCTGAGGAGATCGCGCAATGCGCCTGAGCCCCTCTTTGCTGATCCGACAGAACCTGACGCGCAAGCTGTTGCGCAGTATCCTGTTGATCCTCTGTATTGGCGTCGCGTTCTTTATCTTTGGCGTGTTGTCCAGTTTCCGGCAGGGGTTTGAAGGGGCAAGCTCACAGACCTCCCGTCTGGTGGTGGCCTCCAAGGTGGGCGGCAATGAGACCCTGCCCCTGTCCTACCTCCCTGAAATCGAAGCCCTGAACGGGGTGTCCGATGTCACACATATCACCCGCCTGCGCGCCTTTGTGGGCAATGAACGCAATATCGTCGGCGCCAATGCGGTCGACCTTGAAAGCTACGCGCGGGTCTATGCGGATGCCTATGCCTTTGACCCCGAGATGCTACGTGCCGCGGATGCGGATCGCACGGCCATTCTGGTGGGGCGTACTTTGGCGGCGCGCATGGGATGGAGCACCGGCGACACCGTGACGCTCACAAGTTTCATGCATGCCCGCGAGGGGGGGGATCGCAACTGGCGCTTTACCATTGCAGGCATTTTTGACGGGGCGGAGGTGACCACCGACACCAGTTTCCTGCTTGCACGGGCGGATTACTTCCACGCCGCCGTGATGCGCAACAAGAACCGGGTGGATCTGTTTGGCATCCAGCCCAAACCCGGCACCGATACCGAGGCCCTGGCCCGCGAAATCGACGCGCTATATGCCAATTCGGGCGCGCAGACCCGCACCCAGTCTGAAACCGCCTTCATGTCCGCCTTTCTGGAGCAATTCGCCAATATCGCGCTCTTGGTGCGGCTGATTGTGGGCGTCGCTTTTGCCACCATCCTGATGATCGTCGCCAATACGATGATCTTTGCGATCCGCGAACGCACGCTGGAAATCGGCGTGCTCAAGGTTCTGGGCTTTTCCGGCGGGCGCATCATGCGCATCGTTCTGGCAGAGACACTGGTGCTCTTTGCGCTGGGGTTATGCCTCGGTCTGAGCCTGACAGCCGCGGTGATCCCGGTGCTGGCGGACGCCCTGCAAAGCGTTGTGCCCGGCCTTTATCTGACCCCGCGCGTGATCGCCACGGCGGTGGCACTGGCGGTGGGTTTTGCCCTTGCCTGCGGTGCGCTGCCGTCGATCAACGCTCTTCGCCTGCCCATTGCGGCAGCTCTCAAACACAGGTGATCCCAATGTTCGGTTTTATCCGTCAATCCCTCGCACTTTCGGGCGCAAACCTGCGCAGCTTGCCGCGTCGGGCGTGGATTTCGCTCTCGATGGTGCTGTCTGTCACATTGGTCGTGCTGGTGCTGCTTGGGTTCCTCGCCATGGCCAATGGCTTTCGCAAAACCCTCTCTTCGACCGGATCTGCCGATGTGGCGATGGTGCTGAGCCGGGGGGCCTTCAGCGAAGCCCTGAGCCGCATCGGCACACAACAAGCCCACCTCATCGAGGAAGCACCGGGCATTGCCAGAACCGCCGAGGGCGCGCCGCTCATTTCGCGCGAGCTGGTGGTGCCGGTGGATGCGGTCGCGCAGGACAGTGGCAAGAACGAAACCCTGTCGTTGCGCGGCGTGACGGCCACCGGCCTCGCCCTGCGTCCAAAGCTGGCCATCAGCGCCGGGCGAATGATGACACCCGGCACGGATGAGATCGTGGTCGGCGCGCGTCTGGCGGCGAAATACAACGATCTGAACCTTGGCGACACCATCTCCTTTGGGCGTTCGCAGTGGAAGGTTGTTGGCCATTTCACCGCCGGTGGCAGCGTCTTTGAAAGCGAACTTCTGGCGGATGCCGGTCTGGTGCAGGCGCAGTTCAATCGCCCCAATCAAATCCAATCCGTCAGGGTGCGTCTGGAAGATCCGGCCGCCTTCGCGCAGTTCAGCGCCTATGTCGAGGATCTTGACCTCGGCCTTCTGGCGCAGACCGAACAGGCGTTTTACGCCGCGCAGGCCAGCGACATCAGCCGGATCATCCTGTTCCTTGGCTGGCCGCTTGCAATCGTCATGGCGATTGGCGCTGCCGTGGGGGCGATGACCACCATGTATAGTTCGGTGTCGGATCGCATGGTCGAGATCGCCACTGTGCGCGCCCTTGGCTTTAGCCGCAGTGCTGCGTTTGTTGCCACTCTGGTGGAGGCGCTGGCGCTTACCTTGATTGGCTGCGCCATTGGCGTAGCGCTGGCATGGATCGGTCTGGACGGCTGGAGTGCCTCGACCAAGAGCGGCGCCAATGCGCAGCTGGCCTTCCAACTGGCACTGTCATGGCCCCAAGCGCTGAGCGCGGTGGTGCTGGCCCTCGGGATTGGTGCGATTGGCGGCGGCCTTCCCGCCCTGCGTGCCACTCGGGTGCCGCTGCGTGCCGCGATGACCGGGCGAGCGTAACGCAATGGTCTCGCCACAATCCTCTGCCCAGCCACCGCGCTCAACGCCCAAAGGCGGCCTGCGCGCGGTGGTGATCGGGGGTGGTGTCGCAGGGCTTGCGGCCTGCAGCGCAATTGCGCCGCATGTGGCATCGATCACCCTGATCGAGCAGGAGCCAATGCCCAGCGAGCCAATGATCCGACGCCACACGCCGCAGGCCCCGCATGTGCATGCGCTGCTCGACAGTGGGCGGCAGGCGTTGGAACAGTTGATGCCCGGGCTGGGCGCGGCCCTGCAAAGCGCTGGCAGCCTGCCGCTGCGGGTGCGCTCCCAATGGCGCAGCCACGACGGTCATGAATGGTGCGCGCCTGAGGACACAGGCCCGGTGGTGCTCAGCCAGAGCCGACCACTGCTTGAACATGTTCTAAGGTGCCGGGTGCTGGCGCTGCCGCATCTGCTGGTGCAAACGGCACGGGTGCGTGGCCTGATGCTTGCCGCAGGGGACGGAACCTGCGCGCCGCGCCTTACCGGTGTGAGCCTTGATGATAGCCACGGGCAGCGCCGCCAGTTGGACGCGGACATCGTGGTCGATGCCTCCGGTCGTGCCGGAGACAGTCTCAAGTGGTTTGAAGCCGCCGGTCTGCAACTCCCGCCAGAGATGACCCGCCACCCCGATATCCGCTACACCAGCGCCTTTTTCGCCAGACCTGCACAGACCCGTGCCAACCCGCCAAGCGCGTGGCTGCGTCCCGCGCAAGCCCCCGCCACGCAGGGGCTGGTGATGGCCCCCATCGAGGGGGATCGTTGGGTGATGACGCTGATCGGGCGCTTTGGGGCCTCGATGCCCCGCAACGAAGATGGGTTTCGCCAGCGCGCGCTTGCCATTGCCGGGCCGGAGCTTGCCGACAGTCTCGCATCCGCCCGCATGCTGTCGCAACTGCGTGGTTTTGCGATCAAATCCGTGCGCTTTCGCCGCTTTGACCGCAAGGCCTCGGCCTTGCCGCTTGGGTATTTTCCCATTGGTGACACCATCGCCACCTTTAACCCGCTTTATGGCCAAGGGATGAGCGTCGCCGCCTTGCAGGCCGTGGCATTGCAACAAGCACTCTCAGATCACACCGCGCCTGCAGTGCAGCAGACATCCTACCTGACGGCGGCCCATCGCCCCGCAGATTGGGCGTGGAAGATCGGTGGCGCGGTGGACCGAGCCTACGCACAGATGCGCCAGCAGGAGGATGCGGACTGCGATCATTTTGCCGAGCGTCTGAGACTGGCGTTCTCAGCCTCGGTTCTGCGTCCGGAATTGCGCGGTCAGATCGATCGCGTCCTGCACCTGCTGGATGCCCCAGAAAAGCTCGACGCGCTTTGCACGGAACCGGTCTAGCGCGGCCCCTGCCCCTCCTCACTCAAAAGGAACACCAAGATGAAGCTGCTCACCACCGCCCCGCCTTCCGTCCAATTTGCCCCCGGAACCTATCTTGAGGCCGTCGGCACCCTCGCGCAGTGGAACGAGGCGGCCGGCGTCGAAGGCATGCTGATCTATACCGACAACAGCCTGATGGATCCGTGGACCGTCGCACAGGCGGTGATGGAGCGCACACGGCGTTTCAAACCGCTGGTGGCGGTTCAGCCGCTTTATATGTCTCCCCTGGCCGCCGCGCGAAAGGTGTCCTCCCTCGCCTTTCTTTACGGTCGTAAAATGGCGCTCAACATGGTGGCCGGGGGCTTTGTGAAAGACCTAGAGCAACTGGGCGACGCCACAGAGCATGACGCGAGATATGATCGGCTGGTGGAATACACCCAGATCATGCAGGCTCTGCTGCGCGGAGAGACGGTCACATTCAGCGGTACTTATTATCAGGTGGCCAACCTGCGCCTGTCGCCCGCCCTGCCGCCGGAACTGATGCCGGATCTGTTTTTGTCGGGGGCATCGGATGCCTGCGCGGCGGCGGCGGCAACCTTGGAGGCCACGCGCCTCAGCTACACCAAACCACCGCAGGATCTGGAACCACTGGCGCCCCTGCCCGGCGCGGGACAGATTGGCCTGAGGTTCGGCGTGATTGCCCGCGAAACCGCCGATGAGGCGTGGCGCGAGGCGCGCAGCCGCTTTCCCGAGGATCGGCGCGGTCAACTCGCGCATAAAATGGCGCGCGGCGCCACTGATAGCATCTGGCATCAGGAAATCTCGCAAAAAGCCGAGGATCTGCACGAGGCCCGTGATGGCGCGTACTGGTTGTTTCCGCTGCGCAATTACAAAACCTTCTGCCCCTATCTGGTGGGCAGCTACGGCGAGGTGGCCGCCTATGTCGGGCGGTACCGCGCATTGGGATACACCGCGCTGATCCTCGATGTCCCCAGCAGCGAAGAGGAATTGCAGCACAGCCTGCGCGCGGTGAAACTGGGCGGGGCCGAAGTTTTGCACCCTGCCTCTCTCACGCACTCCTGACGGCGAGGCTTAAGATGTTTGCGCGTACCCTCTTTGATCCTGAACACAACGCTTGGCGCGCGGAGGTGGCAGCCTTTCTGAGCGCCGAAATCACCCCGCATCACGATGCCTGGGTCGCGGCGCGAAAAACACCGCGCGCAGCCTGGGCGCAGGCGGGGGCAGCCGGGTTGCTGGCGCGCGCTCTGCCACCAGAATATGGCGGCGCGGGCCGGGATTTTCGCGACAGTGCCATCATCATCGAGGAGCTGGCCCGCCACCGGGTGCACGGGCTGTTTACCTGCCTGCAGAGCGATATCGTCGCGCCCTTCATTCTGCGGCTTGGCACCGAGGCGCAGAAAATGCGGCTGTTGCCGGGGATCGCTCAGGGCGAGGTTCTGGCGGCGCTGGCGCTGACCGAACCACAGGGCGGCAGTGCGCTGTCCACCATGACCACCACCGCGCGCAGCAGCGGTGACAGCCTCGTATTGAACGGCTGCAAGACCCATATCTCTAACGGGTCGGTGGCGGATGTGGTCATCGTCGCAGCCAAAAGCGAGCGCGGCAGCATCGGGGATCAACCCGGCCTGAGCCTCATACTGGTCGAAACCGAACGCCCCGGAGTGCATCAAGAGGCGATTGAAAAAACCGGTATGGCCGCGCTGGATACAGGCCAGATCACACTCACCGATTGCGTGGTGCCGCGCAGCAATGTTCTGGGCGGCGAGGGCATGGGGTTTGTCTACCTCATGAGCTTTCTCGGCGTGGAACGTCTGGTGCTGGCGATCTACGCGCAGGCCTGCTCTGAGCGGCTCTTGCAGGATCTGATCCGCGATTGTGATGCCCGCCATACCCCCAATGGCAGCTTGCTGGATCATCAAAACCCCCGGTTTTCTCTGGCAGAGCTTTACAGCGACTGCGCAGTCAATCGCAGTTTTATCGACCAATGTATCCCCTTGGTGCAGGAGGGGCGCTTTGATCCCAAACAAGCCTGCATCGCCAAGCTGCGCACCACTGCGACCTTGAAAAAACTGGCCGCCCTTGGGGTTCAGCTTCGCGGTGCGGGCGGGATCAGCGGTGAAACTGGCGCGCGCGCCAGCCAAGACCTGCTGGATGCCTCAGTGCAGTCGATCTGGGGTGGCACCAGCGAGATCCTGTTGGATCTCATCGGGCGCAGCATGGCCAGCGGCCTATGACCCGTCCCGCGCCACACACACCGGATCGCGTGACCTGCTGGCACGTCCACTTGCCCAAGGCTGTGGGCGCGCAGGACTATAAAATCCTTGATGCCGCCGAAAAAGCGCGCGCCGATGCCCTGCCCGAGCCCGCCCGCCGGGTGCAATATATCGCCGCCCATGCGGCCTTGCGCCGAATTCTCGGGGCCGCCATAGGCGCGCGGCCAGAACAGCTTTTGATCCAGAGCGAGCGCCACGGCCGTCCGGTTCTGGCGCATCAAGGCGCGCCACATTTCAGCCTCAGCCATTCCGGCGAGGCAGCAATGATTGCCCTGTGTCCCACCGCACGGCTGGGGGTCGATCTGGAACAGCGCCGCCCCCGCCCCAAAGCGCGCCGTCTGGTGGAGCGGCTGTTCGCCCCGGCAGAGCGCGATCTGCTGCTGCCCCTGCCCGCGGCAGCGTTTGACGCCGGGTTTTCCCGGCTTTGGGTCTTGAAAGAAGCCTACATCAAGGCAGACGGACGTGGTCTGGCCTGTCCGCTTGCCGGGTTTGCGATAGATCCTTTCGCCCTTCGGCTGCTTTGCAGCGCGCCGGGGTTCCCAAGCGGGGTTCAACTCTCCTATAAGGAAGTATGTAATAATTTTGATAGCGCTCTAGTGGTATGCTCGACCCAGCCTGTAGAAATTGAACATTGGGTTTTGGATATGCGCGTCAATATGGAAAGGGCGGCCTGACATGGACATGGCACCGCAGAGCCCGACACCCCCGCATGGCCGCGCATGTTTCGCGGCCTGCCTGCACAGCGTATATCCGTTTTGCCTGCCGTTGCACCGAACAACATCCCGGCACTCGGACGCCTGCCCTCAATGACCGGAGACCAGAGGCCTTGCTGTTTTTCCCCCTCCCGTTCCTGACTGCCTTTTTCCTGATCTTCGTGATCATCCAGCTTGCGCGCTATATCGGACGCGGCCTTGACTGGGTTGTCCTGCTGACCGTGACGGGCTTTGCGCTGCAATCCGTGTTGTTGGGGGTGTCTTGGGGGCTGCAGGATATGCCAAAGCTGCCGCTGATTTCGCTGGCGATCGCGCTGCCGCCGCTTACATGGCTGTCGCTCAATGAACTGGCGGGGCGCACCGGGCGCTACAGTCGGGTGGCGATTTTTGGCGGCATCGCCGCGCTCATCGGGGCCACCAGCGCTGCGTTTTTGCTGGGCAATGACGATATTGTCGATGCGCTCTCGATCATGGCCTATCTGTTGTTTGGCGGTCATCTGATCTGGTCGGGGATGAATCTCGACCTCGACTGGATGGCAAGCCGCCCCTTGCAAAGTCTGATCCCAACCCAACGCGCCTATATGGTGGCGGGCACCATTCTGCTGATCTCGGCGGGCGTTGATGTGATGGTCGCGCTTGATATCCGGCTCAATGACAGCCAGATCTCGCCTGCATTGGTGGGATATTCGAACCTCACCTTCCTGCTGGCGCTGATCGTGGTGTTCTTCACCCGTCACGATGGCACCGCCGCGCCGCCGCGCCCGCAGCCCGCCACACCGCAGGCGCAACCCAACAGCGCCGAGGATGAAACCAGCGCGGAAAGCATCCTTGCCAAGCTGGATCAGGAGATGGAGACCAATCACCTCTATCGCAACGAGAGCCTGTCGTTGAACGAAATCGCGCGCAAGATCCGTGTGCCCGCCCGTCAGGTCTCCAGCGCGGTGAATACGCTGCGGGCGATGAACGTGCCCAAATACGTCAATACGTTTCGCATTCGGGATGCCTGCCGCATCCTTGAGGAAACCGATATGCCCGTGACCGAAGTGATCTTTGCGGTGGGGTTCACCACCAAATCGAACTTCAATCGCGAGTTCCAGCGCGTCACTGGCCTTAATCCCAGCGAGTGGCGCAGCCGCGCCTGCAGCGCCTCCGAGAGCCGCCCTCATGTGGATTCGGTGCGGGTCCGAGAACAGGTGTCCGAGACCTGAAAACCCAAGGCCACGACCGGATTCCCGTTTCGGGACGTCCTCATTCGTGGATCAGGTCGCGCGCCACAGACCTGAGCCGCTATGTCCGATGCAGGCGACAATGGGCCCCACGGCCCCCGCAAAGGAACATCGGACATGAAACGCAAAACCAAGATCACACTCGCCGCCCTCAGCGCTGCTTTGGTGGTGTTGAGCGCCGCGCCGCGACTGGTTCAGGCCGAAGACAGCCAGACCATCGCGCTCAAGGATGCCATTCGGACGGTTGTTTTGCATGGCGACGGCACCGCGCTCAAGCTCACCACCCATGAGGGAACCACGCGCGAGGCCCTGCTGATCACGGAGGATAATATCGGCTGCCCGCTGACATCCTCAGTGCAGGCCGACGGGGATCAATTGCAGATATCGGTGGAAAAAGGGCCGATGCGGATCGGCTTTTGGTGCGACCCGGATGTGACCTTGTCGCTGCCTGAGGGATTGAACCTTGAGATCGGCCTGAGCAACCTCGCCGCCGACATCAAAGGCTCCTTTGAGCGGGTGTCGATCAGAACCGGTCAGTCGGTGATCGACTTTGACGGACGGGCCGCACATTTCACGCTCGAAGGGCGACGCGCAGCGGTGCGGCTCAACTTCCCCCGCGATATGCCGCGCGAGGCGGTAGAGCTGGACGTGGATACGATCCTGTCACAAGTGACCTTTAACGGTGTCTAATCCCCCAAGTGCAAGGGATTAGACCATCATCCGGCGTGGATCGCTCAACAATCCTGCAAAATAGGACAGGAACCGCGCCGCATCCGCACCGTTGATAACCCGGTGATCGTAGCTCAGATCCAAAGGCACCATCGGCACCGGGTGCGGCGTGTCGCCGTCCCAGACGGTCACGGTTTCGGTGCGGGTAATGCCAAGGATCGCCAACTCCGGCGGGTTCACAATCGGCGTAAATCCGATGCCGCCGATGCCACCCAGATTGGAGATCGACATCGACGCGCCGCCCATCTCGTCCGGGCCGATCTTGCGGTTTTGCGCGCGGCTGGCGAGATCACGGATCTCTGCCCCGATCTGCAATAGCCCCTTTTGGTCGGCGTCGCGGATCACCGGCACCATCAGCCCATGCGCGGTATCGACGGCGATGCCGATATGAACATAGTCCTTTAGGATCAAGGTCTTGCCGTCGGCACTCAGCGAGGCGTTGAAGCGGGGGAATTCCCGCAGCGCACGCGCCAGCGCCTTGACGTGAAACGCCAGCGCCGTGAGCTTGACCCCCTGCGCCTGTGTCTCCGCCTTGAGGTCCCGACGCAGCGCCTCGATCGCGGTCATATCGGCGCGGTCGTGATACGTCACCTGCGGGATCAGCGCATTGGCCGCCGCAAGATTGGCCGCCGCGATCTGGCCAAAGCGGCTCATGGGTTCTTGCGTGATGGGACCATAGGTGCTGTGATCGACCTCCCAATAAGAGGTATCGCCCGCCGGGGCGGCGGATTTGTCGCGCTCCAGATCCTCGCGCGCGATGGTCTGACGGCCCAGATTTGCGGCCAGTTGTTCAATATCCACGCCCTTTTCGCGCGCCAATGCGCGGACCGAGGGGGATGCGATGACGTCTGACATAAGCGCCCCCTACCAGCTGGCCGAAATATACTGGGTTTCCATAAATTCGAGCATCCCCTCATGCCCGCCTTCACGGCCCAGACCGGATTGTTTGACCCCACCAAAGGGAGCCGCCGGGTCGCTCACCAGCCCGCGATTGAGCCCCACCATGCCGTAGTCCAGCCGCTCGCAGACCTGTAGCGCGCGCTTCATGTCCTCGGAGAAGACATAGGCCACCAGACCGTATTCGGTGTCATTGGCGCGCCGTATCACGTCGTCTTGGTCGGAAAACGTCTGGATCGCCGCCACCGGGCCAAAGATCTCGTCATGTACGCAGTCGGCGGTCTCCGGCACATTCGAGAGCACCGTGGGCGGGTAGAAGTACCCCGGCCCTTCGGGTACCGAGCCGCCGATCTCGATCTTGGCACCTTTGGCCACCGCGTCAGCCACGAACTCTGCCACCTTGTCGCGGGTGTCGGCGTTCACCAGCGGGCCGACGTCGACGCTTGGGTCTGTACCGTTGCCGACCGTGAGCGCGCCCATGGCGGCCGAGAACCTTCGGATGAACTCCTCCGCCACGGCCTCATGCACATAGATGCGGTTGGCGGCGGTGCAGGCCTCGCCCAGATTGCGCATCTTAGCAAGCATCGCGCCCTCGACAGCCACATCCAGATCGGCGTCGTCGAACACGATGAGGGGCGCGTTGCCGCCCAGCTCCATCGCCGGTTTCAACACCTGATCAGCGGCCGCGTGCAACAGCTTGCGCCCCACCCCGGTGGAGCCGGTAAAGGATACCACCCGCACGCGCGGATCATGCAACATGTGATCGACCAGCGCGCCCGTGCGTTTGGAGGGCAGCACATTCACCAGCCCCGGCGGCACGCCTGCCTCTTCGAGCAAGGGCATCAGCGCCAGCATCGTCAGCGGCGTCTCGGAGGCCGGTTTGATAATCACCGCACAGCCCGCCGCCAAGGCGGGCGCGATCTTGCGGGTGCCCATGGCGGCGGGGTAGTTCCAAGGCGTGACCAGAACCGCCAGCCCCGCCGGTTTGTGCTGCACCATGATGCGCGCACCCGAGGCGGGCGCATGGGTGAGCATCCCGTCGGCGCGCACGGCTTCCTCGGCAAACCAGCGGAAAAACTCCGCCGCATAGGTGGCCTCGCCCATGGCATCGGCGCGGGCCTTGCCGTTTTCCAACGTGATGTAATGGGCAAATTCTTCCAGCCGGGCACTCATCAGCTCCCAAGCTTTGCGCAGCACTTCGGAGCGCTGGCGCGGGGTGCGCGCCGCCCAGTCCTTCATCGCAGCCGCAGCCGCGTCCAATGCGGCATCGGCATCGCTAATTTCGGCGGAGGCAACGGAGGCGATCACCTCTTCGGTGGCGGGGTTCACAACGTCAAACCGTGCCTTTTCCGCGCCGGGCACCCAAGTGCCGTTGATATAAAGATCGGTGAATTCCATGACAATCTCCATGGCTCAGAGCAGGTGACGGACGGGCTGTTCCATCCGCGCTGCAAAATTGGAAAGAAGGGTGACGGCCTCGCGCGCCGAAAGGTCGCGGGCGGCGCACTCCAGCGTCACCACCAGCCCGGCCCCATCCGCACAGAGCGTCAGCGTGGGGCAGTTCTCGGGGCCAAGTTCCACACAACTGATCCGGCTCAGGCGCAGATCGCGCAGGCAGAGATCCGGCGGGCTGCCGGGGTCGGCCTCGGTGACATCCCCCAAGGGCCCTAGCGGCACCTGATAGAGGCGCTGCGCGCTCAGGGTCTCCACCGCGACAATGGCCGCGCGTCCAAGGCTCGCCCCACCAAAGCCTGCGAGCAATGCCGCCGCATCGCTGAGGCCCGCAGAGTCTTGCGCCCAGGCGGCAAATTCGGAGAACCCCTCCTGCGCCAGAGCCGCCGTCAGACGGCGCGCGCTGGCGGCTGCCTCGGGCGTTTGGGTAGACAGCAACCTCAGCAGCTCAAGATCGGCAACGTGATAGGGCTGCGGATGACCAGCCTCAACCAGACGTGCCAGATCCAACCCCTGCTCCAGTGCCAGCCGCCGAACCTTGGGCGAGGCAAGGACACGGCCATCGGCAGAGGTTGCAGGACGTGTTGGCGCGGGCGCAGAGGTCGTCACGGGCGCGGGGTCGGGATCAGCGGTTTTGGTGTCCTTGGTGTCCGGGGCGGCGGGTGCTGACACCGCCCCGCCGCCATTGCGGCTGCGTTGTACGGGATCTTGCGGCTTCTCCTTGGAGATCACCGCGATCACCTCGCCCACCGGGGCCTCCTCGCCCGCCTCGGCCAGCAGAGCCGCCACAAAGCCATCCTGCCCGGCCTCAACCTCAACGGTGGATTTGTCGGTTTCCACCTCAAACAGCACGTCGCCAGCCGCGACCTCATCACCGGGCGCTTTATGCCACGCGACGATCAAGCCGCTGTCTTGCGCCATGCCGAGCGCGGGCATGATCACCTCATGCGGCATGGATCATCTCCCCCGACATCAGCTTGCGCGCCTTCTCGACCACGGCCTCCGGGGTGGGCACGGTCAGATCTTCGAGCGCGGGCGTGAAGGGCACCGGCACATCCATCGCCCCCATGCGCAGCACAGGCGCGTCCAGATGATAAAAGGCCTTCTCATTGATCCGCCCGGCAATTTCGCCGGTGACGCCATAGCTCTGATGGCCCTCGTCAACGACAATCACCCGCGAGGTTTTCTTGGCGGAGTTGATCAGCGTGTTCTGATCAAGCGGCACAATGGTGCGCGGGTCGATCACTTCGGCGCTGATGCCCTCCTTGGCGAGGATCTCGGCGGCGGCTTCGCAGACCTGCACCATGGATGACGTGCCGATCAGGGTGATGTCGGTCCCCTCGCGCAGGATATTGGCCTCGCCAAAGGGGATCAGATATTCCTCTTCGGGCACCGGGGCCTTGTCGTTGTACATCAGCTTGTCTTCGAAGATCACAACCGGGTTGTTGTCGCGGATCGCGGTCTTCATCAGCCCCTTGGCCTCATAGGCGGAGGAGGGCATCGCCACCTTCAGCCCCGGAATATGCGCCACCAGCGCGTGCAGCGATTGCGAGTGCTGCGCGGCCGAGCGCCGGGTTGCGCCAAGGTTGGTGCGCAGGACCAGAGGCGCGCTCATCTTGCCGCCGGACATGTAATGGGTCTTGGCAGCCTGATTGCAGAGCTGATCCATAATCAGATAGATGAAATCGCCAAACATCAGGTCCACTACGGGGCGGGTGCCGGTCATCGCCGCGCCCACGGCAAGCCCCATGAAACCGGGCTCTGCGATGGGGGTGTCGACCACGCGGCTGGTGCCGAATTCCTCGACCAGACCGCTCAGCACCTTAAAGGGTGTGCCCGCCTCGGCCACGTCCTCGCCAATGATGAACACGGTCTCATCGCGGCGCATTTCCTCGGCCAGCGCCTCGTTGACCGCTTGGGATAGGGTAATCTCTCGCATGTCGCTCTCCTCAGGCCAGCGCGTGTTTGACATCGGTGAAGACGTGCATGTCGACCTCGGACTCGTCGGGGTATCTGGCCTCCAGCGCGTAAGTCACCGCCTCTTCGGCATCCTTGCGCACCGCGTCATTGAGGGCCTCTATTTCATCTTCGGTGGCGATGCCCTGCTCGACCAGCCAGCCGCGGAATTTGATGATCGGATCGCGGTTTTCCTTCCAATCCTTCTCTTCTTCCTTGGAGCGATAATATTCGCGGTTGATGTCGCCGACATGGTGGCCGTGATAGCGATAAGTCATCAGCTCCATGAAGAACGGCCCCTCGCCTTTGCGGGCGCGGGCCACCAGCTGTTCGGTCAGCTCATTGACGGCGAGCACATCCTGGCCGTCCACCTGATGCGCCTCGATGCCAAAGGCCTCGGCGCGGGCGGTGATTGAGCCAGCCGCGATTTCATCGGTGCGGGTGTATTCCGAGTAGCCGTTGTTTTCGCAGGCATAAATCACCGGCAGCTTCCACAGCGCGGCCATGTTCATGACCTCATACATCAGCCCCTGCGCGGTGGCGCCATCGCCAAAGAAACAGACCGTCACATCGTCTTTGCCCAAGAGCTTCGCGGTAAAGGCCGACCCCGTCGCAATCCCCATGGAGCCGCCAACAATGGCATTGGCACCGAGGTTGCCATTGGACTGATCGGCGATATGCATGCTGCCGCCCTTGCCCCGGCAATAGCCCTCTTCCTTGCCCAGAAGCTCGCAGAACATCTCCTTGAACGCGGCCCCCTTGGCGACGCAATGGCCGTGGCCCCGGTGGGTCGAGGTGATCTTGTCGGTGATCTTCAGCGCCTCGCAGATGCCAACGGCCACGGCCTCCTCGCCGGAGTACATATGCGTCAGCCCCGGCATTTTGGCCGAGAGGTACAGTTGGTTGGCGTTGTCCTCAAACGTGCGGATGCGGACCATCTGGCGATACATGCGCAGATAGTCTTCGGTGTTCGATGCTGTCTTGGCGGGACTCATGGGATCTCTCTTTAGAAAAAGTGCCCGGACCCGAAGGCCCGAGCAGTCTTCGGGGGAGGTTAGTAACGGTTGGCGATCGGCAGTTCTTCGGCCGGGAACAGCGAAATCACCTCGCAGCCGGCGTCTGTCACCACCACTTCTTCTTCGATCCGCGCGGCGGAATAGCCGTCGCTGGCCGGGCAATAGGTTTCCAGCGCAAAGACCATGCCGGTCTGGATCTCCATCGGGTTATCGAGGCTGACCGCGCGCGAAATGATGGGTCGTTCGTGCAGCGCCAGACCAAGCCCGTGGCCGAATTGCAGGCCAAAGGCCGACAGCTCATCCGGGAAGCCGAACTCCTCGGCCTTGGGCCAGAGCTTGGCGACCTGATCGGTGGTCACGCCCGGCTTAATCGCTTGAATTGACGCATCAATCCATTCGCGCGCCTTGACGTAGGCATCGACCTGCGCGGGCGTCGATTTGCCGATGTTGAAGGTCCGATAGTAACAGGTGCGATAGCCCTGATAGCTTTGCAGGATATCAAAGAACGCCTGATCGCCGGGACGAAACATGCGGTCGGTGAAGTTATGCGGATGCGGGTTGCAGCGCTCGCCCGAAATGGCGTTGATCGCCTCCACATCGTCCGAGCCCCACTCGTAGAGGAGCTTGTTGGACATGGCGACAATCTCGTTTTCGCGCACGCCGGGTTTCAGCTCCTCGTAGATCATGTGGTAGACGCCATCGACCATGCTGGCGGCCTGCGTCAGCAGCTGGATCTCATCCCAATTCTTGATCTCGCGCGCCGAGAGCATGATCTGCTGACCGTCCACCACATTCAGACCGGCCTCTTTCAGGGCCTCGAACATGGCGGTTTCGGCATAGTCCACACCCACCGGCATGCCCTTCATGCCCGCATCCTCAATGAGGCCCGCGATGTCTTCGGCGTATTTCTTCATCAGGCCAAAACTCGGCGGGATGGTGCCGCGCATGCCGACAACGCCCGCGTGGCAATGATCCGGCACCAGCCAGTCGGAGTATTTGCGGTGATGCACCGCAGCAGAGCCAAAGTCCCAGACATGCGGCGCGTCATCGCCCGTGAGCAGGGCAAAGCGGCACATCTTGTCGCGTTCCCACTCGCCAATCTTGGTCGAGGTCACATAGCGGATGTTGTTGACATCAAACAGCAAAAGCGAGCCTGCACTGCTTTTCCTCAGCGCCTCACGGGTGCGGCTCAGCCGGTAGCGGCGCAGCCGGTCGTGATCGACGCGGCGCTCAAAATCCACTTGTGTCGGGCCCCATGCGGGCAGGCGGCCCTCCCATTGCCAATTGGGCTCCAAATCCTGTGGTGTCAGGACGTTCGGGGTCAGTGCGCGAGACATAGCTCCTCCTTCGGGTATGCGCTCGCACACCCGTTTATCGCGTAATTTCAGTTTGTTAGTGTGTTACTGGATGCACCAGCCGCCATCGATGTGGATCATCTGGCCGGTCATGTAGTCGCTGTCGTCCGAGACGAGGAAGGACGCGGTGCCGACGATATCCTTGGGGTAGGACACGCGTTTGATCTGCAAGGCATCGCGGGCGATATCGTCATAAGCCTGACCTTCGCGCTCCTTGAAACCGATCTTGACCAGATCCTTGTCGAGTTGTTCCCAGAGCGGCGTCACCACCACGCCCGGCGCATAACCGTTGACGGTGATATTATGCTCTGACAGGCCAATCGCCCCGCAATGGGTCAGCGCCAGACAGCCGTATTTCGAGGTACAATACACGGTCACGTCCACCAGCGGTTTGCGCGACGCAATGCTGCCCACGTTGATGAGCTTGTAGGGGTGATCCGCCATCGGCCCCTGCGCGATCATCTGGCGGGCGGTCTCCTGCATGCCCAGCCACATCGCCTTGGTGTTGACGTTCATGATCATGTCCCAGTTGTCCTCATCGATATCCATGAAGAACCGAGGCTTGTTGAGACCAGCGTTGAACAGGCCGACATTGATGGAGCCAAAGGCATCAACGGTGGCCTTGACGGCGGCGGCGTTGTCCTCGCGTTTGGTCACATCCATCCGAATGGCGATCGCCTTGCCGTTTCCGGCGGCGTTGATCTTGTCGGCCAGCACCTGCGCCTCACCACCGTCGAGATCACCGATGCAGACATTTGCCCCCTGCGCCGCAAAGGCTTCGGCATTGGTCGCCCCCATGCCACGGGCCGCACCCGTAATCAGAATATTTTTACCTTTCAAGCGGTTGGGGTCCATGATCTCTCCTCCTAGAGTCGCTATGTTCTTTGTGTTGCAATCAGGGCATCGGCCCGTGCCTGCGCCTGTCGCAGGGCCTCGCGCGGGGGGATGACCCCGCGCAGCATGTCGTGAAATTCCTCGCCACAGATGCGGATGATCTGGCCGATTTCCGGCACCGGCGGGCGCGGCCAGAATTGCAGCTCATCGCGCCAGGACATCGCGTCGACCGCCTCAAAGATCTGCGAGGTCCGCCGCACCTCGGGGTCCGAACCCACCGAGTACCGCGGATTGGTCCGGCTGCCGTGCTGCACAAAGAGCTTCTGCGCCTCGGGCGAGGTAAACACCATCAGCGCCTCGACAGCGGCGGGAATGCGGTCGGGCGCTAGATTGGCCGGAATGCCCATGACGTAGCCGCCCACTGGGGCAATCGGGTTGCCGCCCGCACCTGCGGGATGCGGCAGATAGCCGGTCTGACCATAAGCGGGCGAGCTTTCGTCCAGTTCGAAATATGGGGCCAGCAGCGTATAGCCGTAGGCCATGGCGATATTGCCCGCCGCATAGGGGCGCACCCGCTCGTACCAGGACATCGACAGGATGTCGGGCGGCGAATATTGCAGCAGTTCCAACAGGTATTCCGCCGCCAGAAGCCCCGCAGGCGTGTCGATGGTGGCGCGGTACGTCCGATCCGCCAGCCCGTCGGTGTCAAACCCGCCGGCGTTGGCAGGCAGGTCCAGAACCGGCTGGCCGAAATCCGCCATCGTCATCAAGGCCGTGTGCCCCAGCGCCGTGCCGCGCGCCGCATTCCACGCAATGCCATAGCGGCCATGGCGCGGGTCATGCAGCGCCCGTGCGGCGTGTAACAGCGCATCGGTGGTCGCGGGGGGCTCCAGCCCCGCCTCGGCAAAGAGGTCGCGGCGATAGAACAGCAACTCCGGCGTGGTCTGCGCGGGCACCCCGTAGGCCCGCCCGCCCCAATGCGCCGCCTTCCAGCCCGCCGTGTGGAAATCCGCCGTATCCAGCCGGGCCACATCCATCACCTGATCGAGCGGCATCAGCACGTCTTTGGTGGCAAACTCTCCGATCCAGGGCAGATCGACGGCGATAATGTCGTAGCGGCTGGCGGCGCGGTCCGCATTGCGTAGGGCCTCTTCGCGCAGCCGGTCGATGGAAAACGCGCGCTGGCTGATCTGAACCCCGATCACCTGTTCAAACTGGCGTTTCAGGTTCTCCATCACCATAAAGGTCGGATCCCCATGCACCAGCACCCGCAGGCCGCCCGACACTTTCAACGGCTCGCTGCGCACCCGCATCGGCAGGATCGACTGCGCGGCGGAATAGCTGCCGCCAAAGTAGTAGTCTTTGCTCTCTTGTCCGCGATGACGCCCCCCGAACCGCGCTTCGGCCATGCGCCGCACGCGGCTTGAGAGGCGTATCCACTGGTCCAACAGCTTGTCGCTGGGATGCATCGAGAAACTCTTGCCGGATTTGGTGCGCGGGCGCTGCTCGATAAGGCCCGCCTCCACCATTTCCTTCATCCGGCGGGTGGCGGTCGCATAGGGCACCCGGCTGGCCCCGATCAGCGACGTAGGCGTGATGGTCTTGGCCTCGAAATGCCCCTTGATCAGATGCATCGCCATGCGCAGATGGGCATTCGGCACGTAAACATCGAGCGTATCTTCCAGCTCATCGCTCAGCTCTTCGAGCAGCGACAACGCCCCAAGCGCCTCGGATTTCGCCTCAGGCGACACCGGGCCGGTCTGGTCATGTCTGGCGAAGGCATTCATCGGCGCGGTGGACCTTTTGCGATACAGAGGATTGCGGGGTTTCGTGATTTTATCCGGATTGGATGATGCGGAGTCGCTCACGGGCTTTCCTTTCGAAGATGTCCAAACTGACACACGCAGCGTAGCGCGAAGGTATCCAGATTGGACATCAAAACATCCAGATTGGATATTTTTGCTAGATTTTGGATGACGCAGACTTGGCATTGTGCTCGAAGTCATCCGGTCGTCCGGGTGGTCCATTGGCGTCCGGGAGGGGCGCTCGGGACTGGAGGAAGTCTCGGGAAAAACGGGAGGAGATCAAAATATGAATATTCGAACCATGCTTGCCGCAAGCACCGCGATCCTGCTGGCGGGTGCAGCATCCGCCGACACCATGAAGATCGGCATCACCCAGAACAACGTGGGTGTGGACAGCTATCAGACCACATACGAGAAGGCTTTCATCGCCGCGGCCGATGCCAATGCTGATATCGAGGCCGTGGTTCTGGACGCAGGCGGCGACGTGGCCCGCCAGATTGCGCAGATGGAAGACCTGATCCAGCAAGAGGTCGATGCGATCATCATCTGGCCCACCAATGGCGAGGCCGTGATCCCCGCTGTGCGCAAGGCACAGAAAGCAGGCATCCCGGTGGTTGTCACCAATTCCAACATTGCCGAGGCGGGCTTTGACTTCATCAAGTCCTTCTCCGGCCCCGACAACATCACCCAGGGCGCGCGCTCGGCAGAGATCATGTGCGACAAGTTCAAGGACATGGGCATCGCGGATGAGGCGCAGGTGGTCCATATCACCGGCCAGCCCGGCTACACCACCGCCATTGAACGTGCCAAGGGGTTTGAGGACCGCCTGCCCGAGGTCTGCCCGAATGTGACCATCGTCGACACGCAGCCGGGCGACTGGAACCGCGAGAAATCGCAGCAGGTGATGGAAGCCTTCCTTGTGAAATACGACGACATCGACGGCGTCTACGCGGGCGATGACAATATGGGCGTCGGTGCTCTCAACGCCGCCAAGGCTGCGGGCCGTGACGGCATCATCTTTGTCGGGGCCACCAACTTTGCCGTGGGCTACGAGGCCATGGCAGCGGGGGATTACTGGGGGTCCATCTATCAGTCACCGGTGGATGATGCCGAGGCCGCGCTGCAAACCGCCGTCGACATCCTGTCGGGTAAGGACACCCCCTTCCTGAATTACTTCGACACGCCGAAGATCACGCAGGACAATATGGACGAGTTCACCAAACCCGTCTTTTAAGGCGCATCATGTGGGGCGCGTCTGCCGGGTGCAGGCGCCCCATATGGCATTTCCCAAAATCGAGATTTGGAAGGGGCACGCCTATGGGACGTGTATCGGATCGCGTCTGCCTTGTGACGGGGGCAGCGCAGGGCATAGGCCGCGCCATTTCTGAGGCGCTGCTGCGCGAGGGCGCACAGGTCTGTCTGGCCGACATCAACGGCGACAAGGTGGCCGAGGTGGCCCAGAGCTTTGCCGTGGATCATCCCGGTCGCGTCACCTCCGCCCCGGTGGATGTCACCGATCGCGCACAGGTGCAGGCGATGATCGCCCATACGGTTGCAACCTTTGGCCGGCTGGATGTGAAATTCAACAACGCGGGCGTCAACCGGCCGATGAATTTTCTGGACGTGACCGAGGAAAACTGGAACTTCATCATGGGCATCAACGGCTTGGGCTGTATGATCGGCATGCAGGAAGCTGCCCGTCAGATGATTGCCCAAGGTCAGGGCGGCAAGATTATCAACACCGCCTCGGTGGCCAGCCGTCAGGGTTTTGACAATGTCGCCCCCTATTGTGCCTCGAAATGGGCGGTGGTGTCGCTCACCCAATCGGGCGCACGGGATCTGGCGAAACATAACATTACCGTCACCGGCTTTGCGCCCGGTGTTGTGGCCACGGAAATGTGGGAGCAGGTTGATCAGGATCTGATGGAGATCGGCGCGTCCGAGCGCCCCGGAGAAGCGATGGAGACCTTCTCGGCGGATATCCTCAAGGGACGTGTGGCCACGCCCGAGGATATCACCGGAACCACCACGTTTCTGGCCTCTCGGGACAGCGACTACATGACCGGACAGATCGTCATGATCGACGGGGGCATGACCCTCGTGTGACCGGCGACAAGGCAGGAGGAGCCGATGCCCGAGACATCACAACACGCCCAGAATCCAAGGGAGGGGATGATGGCAACATTGAGCAAAGAGCAAATCGGACGTGTCCTTGCCAAGCAAGGCATCCTGATTGCTTTCGCGATCTTTCTGGTCGCCTTTACCATCGCCAACCCCAAATTCCTGTCCGTTGATAATGTGTTCAGCGTGGTGCGTTCCTCCGCCATTCTCGGCGTGATGGCGCTTGGTGTCACCTTTGTGGTGATCAGTGGCAATCTCGATCTGTCGGTGGGGTCGATGATGTCGTTTTCCACCATCGTGGTGCTGGATCTGCACGACACGCTCGGACCATTTCTGGCGATCCCGGCGATGTTTACGATGACGATGGCGCTGGGGGCCTTGATCGGGTTTCTGGTGGGCTATCTGCGGCTCAATTCGCTGATTGTGACGCTGGGGATGCTCTCGGCCATTCACGGGCTAACGCTGACGTACTCGGGCGGGCAGAACATGGATATCGCCGACAAAGAAGGCACGTGGTTCGGCGTCTTTGGACAGGGCAGCGCCCTTGGCATTCCGGTGCCGATCCTGATCTTCGCGCTCCTGGCGGCCTTGCTGGGACTGGTCCTCGGCAAGACCCCATTCGGCCGCAAAATCTATGCGGTGGGGGGCAATGGCACCGCCGCGACCTTCTCGGGCATCCGCCGCGCCCGGACGGTGTTCAGCTGCTATCTGATCTCTTCGGCCTGTGTGGCCACCGCCGGGCTGATGCAGGCGAGCCGCTCTCTGGGGTCGCAAAACACCGTGGGCCAGGGGCTGGAGCTTGAGGTGCTCGCCGCTGTGATCCTTGGCGGGGCGTCACTGATGGGGGGATCGGGGACGATCTTTAAAACCGTGATTGGCGTGCTGATCCTCGGGTTCATCCAGAACGGTCTGCTGCTGCTGGGCCTGCAATTCTACGTCCAGTTCGTGGTGACATGGGTCATCATCATCCTTGCTGTCTGGCTCGATATCGCGGCCAAGCGCGGCAAGCTCTGGTCGCCAATCGCATAAGAAGGGAGAGGCCCATGCAACCGGGTGCATTGTCCAAGGCGCTGAAAAACGGAGCTATCTGGGGCTTCATCGTGCTGGAGCTGATCTTCTTCAGCGTCGCGGGCGAGTTTCTGTCGCTCTCTGACAAGGCCTTTATGGATTTTGAAAACATGCTGCTTTTGCTGAAGCAGTCCGCCCCCATCGGGATCATTGCGATGGGCATGACCATCGTCATGGTGAACGGCAATATCGACCTCAGTGTCGGGGCGACCTTTGCCATCGCCGCGATCGTGCTGCTGGACAGTATGACGTGGCCGATCTTCGCGGGACTGGGCGACTGGGTGATCCCGGTGGCGTGGATCTTGGCGCTGACGGTCGGCACGCTTCTGGGGGCGCTCAACGGGCTTATTGTGTGGAAAACCGGGGTTGATGCCTTCATCGTCACGCTGGGGTCGATGCTGGGCTATCGCGGCATCGTCTTTATGTTCAACGGCGAAAACCCGACCTCGCATCTGAACTGGACGCTGGTGGATTTTGCCGAGGCGCAATTTCTTGGCCTGCACACCGCCACATGGTTCCTGCTGGCGGTGACGCTGGCGATCTGGTTCCTGATGGCGCGCACCGTGCATGGGCGCAACGCCTATGCCATTGGCGACAATCGCGACGCCGCCGTGAATGCCGGTATTCGCGTCGGCCCGCATATGATGGTCAACTTCGCCATCATCGGCTTTCTCGCAGCGCTTTCAGCCGTGGTGTTCTATTCCGAAAGCGGCTCGGTCAATCCCAATGACGGCCAGCTATATGAACTCTGGGTGATTACGGCCGTGGTCCTTGGCGGCACCAAGATCACCGGCGGCGCGGGATCGGTGATCGGCACCTTCGGCGGTGTCATCGCGATCCAGTTGTTGCGCAAGGGGCTGGGCCATATCGGCGCCGATACCTCCACCGTGAACTTGGTGATCGGCCTCATTCTCATTGCGGTGCTGTTTCTTGATCGTCAGCTCAACGTCAAAGGCAAAGAGGAACTGAAGGTATGAGTGATCCGGTTCTGCGTCTCGAAAACATCGTCAAAACCTTCCCCGGTGTGCGGGCCTTGGACGGGGTATCCTTTTCGGTGATGCCAGGCGAGGTGCACGCCCTCATGGGGGAAAACGGTGCTGGAAAATCCACCCTGATGAAGGTGCTCGGCGGCATTCACCAGCCCGATAGCGGCCACATCTATATGGGCAACAACAAGGCGGTGATGGCCGGCCCTCTTGAGGCCAAGGCCAAGGGCATTGTCTTTATCCATCAGGAATTGAGCCTCGCAGAAGAGCTCTCGGTGGCGGAAAACATCTACCTTGGGGAGCTGCCGCGCAAGAGCTTTGGCCGGGTGGACTGGCCCCGGCTTGCAGCAAACGCCAATGCGATCCTGAAAAAACTGAACGTGGGTTTTGATGCCAAGGCCCGCGTTGGCGATCTGTCGATTGCCAATCAGCAGATGGTCGAAATCGCCCGCGCGCTCACTGTGGACGCCAAGGCGGTGATCTTTGACGAACCCACCGCCTCGCTGACGGACGCGGAAAAGGTGGTGCTCTTTGACGTGATCGTGGATCTGCAACGCGAGGGCGTCGGGATCATCTATATTTCGCACCGCATGGAAGAGATCTTTAAGATCACCGACCGCATCACCGTGCTGCGCGACGGGCAGTATCAGGGCACAGTCGAGACCGCCGACACCAATGAGGAAGCCGTCACCCAGATGATGATCGGGCGCAAGCTGGACCTCTCTCGCAACGCCGCGCATCACGAACTGGGCGATGTGGCATTAGAGGTGCGGGGCCTTAGCTGCGGCAAGCTGTTTCACGACGTGAGCTTTGAGGTGCGCCGGGGCGAGGTTCTGGGCTTTTACGGTCTGGTGGGCGCGGGTCGCACAGAGATTGCCGAGACGCTCTTTGGCCTGCGCGACCCGTCCGCCGGGCAGATCCTGCTGGATGGGCGCGAGGTGCGGATCACCTCCCCGGTGGAGGCCATCAATATGGGCATCTCTCTGGTGCCGGAGGACCGCAAAGGTCAGGGTCTCGTACTGGGCATGAACTGTCGCGACAACATGACCCTGCCGCAGGTGGATGACCTGAAGGCCGGGCCATTTGTGGCCGAAGGCGCGGAAATCGCGATCTTTGATCAGTATCGCGACCGGCTCGACATTCGCACCCCCGGCTGGCGGCAGCAGGTGGGCAACCTGTCCGGCGGCAATCAGCAAAAGATCGTCATCGGCAAATGGCTGTCGATGCATCCCAATGTGCTGATCGTGGACGAACCCACGCGCGGTATCGACGTGGGCAGCAAGTCCGAGATCCACAAACTGCTGCGGGAGTTGGCCGCACAGGGCTATGCGGTGATCGTCATCAGTTCCGAGATGCCGGAGGTGCTGCATGTCTCCGACCGGATCGCGGCGATGTATTCAGGCCGCATCATGCGCAGCTTCACCGCGGAGGAGGTCACCGAGGACAGCCTGATCCAAGCAATATCGGGCCTTGGTGGCGAGCAAGTCGCCTGACGTCAGAGCCTTTCACCGAGATCGTCCAGAACGCCACCCCATCGACTGCGGTTGGCGTTTTTGCCTTGTGCTGCAGCGCAGCATAAACCCGCCCAAAAATTACTCACCCGCGCCCCTGCCCGCTCAAAACGAGGGCATTTCCGTGCATCGCCCGCCGCCCTCAGCAAAACGCCTTGCTCGAAAATGTCGCTGCGGGGAGCGTTGAAACACCCGCAAAACAAGGCGTCAAAGCCCTTGGCGGGTGTGTGACGACCAGCGAATTGCCACTCGGTCTGGCCGCCACACGGATGCAACGAAAACACATTGCGCGCATATCCTGCCGAATTGCCCCCTGAAGGGCAAGCGCAGGGTCAGGCGCGACGGGAGACAGCTATGAAATCCGCAAAAACACTTCTGGCCAGCACAGCCGCTCTGGCAACCATGAGCCTTGCCGCACATGCCGCCGATTGCCCCATCAAGGTGGGCGTGCTGCACTCGCTCTCTGGCACGATGGCCATTTCCGAGACCACGCTCAAAGATACCGTCCTGATGCTCATCGACGAGCAAAACGCCAAGGGCGGCGTTTTGGGCTGCGAGCTGGAGGCCGCAGTGGTGGACCCGGCTTCTGACTGGCCGCTCTTTGCGGAAAAAGCGCGCGAATTGCTGAGCGTGCATGAGGTCGATGTGATCTTTGGCAACTGGACGTCCGTCAGCCGCAAATCGGTGCTGCCCGTCATCGAGGAACTCAATGGGCTTTTGTTCTACCCGGTGCAGTATGAGGGCGAGGAAAGCTCCAAGAATGTGTTTTACACCGGTGCTGCGCCCAACCAGCAAGCGATCCCCGCAACGGATTACTTCCTTGATGAGCTTGGGGTGGAGAAATTCGCGCTTTTGGGTACCGACTACGTCTATCCTCGCACCACCAACAACATCCTTGAGAGCTACCTGCAGTCCAAGGGCATCGCAGCAGAAGACATCTTTGTGAACTACACGCCCTTTGGTCACTCTGATTGGTCCAAGATCGTCGCCGATGTGGTCGCGCTGGGGGCCGATGGTAAAAAGGTCGGCGTGATCTCGACCATCAATGGCGATGCCAATATCGGCTTTTACAAGGAACTCGCCGCCGCTGGCATCTCCGCCGATGACATCCCCGTGGTGGCCTTCTCGGTGGGCGAAGAAGAACTCTCCGGTCTCGATACCTCCAACCTTGTCGGCCATCTGGCGGCGTGGAACTACTTTCAGTCCGCCGAAAGCGACGCCAACGATGCCTTTGTCGCCAAGTGGAAAGAGGTCATGGGCGACGATCGCGTGACCAATGACCCGATGGAGGCACATTACATCGGCTTTAACATGTGGGTGCAGGCCGTAGAGGCCGCAGGCACCACCGATGTGGATGCGGTGCGCAGCGCGATGTACGGGCAGGAATTCCCGAACCTCACCGGTGGTATGGCCAAAATGCTGCCCAATCACCACCTCGCCAAACCGGTTCTGATCGGCGAAATCCTTGAGGATGGCCAGTTCGACATCATCAGCCAGACCACCGAAGTGGCGGGCGATGCATGGACCGATTTCCTGCCTGAATCGGCTGTGCTGACCTCCGACTGGGAAAAACTGGGCTGCGGGATGTACAACACCCAGACCGAGACCTGCGTTCAGATCAAATCGAACTACTGATCGGACGTCGCATTCAGGGAGAGGCCGCTGCGGCCTCTCCCCTTGGTTCCGGGAAAAGAGTAAATCCATGAGAAGACGAGTACTGGCAAGCCTCGGCTTGCTGCTGGTGGTGTTTGGCGCCTTTGCCCAAAGCCCCGCCGCGCAACCCGCGTCCCCAGAGGCCACGCCCATGCAGGACATCCTGCAAGAACATGCGGCGATCATCACCAAATCCTCGCGCAAAACCATCGGCCCGGCGATTGACGCGGTTGCAGGCAGCGGTCTGAGCAGCGCGCAGCGGGTGCTGGAGGCCTGGCAGGCCAAAGAGATGTGGCAACGGCAATCCGACGGGCTGTTCTTTCACGCCCAAAAGACCGGCACAGGCTATGATCTGATTGATTTTGACAGCGGTGAGAGCGTCGGCGTAGCCAGCAAGGACGCGTTGCAGCAGATTAAACCCAACAGCGGCATCCGTGCGCTCTTGGCGGTGGCCTTGGTGCAGTTTCAGCTCTCTGATCCCGATCCCACCCGGCGTGCTGAGGCGCTGTTGTCGCTGGAACGCGACCCTACATCCGGCGCACTGGCACCGCTGCGAACCTCGATCCCCGGCGAGGGCGACCCGGTGCTTCTGGCCAAGAAACAACGGCTGGAGCGGCTTTTGACCATCGCCTATGGCAGCAGCGACGAGGAACGCACCCAAGCCATCGACGATATGGCCGGGGATCTTGGCGTCGATGTGCGCGCGACGCTCAACCCGCTGCTCGTCACCACGCGCAAGGTCTATGAGGGCGCGCTGCCAGAGGGGGTGAATGTCGCCCGGCGGCTCACGCCCGGCGGCGAACGCCTCTCCCGCACCGAGGCTTATGCGCTTTTGGCAGAGCAAAACCTCGCCCCTGCCCCGGTTACGGCAGACGATATCCGCACCACATTGGCGGCGCATATCGACGGTGGCTACGTCGGTGGCGTGCCACTGGCACAACTCTCGGACCCGGCGCGACGCATTGCGGCCTATGAAGCCCTTGTGGACGCGCAAAAAGCGGCTCCACTGCTGACAGAGGCAGACATCACAGACCTGCTCGCCGCATACGTGTTTGCCGATATCTACGCCGAACCCTCCACCGCTGTCACCGAGGCCGCGAACGCCGCCCTGCGCCGCATTGAAACCAAGGTTCAACTCAACCAGACGCTTGATCTGGGGCTGGATGCGCTCTCGCTCGGGTCGATCTATTTCCTTGCGGCCATTGGGCTTGCCATCACCTTTGGCGTGATGGGCGTCATCAACATGGCGCATGGCGAGTTTATCATGATGGGCGCTTACACCGGCTATGTGGTGCAGCAGGTGATCCCCAATCATACGCTGTCGATCGCGGTTGCCATCCCGCTCGCCTTTGGCGTGACCTTTCTGGCTGGTGTCGCGCTTGAACGGCTAGTGATCCGCTGGCTTTATAACCGCCCGCTGGAGACATTGCTGGCGACCTTTGGCGTGTCCATCGCGCTGCAACAACTGGCCAAGAATATCTTTGGCACGCAGGCCCGCCCCCTGACCGCTCCCGATTGGCTGGGGGGGGCGTGGGTTTTGAACGATGTGGTCTCCATCAGCTATATCCGCATCGCGATCTTTGGCCTCGCGCTGATCTTTCTGGGGCTGTTTCTATTCATCATGAAACGCACGCGGCTTGGTCTGGAGACCCGCGCGGTGACGCAAAACCCCGGCATGGCGGCCTCGATGGGGATCAACACCGACCGCGTCAATATGCTGACCTTCGGGCTTGGTTCTGGCATCGCCGGAATCGCGGGGGTCGCCATCGGGCTTTTTGCCAAGGTCACCTCAGAGCTGGGGCAGGACTATATCGTCCAGAGCTTCATGACCGTGGTTGTGGGTGGGGTCGGCAATATCTGGGGCACGCTCTTGGGCGCAGGGCTCATTGGCGGGCTGCAAAAAAGCATCGAGTGGCTGAACCCCTCAAACACGCTCGCTGCGCAGACCTACATGATCATCTTCATCATCATCTTTATCCAATTCCGGCCACGGGGCATCATCGCCCTCAAGGGTCGCGCGGCGGGGGATTGATCCATGAACCGCAGTTTTTTCGCACGGAACCCTTCCGTTTTGGTGTTTCTGGCCACGCTTGGGCTTGCGACGCTGTTTATCACCGCCGCCTCCGAAGGGCTGGGCCTTGGGCTCATCTCCACCTCGATGGTGAAAACGCTGGGCAAAACGCTTTGTCTTGCGCTCATTGCCGTCGCCATGGATCTGGTCTGGGGCTACGCGGGCATCCTGAGCCTTGGGCATTTCGCCTTCTTCGGGCTTGGCGGCTATATGATCGGCATGTGGCTCATGTATGAGCGCACCAGCCAGATCGTGACGCAAAACCTCGCCAATGCGCCTATTCCCCCCACGGCTGAGGAAATCTCGGACGCCATTGGCTCGCAGATCTTTGGCGTCGTTGGCAGTGCCGAGTTTCCGCTGATCTGGAGCTTTGCCGACAGTCTGGTGATCCAGCTTTTGCTGGTCGTCGCGGTGCCGGGGGTTTTGGCGCTGGTCTTTGGCTGGCTGGCGTTTCGCTCGCGGGTGGCGGGCGTTTATCTCTCGATCCTGACCCAAGCCATGACGCTGGCGCTGGCGCTCTATCTCTTTCAAAACGACAGCGGGCTGCGCGGCAATAACGGGCTCTCGGGGCTGCAAAACATCCCACATCTGGATCAGGTGCCACAATCCGTGCTGTCGGTCTGGTTCCTCTGGGCCTCGGCCCTGGCGCTGGCGCTTGGCTATGTCTTTGCTGCGTGGATCGTGTCGGGCAAATTTGGCAGCGTGATCCGTGGCATCCGCGACAATGAATCCCGTGTGCGGTTCCTTGGCTACTCGGTCGAGCGCTACAAGCTCTTTATCTTTACCGTCACCGCCATGATCGCGGGCATCGCGGGCGCGCTTTATTATCCGCAGGCGGGGATCATCAACCCGGCAGAGCTTGCGCCTGTGGCGTCGATATATCTAGCGGTCTGGGTCGCCATCGGTGGGCGTGGGCGTCTGTATGGCGCGGTGATCGGTGCCTGTTTCGTCAGCCTGATCTCCACGTGGTTCACCGGCGGGCAAGCCCCGGATATCAACCTCGGCTTTTACACCTTCGCATGGGTCGACTGGTGGACCATCCTCTTGGGCCTTTCGTTCGTGCTGGTCACGCTCTTTGCCCCCAAAGGCATCGGCGGGCTTTTTGACCTGATCGCCACACGCAACAAGGAGACACAGGAATGAGCCAGCTGCTTGAAGTCTCGGGCGTCTCCGTCACGTTTGATGGGTTTCGCGCCATCAACAACCTGTCCTTTGCCATCGGCAGCGCCGAGCTGCGAGCGATCATCGGACCAAATGGCGCGGGGAAAACCACCTTTATGGACATTGTCACCGGCAAGACCCGCCCTGACGCGGGGCGCATTCGCTGGGGCGACAAAGGCATATCACTTTTGGGTCTCAACGAGGCGCAGATCGCGCGCGAAGGCATCGGGCGGAAGTTCCAAAAACCCACCGTGTTTGAGGATCAGACCGTGCAGGAAAACCTGCTGATGGCATTGAAGGCCAAGCGCGGCGCGTTCTCCGTTCTGTTCTGGAAACCACAGCCTGCGGATCTGGAGCGCGTGCGCGCCCTTGCCACCGAGATCGGTCTTGAGGATGCGCTGCCGCTCAAATCCGGCACCCTCAGCCATGGGCAGAAACAATGGCTCGAAATCGGCATGTTGCTGGCGCAGGAACCGCGGCTCTTGCTGGTGGATGAACCCGCCGCCGGCATGACCCCGGCGGAGCGCGAACACACCACCGCCATTCTGGTCGAGGCCGCCAAGACCCGCGCCGTGGTGGTTGTTGAACATGACATGGAGTTTGTGCGCCGTCTTAACTGCCGCGTGACGGTGCTGCACGAAGGCTCGGTCCTCGCCGAAGGATCGCTGGATCATGTCACCGCAAACAAGGAGGTGATCGATGTCTATCTCGGGCGCTGATCCTATGCTGCAGGTCAGTGATCTGACGTTGCATTACGGCCATTCGCAGATCCTTCACGGGGTCGACATCGAGGCCAGAACCGGCGAGGTCACCTGTGTCATGGGCACCAATGGAGTTGGAAAAACCTCGCTCATTCGCGCGCTTGCCGGGCGGCACAGCCGATCAGGCGGCCGCGTGGTTCTGGATGGCGAAGCGCTGCCCGTACTGCCCGCGCACCATCTGGCCCACAAAGGCATCGCCTTGGTCAGTCAGGGGCGTGAGATCTTTCCGCTGCTCACAGTGCGCGAAAATCTGGAAACGGGCCTGTCGATCCTGCCCAAATCCGAGCGCGCCGTCCCAGAAGAGATGTTTGAGCTGTTTCCCGTCCTGAAGGAAATGCAAAACCGCCGGGGCGGGGATCTCTCGGGCGGTCAGCAGCAACAGCTCGCGATTGCGCGCGCGCTGATCACACGGCCCAAGCTCTTGTTGATGGATGAGCCCACCGAGGGCATCCAGCCCAACATCATCCAGATGATCGCTGATGTAATCCGCAGCCTGCGCGATGAGGGCCGCATGGCGATTATTCTGGTCGAGCAGTATTTCGATTTTGCCTATGATCTGGCTGACCGGATTGTGGTGCTGCAACGCGGTGCCGTCATCGCCTCCGGGGCCAAAGGCGACATGCCGCGCGACACGGTGCTCGCCAAAGTTTCCGTCTAAAACCCCACCCGCAGCCAGCCGATACCCGCGCTGGCTGCGAATGGTTTGCTGGGTCAGGCGTCGATCACCACATCGCTCAACGGCACCGCCTGACAGGCAAGGCAATGCTCCGCCTCTTCAAAGGCAAGCTCGGTTCGGTGCATTGTCCGCCCGTCGATCACCCGCAGGCGGCAGCTTTCGCATTGGCCCGCGCGGCAACCGCTCGCAAGGGCCAGCCCCTCCCGCTCCGCCAGATCCAGCAGGCTCCCGGCGGCTCTGGTCCAGCGGAGCGTCCTGCCGCTCTTGGCGAACTGAACCTCAAATGGCCCCTCCGGAAGCGGCCTGTCCGCCACCGGCGATACAAAGGCCTCTTTGTGCAGGTGCTCTATCGAGTGGCCCGCCTGCGCCAAGGCCCGCTCCACCGCTTCCATCATCGCAGGGGGGCCACATTGATAGACCTCTGGTACCTGCCCCGCCCAGTCGCGCAGGATATCCTCGGCCGTTACAAACCCACATTTGTCGTGGGTTGCGCCAATGCGATCCACCGGCAATGGCTCACTGTAAATATCGACCAGCTGCAGATTGGGCAGCTGCTTTTGCAAGTGCGCCAGCCGGTGGCGATAGGCATGCCCAGCACTGTTACGGTTGGCGTATATCAGCCGCAGCGGATGCGAAAGACCAAGCGCCGCAGCGGTCTCCAGATAGCTCAGGAATGGCGTGACCCCGATCCCTCCTGCCACCATCACCAGCGGTCGCTCCGT
>Ga0208184_100028_pt1 | contig 154746 bp, 142 predicted proteins | sample Virmet3651_4511_FD_185736 | JGI IMG/M metagenome (GOLD analysis project Ga0208184, IMG submission 185736) | Marine viral communities from the Southern Atlantic ocean transect to study dissolved organic matter and carbon cycling - metaG... | ecosystem: Environmental > Aquatic > Marine > Oceanic ... | reverse complement strand
GGTCTACCGTGACGCCGCGCTCGGCCAGGATCTCTTCCAGATCCCGCGAGGAGACGGCGTAGCGAACATAGAAGAACACCGCGTGCAGGATCACCGACTTCGGATAATGCACTCCTTTGAAATCGATCACGTCAAATCCCTTTCACCAACTCACTGACACTGCTGGCATATCCGGAGACGCTACAAAACCAAAAACTTTGCGACAGTACCCGTACCCTTTAGAGTGGTGTCCTTCGCTCTTTGCCTGCTGTCCCAAAGCCCCTAGCCCAGACCGGCGCGCAGACAGTCGTGGATGTGCAGCAGGCCCGCCACCCGATCCTCATCATCCAGCACAAACAGCGCCGAGATTTTGCGGCTGTTCATCTCATGCAGCGCCTCAGAGGCCAGCGAGCCGCGCCGGATCACCTTGGGGCCGCGGGTGGCCACTTCGCCTGCAGTGCGCGCCATCAGCCCGTCCATATTGCGGCGCAAATCGCCGTCGGTGATGATCCCCGTGAGCTGGCCACCCTCGACCAGCCCCGCAAGGCCAAAACCCTTGGCGGTCATGGTCAAAAGCGCCTCGGACATCGGGGTGTCCGGCGCCACGAGGGGCAGGGCGTCGCCCGTGTGCATCAGCCCATCCACCAGCATCAGCTGCGCGCCGAGCTTGCCGCCGGGGTGGAAGACCTTGAAATCTTCGCGCTCAAAGCCGCGCCGCTTCATCAATGCCACCGCCAGCGCATCGCCCATCGCCAGCGTCGCCGTGGTCGAGGTGGTGGGCGCCATGCCGATGCCGCAAGCCTCCGGCGCGTCGGGCAGCAGCAGCACCACATCGGCCTGGGTCGCGAGGGTGCTCTCAGCCTTGCGGGTGATGGCAATCAGCGGGATCGCAAAGCGGCGGCTATAGGTGACGATATCGGCCAATTCAGACGTTTCGCCGGAATTGGAAATCACCAAGCAGACATCGCGCGGCGTCACCATGCCAAGATCGCCGTGGCTGGCCTCGGTGGCATGTACAAATTGCGCCGGCGTCCCCGTCGAGGCCAGGGTGGCGGCGATCTTATTGCCGATATGGCCGGATTTGCCGACGCCCGACACGATCACGCGCCCTTCCATGGCCTCGAGGATCTCCACCGCCCTGAGCTGCGCATCGCCCACCTCGGCGGCCATTCGCGTCAGCGCGGCCGCTTCAACGGTCAGCACGCGGGCCATTTCGGCAAGGGTTTCATCACAGGTCAGTACTCGCGGTGTCATGGCGCGGTCTCCGTCGGGGTGGCACTCTTAGCCTTGTGTAGGCGGCGCAGCCGGGAAAGACCAGCGCCCGCCCTGTTCCAGAGGCCCTTGTTGTCACGGTTCCGTGAATGCGGAAAAAAATTTCAGACCCATGTCGAAAAAAGCGACGCATAAACGTCCTGGGAGCATGAACCACCACAGGGAAGGGAGATTTCATGGTGTTTTCAATCACGCCGATCTATGCGCTCGCCGTCGCAGTGATCTGGCTTATCCTCTGGTTTCGGGTCACCGCCCTGCGCAGTGCCATGGGACAATTCATCGGCGATGGCAGTGATCCGCAGCTGTTGTTGCGCATCCGCCAGCACGGCAACTGCGCGGATTGGGCCGCCTTTGTGCTGATCCTGATGATCCTCGCCGAAGGCATGGGCGCGCCTGCGCTTTATCTCCATATCTCCGGCGGCTTGCTGGTGATCGGGCGCATTGCGCATCCTTTTGGCCTGAAGGTTGAAAACGCAGGCCATCCGCTGCGTTATGTGGGCAATGGCACCAATATTCTCGCCGCCCTCAACGCCATGGTCTGTCTTGGCGTCAATATCCTCGGCCTCTGAGGCCTGAAACACGTACTGATAAAGGACTTTATTATGAAATACATGCTTCTGATCTATGCCGCACCGGACCGCGAACCTGCCTATGGCACGCCCGAGTTTGATGAGATGATGGCAGGCTTTGCCGCCACCAGCGAGAAAATGAACGCCGATGGCGTCATGATCGATGGCGAAGGCCTGCAAGGCAGCGAGACCGCCACCTCGCTGCGGATCACCGCTGGCAAGGTCGAGACCATGGATGGCCCCTTTGCCGAAACCCGCGAACATCTCGGCGGCTATTACGTGATTGATGTGCCCGATCTGGACATGGCGCTTCGATATGCCGAGATGATCCCGGTGGCGCATTTTGGCACCATCGAGGTGCGGCCTTTGATGGATTATAACCCCGCAGGCTGACTGACATGAAAAGCGCCGTCCCCAGTGCCATCGCCGTGCAGCAGGTCATTGATGATGTGATGCGCCGTGACAGGGGACGGCTGCTGGCGGGTCTGATTGCCCGCCTTGGGGATTTCCAACTGGCGCAGGATGCCCTGCAGGAGGCGGCGATCTCGGCGCTCAAACATTGGGGCCGCTCCGGCGTGCCCCATGCGCCTGTGGCCTGGCTGATGCGGGCCGGGCTCAACAAGGGGATAGACCAGCTGCGGGTGCGCCAGCGCGAAGGGCGCAAGGCAGGCGCGCTGGGGCTGATCACGCCCGACCGGGTAGAGATGGAGATTGCAGAAACCATCCCCGATGAGCGTCTGCGGCTGATCTTCACCTGCTGCCATCCGGCGCTGGAGGAAAAATCCCGCGTCGCTCTGACCCTGCGCACGGTCTGCAGTCTGACCACGCGCGAAATTGCCGCCGCCTTTCTCGACAGCGAACAGACCATGGGTCAGCGCCTGTCCCGCGCCAAGGCCAAGATCCGCGCCAAGGGCATCGGGTTTCAGGTGCCAGAGCCCGACCAATGGTCCGAACGGCTGAGCACGGTGCTCTCCACGCTCTATCTGATTTTCACCACCGGCTATGTGAATGAGGAGGCGGGGGTGGAGCAGGGCACGCGTGATCTCTGCCGCGAGGCGATTTATCTGGCGCGGCTTTTGTGCGCGCTGCGCGCGGATGACCCCGAAATTGAGGGCGCGCTGGCCCTGATGCTGCTAACAGAGTCCCGCAGGGCCGCCCGCATTGGCCCGGATGGGGCGATGCGCCCAATCGAGGACCAAGACAGCAACCTCTGGCAACACGCAGCCATTACCGAGGCGCAGGTTCTGCTGGCACAGGCCGTTCTGCGCCGCCAGCCCGGCGCGTTTCAGATCAAGGCCGCCATTGCGGATTGTCATATGATGCGCCCAAAACCTGACTGGGCGCAGATGGCGCTGCTCTATCAGGCGCTCTGGCGGTTTGAGCCAACCCCAGTGGTGGCGCTCAATCAGGCGGTGGTCATGGCAGAGCTGGGCCAGCGCGCGCAGGCCTTGGAAAACTTACGCGCCCTAGAGGGCGAGCTTGGCAGGTTTCAGCCATGGCATGCGGCAATGGCACATGTGCTGGCACAGGAGGGTCAGATTGAGGACGCCCAACGCGCCTATGCGCAGGCCATAAAAACCGCGCCCAATGATGCTGCGCGCCGGTTTCTGGAAATCAGATTGCAGGGGCTGTGGTGACCAACTGGTTGATCTGGCTCAGGTGTTCGGGCAGGCAGCGGGTCAGGAAATCATAATCCTGCATCACCCGCGCCCGTGCCCGCACGCCAAGGGCTGCAAAATCATCAGGCCGCGCCAGCACCTCGGCCACCTGTGCTGCCAGCGCCTCGGGATCAAAGAAATCCACCAACAGGCCGGTTTCATTATGGCGGATGGCCTCGCGCACCGGCTCCACATCAGCCGCCACAATCGTCGCCTCCATCGCCATCGCCTCCAGGAGCGACCAGCTCAACACAAAGGGCATGGTCAGATAGATATGACAGCGCGACAGCTGAATGATCCGGCACAGATCCGCATAGGGCACCCGGCCGAGGAAATGCACCCGGCTCCAGTCCACGTGCTGGCCGACCTCCGCCTCCATCTCGCCGCGCAAACCGCCGGGGTGATCGCTTTCGCGCCCGTATGAGGCCTCATTGCCGCCGATCATCAGGATGCGCGCATTGGGCCGGGCCGCCTGAATGGCAGGCAGCGCCCGCATCATGATGTGAAAGCCGCGCGCCCGCTCCATATTGCGCGCCACATAGGTCACGATCTCATCACCGCGCGAAATCGGCTGCTCCAGCCGCCCCAGCGTGATCTGTGCATCCGGGTTTGCGTGCAGACGATCAGCCCGGATGCCATCGTGGCAGACATACATCTTGTCGTGAAAGGACGCAGGGAAACGGTCGCGCTGCCAATAGGTCGGCACATGCCCCAGATCCACCACCTCACGGTTGAGGCAGGGCACCACATTGCGGGCGCGGTTGAAATAGGGCGCATGGGGGCCGGGGGGCTGTTCGGGGTCAAAGCCCACCATGCCACCGTCCATGCTGTAGTAATATTCAAAGAAGCCAATGATCGGCACATCCGGCCACAGATCCTTAAAGAAACTCAGCTCCCCCCAACCGGTATGACCAAGAATGATATCGGGGCGAAACCCGTGTTCCTGTTCAAACTTCTGCGCCGCCTGCACCGCGCCAAAGCCCGCACCCGCCGCCGCCTCCCAGTCCTTGGCAAGACCAAAGCCATCCTTTGCCGGCGTATGAAACGCTTTGTAGACCAGCGTATGAACACCCGGGATTTTCACATCCCCGCGCTGGCTCAGGAACACCAGCTCATGTCCTCCCTGTGCCGCAAGCCACCGCACCAGCTCACGATACTGGCCCGGCATGTTCTGATGCACAAAAAGGATCTTCATCCGCCCTGCCCCGCCTTAGCCCAAAAGCCGCTTCAGATAAGTGCCATAGCTGTTTTTCTTGAACAATTCCGCCCGCTCTGCCAGCGCCTCCCGGCTGATCCAGCCCGCATGATAGGCGATTTCCTCCAGACAACCGGTCTGCAGGCCCTGACGCTCGTGTAAGGTGCGTACAAAATTGCCCGCATCCAGAAGGCTGCCATGGGTGCCGGTATCAAGCCAGGCATAGCCACGCCCCATGGTTTCGACCGAAAGTTGGCCTTCGTTGAGATACATCTGCAAAAGATCGGTGATCTCCAGCTCGCCCCGCGCCGAGGGCTGAACCTTACGGGCGCGCGCAGGCGCAGTGCCATCCAGAAAATAAAGCCCCGTCACCGCGTAATTCGACGGCGGCACCTCGGGTTTTTCAATGATCTGATGCGCCTGTCCTTCGCCATCAAAAGAAACCACGCCGTAGCGCTCGGGATCGGAGACGTGATAGCCAAAGACGGTGCCGCCCACCTCCTTGGCATCCGCTGCCGCCAGAAGGCTCGGCAACCCATGGCCAAAAAAGACGTTATCGCCCAGCACCAGCGCCGAGGGCGCGCCCGCGAGGAACTCTTCGGCCAGAATAAAGGCCTGCGCCAGACCATCGGGGCTGGGTTGCTCCACATAGGTCAGGCTGACGCCCCACTGGCCGCCATCGCCCAAGAGGCGCTTGAACTGATCGGCGTCCTGCGGCGTGGTGATGACGCAGATCTCGCGAATACCCGCAAGCATTAGCACCGAGATCGGATAATAGATCATCGGCTTGTCATAAAGCGGCAGGAGCTGCTTTGAGACAGCCATGGTGATCGGATAAAGCCGGGTGCCGGAGCCTCCGGCGAGAATAATACCTTTGCGCTGCGTCACTCTGCGAGCTCCTCTAAAATATCCTGCAAACCGCTGCGCCAGTCGGGCTGCGGGATGCCAAAAACAGTCTCTAACGTGGTGCAATCCAGCCGTGAGTTCAGTGGCCGCACCGCCGGGGTTGGATAGTCAGATGTGGGGATGTCCGCCACCTCGCAGGCCAGACCGCTTTGGGCAAAGATCTCTGCGGCAAAGCCTGCCCAGCTGACATATGGCGCGCCCTGCAGGTGATAGATGCCGGATTTTGCAGGCTCCGCACGCAGCTGCCCTGCCATCTCGACACAGGCCCGTGCGATGTCACGCGCGGGCGTTGGCGCGCCGATCTGATCGCCGACAATCGTCAAGCGATCCCGTTCCGCACCAAGGCGCAGCATGGTCTTGACGAAATTATTGCCATGGGCCGAGACCACCCAAGAGGTGCGCAGGATCGCATAAGTCCCGCCCGCCGCAATCACCGCCTCTTCGCCTGCGCGTTTGCTGCGGCCATAGGCATTGGGCGGCGCCACCGGATCATCCGTCTGCCACGCCGCCGTGCCACTGCCCGCAAAGACATAATCGGTCGAGATATGGACAAAGGGAATACCCGCCTGCACGCAGGCCGCCGCCATCGCACCGGGGGCCGCCCCGTTGATAATAGTGGCCAGTTCTTCCTCAGATTCGGCCTTATCAACCGCCGTATAGGCCGCGGCATTGATCACCGCCTGCGGGCTGATCTCCCGAATGAGCGCAGCACAAGCCCCGGGGTCCGACAGATCCGCACGCGCACGCCCCACAGAGATCACCCCCTCATAGCGCGCCAATTCCCGCGCCACTTGCCCGGTTGCGCCAAACACAAGGATGCTCATATCCGCCCCTTCTTCATCTTTTCCCAAATACCTCCGCCGGAGGCCCCTGCCGGCAAGGGCAGGTCTTATGCCTTTACGCCCAGACGCTCGCCCACGCCCTTGCGGGACTGAAGTGCGCGCCACCAGTCCTCATTGTCGAGATACCATTGCACGGTTTTCGCCAGACCTTCCTCGACGGTCACCGAAGGCCGCCAGCCCAGCTCCTCGCGGATACGGGAGGGATCGATCGCATAGCGCGCATCATGGCCCGGACGATCGGTCACAAAGGTGATCTGCTCTTTATAGGATGCCCCGTCGCCGCGCGGGCGCTTGTCATCAAGGATCGCACAGAGTGTTTCGACCAGCTCAAGGTTGGTGCGCTCATTCTCGCCGCCCACATTATAGCTGCGCCCGTTTTCACCCTTCTGCAACACCAGCAACAGCGCATCTGCGTGATCTTCCACATAGAGCCAGTCGCGAATGTTGGAGCCATCGCCATAGATCGGCAGGGCCTTACCGGCGAGCGCATTCAAAATCACCACCGGGATGAGTTTTTCCGGGAAGTGAAAGGGTCCGTAGTTGTTGGAGCAATTGGTCAGCACCACCGGCAGCCCATAGGTCTCATGCCAGGCGCGCACCAGATGATCGCTCGAGGCTTTGGAGGCCGAATAGGGCGAGCGCGGATCATACCCCGTCTCTTCCGTGAACATCACCGATTTATCGGCCGGCAAACTGCCATAGACCTCATCGGTCGAGATATGATGAAAGCGGAAGTGGGCGGGCTTTCCAACCGCCACCCAGAATTTGCGCGCGGCTTCGAGCATGTTGAAAGTGCCGGTCACATTGGTCTCGATGAAATCACCGGGCCCATCAATCGAGCGGTCCACATGGCTCTCGGCGGCCAGATGCATCACCGCATCCGGCGCGTGCAGGGCAAAGATCCGATCCAATGCGGCGCGGTCGCGGATGTCGGCCTGCTCAAACGCATAGCGCGGGCTCTCGGCGACACTGGCGACATTGTCCAGACAGGCCGCATAGGTCAGCGCGTCCAGATTGACCACCTCATGGCCCGCCGCAATCGCTTGACGCACCACCGCAGAGCCGATAAACCCCGCGCCCCCCGTCACCAGTATCTTCATGGGTCCTGCTCCTTGCCCAACCGTTCCAGCCCCGCAGCCCCTGTGGCTGTGGCGTCTTTGCTTTGTCTTGCCTGCGCCTGACCGCGCCCCATCCGCCCCAGCGGCTTGTGACGCAAGCTCAGGAAATACCGCTCATAATGGCGAAAGCTCAGCTCCGCCAACAGGAAGGTACCGCCCCAGTAGAGGAGAAGAAAGACCGCACTGTCCTGCGCCAGTCCGATCTGTTCCCCCAGCAGGCGCACCACATGCAGCACCAGAAGATGCAACAGATAAATCCCGTAGCTCACCACGCCCACCCGCACCAGCGGCTGCAGGCGCAAGAGCGGGTGCAGCCAGCTGTCTTCGCGCAGCACCAGCGTCGCCAGCCAGCCGGTCATCGCCAGATGCACCAATAGATAGGGCACGCCCGCCAAGATCTGCGGCAAGAGACCAAAGATCAGCGCCAGCACAATGCCAAACAGTCCAAAAGGCATCCACCGATGGCCAAACACACGCCACAACAGCGCAAAGCCGCGCGGCTGATGCAGCATCAATGCCAGCCCCGCCCCCAGAAGCAACGGCGCATAGGTGGCATCGGGCAGATGCACCCAAAGCGGGCCCAGCTGAAACGCTGTAATGCCCAAAGCACCCAGCATCCCGGTCACCGCCACCACATTGAGCGCCACTCCAAACAGCACCACCGCCCCCCAATAGCGCGGCGGCAGCCAGATCATCACCAAAGGCCAGATCAGATAGAACTGCTCCTCCATCGACAGCGACCACGTCGGATAAAGCGTCGGAATATGTTCGGTCAGGAAATTGGCAAAGAACAGGTAATAGGCCGGCCAGATCTGCAGCACCTCAAGATGGCCGCGCCCGATCACAAAATAGATCCCGGCCAGTGTCACCACCAGATAATAGAGCGGCAGAATCCGCAAGGCGCGCCGCCAGTAAAACCCCCTGAGCGAGATCGCCCCCGCCCGGTCGCGCTCGCGCAACAAAAGCGTGGTGATCAAAAAGCCCGAGATCACAAAAAACAGATCCACCCCCAGAAAGCCGCGCGACCATGCGCCCTCCTCCTGCGCCAAGGCGCTGTGGTGGATCAGCACCGCAAGGATCGCCAAGGCCCGCAAACCATCCAGCGCCCCAAAGCGGGTCCGCTCCAGATAGGCGCGATGGGCTTGGGACGCGGTCAGCTCTGGCATGGAGATCAGATACTAAAGGGGCTTTTGAAATCTGCCAGCGCCTGTGCGGCTGTGTCCTTTTCAGACAGGATCGGCTGGCCGGTGAAGCCCCAGTCGATGCCGCAGCTGTCCCAGCGCACGGCACCGTCACATTCGGGCGCGTAATAGTCGGTGCATTTATAGATGATTTCGGTCATCGGCGCGCGGGTGATAAACCCGTGCAGGAACCCTTTGGGCACCAGCATCTGCCGCCCGTTTTCTGCCGTCAGCTCAACCCCGACCCAGTCTCCATAGGTGGGAGACCCCACACGGACATCCACCGCCACATCAAAGAGCGCGCCCTGACCGCAGCGCACCAGCTTATCCTGCGCATGGGGTGGGGCCTGAAAATGCAGGCCGCGAATGGTGCCAACCTCGGCCGACATGGAGTGATTGTCCTGCACGAAATCCAGATCGATCCCATGCGCTTCCATCCGCTGCCGGTTCCAGCTTTCCGAGAAAAAGCCCCGTTCATCGCCAAACCGCGCAGGGGTCAGGATCTTGACGCCGGAAAGTTTCGTATCTTCGATCTGCACGTTTTTCTGCTCCATTTCAGGCCGCCCTCGGGCGGTGCGGGCAACCTATACGCTCTTTTGTAACCTGAAAACCAGACGCGAGTTAACTTTGCAGATAAGGGTGCGCGATTGCACCATTGGTTGTGAAGTACCGTTAAGCCTAAATAACAAGATTAAGTTCCACGCGGGTAAGGCAGACATACACAAGATTTGCAGCGATGCGGGCAACTATCCAACTGGCTCCTCTCTGATAGGTCGTAGGTAGCGCTTCCACCAAACAAGTGTGGATGCCGTGCTCAAATACATGCTTTTCATGTGGCTCATCTAGTACAACGAAGATAGTTGACATGAGGAGATTTGGTTGTGGGGATCAATACGACGATACATGTTACGCATCTGTAGCGGCAGGCTCACATCGGAAACAATCAAGCCGTTCGAAAAAAGACTATCATTCACGGTACACTACTTGCATCGGCAGTATTCGATTTGAGACGCTCAAACATAATTATGTTCAATCGGTTCTGAGCCAGTGTCGGAGTGTGAGCAGTTTTATGGTAGGGAAAAACGCGGCCTCAAGGACTTGAGATCAAAGTTGGTCTCACTTTGGTTGATCGACTGACCGATGCTGCTCGGAATGTTTCAGGCAAGCTTTTCACGCGTGACATGTATGGTGTCGACTGGTGCGATAGACTATTTTCGAGAACGGGATGAGAAATATGAAAACAGCACTTATTACCGGAGTGACCGGGCAAGATGGCTCTTACCTTGCGGAATTTCTGCTTGGAAAAGGCTACGTCGTGCACGGCATTAAACGCCGTGCCTCTCTGTTCAATACAGACCGCGTGGATCACATCTACCAAGATCCGCATGTCGACAATGCCAGTTTCAAGCTCCACTACGGAGATCTAACGGACACATCAAACTTAACGCGGATCCTCCAAGAAGTGCAGCCAGACGAAGTCTATAATCTGGGTGCTCAGTCGCATGTTGCAGTGTCTTTTGAAGCGCCAGAATATACAGCAGATGTGGATGCCATCGGTACTTTGAGGCTTCTAGAGGCCATACGTTTCTTGGGTTTGGAGGAAAAAACCAAATTCTATCAAGCTTCAACATCTGAACTCTACGGATTAGTGCAAGAGACTCCCCAGCGCGAAACTACACCATTTTATCCGCGCAGCCCTTACGCCGTGGCAAAAATGTATGCATTCTGGATCACTGTGAACTACCGTGAGGCCTATGGGATGTATGCTTGTAACGGCATTTTGTTCAATCACGAGAGCCCGCGGCGCGGTGAGACCTTCGTTACCCGTAAAATTACCCGTGGCCTAGCTAACCTTGCTCAAGGATTGGAGTCTTGTCTTTATCTGGGCAATATCGATGCATTGCGTGATTGGGGCCACGCCAAGGATTACGTGCGAATGCAATGGTTGATGCTGCAGCAAGAGGCGCCAGAGGACTTTGTGATTGCCACTGGGCTTCAATACTCCGTGCGCCAATTTGTTGAGTGGTCTGCGGCCGAGCTGGGCATCTACCTTGAGTTTTCCGGCAGCGGCGTTGAAGAGATAGCCACCGTAGCGGCGATTGAGGGCGACAAGGCGCCCGCACTGAAACCAGGGGATGTTGTACTGCGCATTGATCCGCGCTATTTCCGCCCCGCTGAAGTAGAGACCCTTTTGGGTGATCCATCCAAAGCCAAATCAAAACTGGGCTGGGCACCAGAAATCTCGACGCAAGAGATGTGCGCCGAAATGGTGGCCGAAGATCTCAAGACTTCACGCCGACACGCACTGCTGAAAGAGCACGGTTACGCGCTGCCGATCAGTCTTGAAAGTTGAACAGATGCTGAAGATCTATATTGCTGGCCATCGCGGCATGGTAGGCGGAGCGATCCTACGCAAGCTCGAGAAGCGTCAGGCGGGAGGGGAGGATTTGACGCTGGTCACACGTACCAGCACAGAGCTCGATCTAACCGATCAGACCGCGGTGCGCAGCTTTATGCAGTCGGAGCGACCCGATCAGGTGATCCTAGCTGCAGCTAAGGTAGGTGGCATTCATGCCAACAACAGTTATCCTGCACAGTTCATCTACGAAAATCTAATGATCGAGTGCCACGTAATTCACGCGGCTTTTGAGGCTGGAGTTACCAAGCTATTGCAGCTGGGTTCTTCTTGCATCTATCCAAAGATGGCCCCTCAGCCTATGGCAGAGAGTGCGCTTCTCACCGATACACTGGAGGCTACCAATGAGCCCTATGCTATCGCCAAGATCGCCGGCATCAAATTGTGCGAGAGTTACAACCGACAGTATGGAGTGGATTACCGTTCGGTGATGCCAACGAACCTCTATGGGCCAGGAGACAACTTTCACCCGGAAAACTCCCATGTCTTACCTGCGCTGATCCGCCGCTTTCATGAGGCAGTGCGGGACGGCGCTGCGGAAATCACCATTTGGGGTAGCGGCACCCCGCGGCGCGAATTCTTACATGTAGATGACATGGCTGAGGCCTCGTTGTTTGTGATGGACATCGAAATGGAGGACTATAGACGCGAGACTGAGCCAATGCTCTCCCATATCAACGTAGGATGCGGTGTGGATGTGTCTATTATGGAGCTGGCATGCTTGGTGGCTAAGGTGACAGAGTTTCACGGTCGGATCTTGACCGACCCTTCAAAGCCAGACGGAGCCCCGCGCAAATTGTTGGATGTGTCGCGCCTAGCGCGGTTAGGTTGGACAGCCACGATCGGCTTGGAGGAAGGGGTCCGCAGCACCTACAAGTGGTATCTAAGCCAAAGGGTTGATGGGTTTCGCAGCAAATAACCCTAGTATATCTAGCAAAAATTGTGCCTCATGAGTACTACCAGTCCTCTCTGCCAGTGATCTGGCAGAGCCTAACTGAGCGAGCGAAACTTGCAATCGCTGTTGTGTCGCTGTGACGGCATGCGCTCCCGTGACGAACCAGTCGCAAAATGCGTCTCTCCAAACTTGAAAAAGGACCGTACCATCAAGCCTTGAAGTCGAACACCCACGCTATGGCGATGGATATCAATGCTTATTTTTATTTGGCCGCGCTCTCCTTTTTGGGTGCAGCCACCATTAGTGTCGAATTCCATACGGCGGCAAACCACCCTCCTAGGGTCAGGATGCATTGATTTCGGTCGCACTGCCTGATTCACGCCCCCTAAAGTTTGGGGGCTTGAAACAAGATCGCCCGCACACGGCAACCAAATTGATGGGTCCAGAGCCTAACCTCGATCGCTGGATCTCGCAGTTCCTGAAACGGAAAAGCTTTGCCCGCAAGGTCGCGTTCTTCGGGGAAGCGCGGGACCGCCTGGACGAGATCTGGCGCTAAGTGTTCGACGATCATGAACTCCCCGAAGGCCTGTCGTAACCGTTTGTCCGTGCGGAATGGGCACAGATCGTTCAGGCGAAAGGTCTGATGGACCAAAGGGCCTACCTCAAGGTGTCCCGGGCTGGGCGCGGTACGCCGCTTGACCGCCGGAAACGGGCCAGTCTCTGGGATATCTTCGCTGACTATCGAGCCCGAGTGGTGAGTGAAGGGTTCGCCGAGCCGGATGGCGCATATCGTGAAGCGATCGAAATCCTTTCTTCCGAGGCACCGAACCTTCCCTATGCGGCCGTGGTTGTGGATGAGGCGCAGGACATGGGAGAGCAGGCCTTGCGTCTGATCCGGGCGATCGTTCCGGAAGGCCCATCAGGGGATCGGAATTCCCTCTTTGTCGTGGGCGATGCGCACCAGCGGATCTATGGGCGTCGTGCCAGTATGGCGGGGTGCGGGATCAACGTGCGCGGCCGCTCTAAACGTCTCGGGCTCAACTATCGTACGACTCAGGAAATCAGGTCTTGGGCTGTTTCGGTTCTGGAAGGCGTCAGCGTCGATGATCTCGATGAGGGAAGCGATACCCTCAAGGGTTATGTCAGCCTCCTTCACGGTGTGTCGCCCGAACTGGTCAGCAGCACTTCTGAAGTTGCAGAACTAAAAGGGGTTTCAACCTGGATTCGCAGTCTCCCATCGGAAAACGTTCGACTTTCGGATATCGGAATCCTCTGTGCGCGCCTCGAAGATGTAGATCGCGTTAACGCGGCGCTGCAGGCGGACGGTATCGAGACAGTGGTTCTTCAGGCTGGCGCTGATGATCGGTCCGTCCCCGGGGTCCGAATCACGACGATGCACCGCGCCAAGGGGCTCGAATTCTTCGCCGTGGCGAGCCCCTTCCTGTCCGAGTCAGCCTTCCCACCTCCCGGTGCCCTGAAATCGGCCGTTGATGCGGCTGATCGCGAAGATATCGTCACCCAGTATCGCTCCCTTCTGCACGTCGCCGCCACCCGGGCGAAGAAGGCGCTACGCGTGTCCTGGTCCGGCACACCGACCAAGTTAATCAGTGGCCATGCCCCCGAGCCGGATTGAGGTCCGGTGAACCGTGAAGCGGCGGAACAATTGTGATGCGCCCTTGGGTCTGAGAGATCGGCATAGCCTCGCCGACAGCAAGAGGGCATCAACATATAGAAAAAGCGCCCAGTGGGTGCCCTATATATAGGGCATAGCCTGGCTTCGCAGGATCCTTGCCCCGATTTACAACCTTAGTGTGTCCACGGACCACGGCGGTTGGTGGCGAAGTTTTCGCCGTAGCCGCCAGCGCGCAGATTGGGTTTGCGCGTTTTGGGGTCTTGTACATCGACCTCAATGCCGTGATCTTCGGCATATTCCAGCGCTTCTTCCTTGCTGTCGAACTTCAGGCGCACTTGGCTTTGGGTGTCGGAGGATGAGGTCCAGCCCATCAAAGGGTCCACTTCGCGCGCGCTGGCAGGAGCATATTCCAGCACCCATTTCCGCGTCTTGGCCATACCAGAGGTCATGGCGTTTCGAGCTGGCCGGTAGATCCGCGCGCGCATGGCTGTCTCCTCAAGAAGATTCCTTTGCATCTATATGCGATGGATGTGGCGGCGCGGCAAGATTGCAAATGCCGCGTATTGAACAGACGTTGTGCGCAAGCCACCTTTGGGCCCGAGCACAAGGGATGTTTGACTCGCCCCTTGAAGTGGAACAAAAACGGACCAAACTCTGTCTGCGTGCCCGACAAGGAGTCGCCGATGCCTTACGCTCATTCCGATAAGACCCTGCCGATGATGGCTGATCGCGCACCAGAACGGCGTGAGAAGCTGGAAGGGGGGAAAAACTTCGTTATGCAAACGGCCTTTTCCCCGGCTGGTGACCAGCCCACGGCCATTGCAGAGCTGAGCCAAGGCGTTTTTGATGGTGAGCGCGATCAGGTGCTACTGGGGGCGACCGGGACTGGTAAGACCTTCACCATGGCTAAGGTGATTGAGGAAACGCAGCGTCCGGCGATCATTCTTGCGCCCAATAAAACGCTGGCGGCGCAGCTCTATGGAGAGTTCAAAGGCTTCTTTCCGGACAACGCGGTCGAATACTTCGTCTCGTTTTATGACTATTATCAGCCAGAGGCCTATGTGCCGCGCTCTGATACTTATATTGAGAAAGAAAGCCAGATTAACGAGCAGATCGACCGGATGCGCCACTCGGCCACGCGGGCGCTTTTGGAACGCGATGATGTGATTATCATCGCATCAGTATCCTGTATCTACGGGATCGGCTCGGTCGAGACGTATTCGGCGATGACGCAGGATCTGAACGTGGGGCAGGATTATGATCAGCGCCAGATCATGGCCGATCTGGTGGCCCAGCAATACAAACGCAACGATCAGGCGTTTCAGCGCGGCTCTTTTCGGGTGCGTGGCGACACATTGGAAATCTTTCCGGCGCACCTTGAGGACCGGGCGTGGAAACTGTCGTTTTTTGGTGAAGAACTGGAAGCGATCACCGAGTTCGACCCGCTTACGGGCGAGCGTACTGGCAGCTTTGAGAAAATCCGCGTCTACGCGAATTCGCACTATGTGACGCCAAAGCCGACGCTCAATCAGGCGGTGATCTCGATCAAGAATGAGTTGCGCCAGCGGCTTGATAATCTGGTGAGCGAGGGCAAGCTCTTGGAAGCGCAGCGGCTTGAGCAGCGCACCAATTTTGATATCGAAATGCTGGAAGCCACGGGCCACTGCAATGGGATCGAGAACTATTCACGTTACCTGACTGGCCGCGCGCCGGGAGAGCCACCGCCAACCTTGTTTGAGTTCATTCCCGACAACGCCATCGTATTTGCCGATGAGAGCCACGTCTCGGTGCCCCAGATTGGCGGCATGTATAAAGGTGACCACCGGCGCAAGATGACGCTGGCCGAACATGGCTTCCGCCTGCCGTCCTGTATGGACAACCGCCCGCTGAAATTCGAGGAATGGGATGCGATGCGCCCACAGTCAGTCTTTGTTTCTGCAACGCCAGCGGCATGGGAGATGGAGCAGGCAGGCGGCGTGTTCGCAGAGCAGGTTATCCGCCCCACAGGGTTGCTTGATCCGGAGGTGGAAATCCGTCCCGTCGGCATGCAGGTGGATGATCTGCTGGATGAGATCCGCGCGGTCACCGCACGCGGATTTCGGACGCTGGCCACAGTATTGACCAAACGCATGGCGGAGGATCTGACGGAATATCTGCACGAGCAGGGCATCAAGGTGCGTTACATGCACTCTGATATCGACACGCTCGAGCGGATCGAAATCCTGCGAGATTTGCGGCTTGGGGCGTTTGACGTTCTGGTCGGGATCAACCTTTTGCGCGAGGGGCTGGATATTCCGGAGTGCGGTTTGGTGGCCATTCTCGACGCGGACAAGGAAGGTTTCTTGCGCTCTGAAACTTCGCTCATCCAGACCATTGGTCGGGCGGCGCGAAATGCGGATGGCAAGGTCATCATGTATGCCGACCGTATCACAGGTTCGATGGAGCGTGCGATTGCCGAGACCAACCGCCGCCGCGAAAAGCAGATCGCCTACAACGAGGAACATGGCATCACCCCAGAGACGGTGAAAAAGAACGTCGATGACGTGCTGGCAGGGCTGTATCAGGGGGACACCGATATGTCCCGCGTCACCGCCACGATCGACAAGCCACTGCATGGCGCCAATTTTGAGGCCCATCTGGACGGGTTGCGAGAGCAGATGCGGAAGGCTGCTGAGAACCTTGAGTTTGAAGAAGCTGCCCGTTTGCGGGATGAGGTCAAACGGCTGGAAGCCGTCGATCTGGCAATCTCGGACGACCCGCTGGCGCGACAATCCGCAGTGGAGGCGGCGGCAGAGGATGCAACACGTCGGCGTGGCAGGTCGACTGCGGGCAAGGCAGGTCAACGTGGCGGCAATGTGAAACGGCGGGGGCGGTAGTCCCCACCTGAAACGGTGTGCTTAGCTGGGCACTTGTCCGGTGATCATATCGCGCACCCGGATCGCATAGCGATCAGTCATGCCAGAAACAAAATCCGTGAGCGCATGCGCGGCGGTGTATTCATCCGTGACACCGCGCAAATCCAGATCCACCGCGCGCACCAGCTGTGTCCAGTAGCCGTGTTCCTTGAGCAAGGTCTCGGTGTCCCAGTTGCAGGCTCTTAGCGCGACGAACAGCGCGTGGAACTCATCCAGAATGGTGAAGAGCACCTTGCGGCCAACCACCTCAAGCTCTGTCTTGCGCTGTGCCGTAAATATACGGGCGTTGGAGATTTGTTTCAGTCGCTTGAATGCCTCGGCCTTGCTGGAGACCTCCATCAGGCCATCGTTGAAGGTGCCCGCCATGATGGCATCGTAGTGTTCAAGAAAGGCTTCAACCGCGCTGTCAATGGCTGCCCCGATCGCCATCGCACGCAGCATGCCAGTGCGTTCGCGCAGGGTCATCTCTGGCTCCGGGGGGCGGTTCGGCTTTCCCGTGATCTCTTCGAGAATGTCGGAGGCGTCATCGCCGCCCAGATCCCCCACGGTGGCCGCGTCCTCAAGGTCCAGAATGCGATAGCAAATATCATCTGCAGCCTCGACCAAGAAGGCCAGCGGGTGACGGCGCCACCAACGATGACCAGAACTGGTGCGCTCTTCGGGCAGGCCAAGTGCGGTGGCGGCCTCAGCAAAAAGCGTTTCATCGCTTGCGAAACAGCCAAATTTCTTCAGGCCTACATAGGACTCATCTGCATTTGCGGCGGCGCTTGCAGTACAGGGGTATTTGGCGAAGGCCCCGAGCGTTGCATAAGAGAGCCGCATTCCGCCCTCTCGCCGCGCCATTTCCAACCGGGAAACGATGCGAAAGCCCTGAGCGTTCCCCTCAAAAGCCTCAAACTCAGCGCGATGTTCAGGCGCGATACCTGCGGCAATGCCGGTGTTGGCTGCAAACTGCTGTGCAAACCATGCGCCGATGCTGGCCTCGCCGGAATGGCCAAAGGGTGGGTTGCCGATGTCATGCACGAGGCAAGCGGCTTGTACCGTGCCAGCCATTACATGTTGCAGCCCGTCCTTCAGCCGCCCGTCTGCAACCAGCGCTTCGCCCACCTGAATGCCAAGGGAACGCCCCACCGAGGAGGTCTCCATCGAGTGGATCATCCGGTGATGGACGTGGTCGTGATCATAAAGCGGGTGCACTTGTGTTTTCTGTGCCAGACGCCGGAAGGGTTCGGAAAACAGGATGCGGTCGTAATCCTGCAGATATGCTGGACGGTTGGGCTTGTCGGCATAGTCCGGGCGGCGCAGGCGTCTCGGGTCCAGAAGTTGCGTCCATTCCATCTGTGTTCTCTCCTGCACCGTAGGTTTGACCCTAAAGAGCCGCTTGGACGGCAAATTGCAACCGCTCCTGAGCGTTCAGAAATTGTCCGAGACGCGAAAGCCCTCGGGGATGCGGTCGCGTCCGTCCAGCAGCAGCCCCGCCATCACTTCGGCGACCTTGGGGGCCATGCCAAAGCCGATCTTGAAGCCGCCGTTGGCGATGAAATGCCCGGGGCGACCGGGGTATTCCCCCAGCATCGGCGCGCGGGTGCGGGCGCGGGGGCGTACACCGGCCCAACGCTCTAGGATCTCGGCACCGGCAAGCTGTGGCATTGCGGCGATGGCACGCGCAATCACCTGATCAAGCTGCGCATCAGGTTCGTCCGGGCGGATGAATTCACGCTCGCTGGTGGAGCCGATGGCCAAGGTGCCATCCGCATGTGGAATGATGTGCAGCCCATCTGCATAAAGCTGCGGCACCGCACCGGCATCGTAGGCCAGCAGTGCGGCCTGTCCCTTGACGCCCGTGCCAACCACACGCGGCGACAGGGCGTTCAGGCCCAACAACCCCTGATAACCGGTAGCATGAACCACTTGCCCTTCGTCACGCCCGTCACCAGCGACCTCGACACCGCCAGCGCGCAGGGCGGCGACCAACGCAGCACAGGCACGGCGCGGATGCATGCGCGCCGAGAGCGTGTCGTGGATCACCATTCCGGTTGCGCTGGGCGGGCACCAGTCGCCGAAATCGGAGGCCGGGCGCACGTCCCAGATCGCATGATCCTGCCACAGCTCGGCTGCGGTCTCGCGGCGCGATTGGGCCAGCTCCAGCGTGCGCTCATCCGCGATGGGTTGCAGGCGGCCAAGGCGTCCATAGCCCGGCGACACCCCCCCGGTATCTTCAACCTCGGCCCAGAACCCTTCGGCCATCAAAAGGCTCTCAAGCTGAAACGCCTTCTTTGGGTTCCAGTTTTCCGGCACATGCGGGGCGAGCGCGCCGACCAGCCCGCCGCTTGATCCAGCGCCCGGCCCGGCGGGGTCGATCACCTGCACCTTGGCCCCGCGTTGGTGGCAGGCCCATGCGATTGACAGCCCAAAGATACCAGCGCCGCGCACGGTGATTTCAGCAGTTGCCATTTCCATGACCTTTCGTCAGGTTCGCCCTCGTGTCACGTCTCACCTAAAGGAATTCGCGATGGCAGACCAGCAGGCACGGCTGAGCTGGCGAGAGGGTGATTTACCCGTCTCCGATCAGTTCGACGACCCTTATTTTTCGCTGCAAAACGGCCTTTCGGAGACCGAGCATGTCTTCTTGGCCGGCAACGATCTGCCCGCCCGGTTTCAGCCCGGTTTTCACATCGCAGAACTGGGATTCGGCACCGGTCTCAACATGCTGGCCGCGTGGCGCGCGTGGGAAGAGAGCGGACAAAGCACGCCGCTGAAGTTCACCAGTTTCGAGGCCTTCCCAATGGCTCCAACCGATATGGCACGCGCGCTGGAGGCCTTTCCCGCGATCACGCCATGGGCGGAGCGGTTCCTGGCGCACTGGACCGGCGGTGGATGCTGTGATCTGGGCAGCTTGCAGTTGGAGGTTGTCATCGGCGACGCGCGCAGGTCGCTGCCAGAGTGGACAGGACAGGCGAACGCTTGGTTTCTGGACGGGTTTTCGCCCGCCAAGAACCCGGAACTTTGGCAAGAGGATCTGATGCAGGCCGTCGCGGATCATACGGCATCAAACGGTACCGCAGCGACTTACACAGCGGCCGGGTTTGTCCGTCGCGGGCTTGAGGCCGCAGGTTTCAAAGTAGAGCGCACCCCCGGTTTTGGGCGCAAGCGGCATATGACGCAGGCGATTTTGACTGATGAATTGAAAGGCTGAACCATGGAACAGGTCATGGCCAAGAACGACACCAGACTGGGCATCTTGCTGATGATCGGCGCAACGATTGTCTTTGCCCTGCAAGACGGTATTTCGCGGCATTTGGCGAGCGAATACAACGTCTTTATGGTGATCACCATTCGCTACTGGTTCTTTGCGGCCTTTGTGATCACGCTGGCATTGAAACAAAGTGGCAGCGTAAGGGCTGCCGCACAGACCAGCCAGCGGTGGGTGCAGATCTTTCGCGCCTTTGTGCTTGTGGCAGAGATTTGCGTCATGGTTCTGGCCTTTACCGTGCTTGGCCTTGTCGAAAGCCACGCGGTCTTTGTCTGTTATCCTCTGCTCATTGCCGCGCTCTCGGGGCCGATCCTTGGTGAACAAGTGGGCTGGCGGCGCTGGGCGGCGATTGGCGTAGGCTTCATTGGTGTGCTGATCATCCTGCAACCGGGGTCAGGCGTGTTTCAGGTGGCGGCACTGATCCCGCTGCTGGCGGCGCTGATGTTTGCACTCTATGGCCTGCTTACCCGCTATGTGGCGCGTCGCGACACCACCGCGACCAGCTTTTTCTACACCGGCGTCTACGGCATGATTTTCGTGACGCCCTTGGGGCTTTGGTGGTGGGAGCCGATGACCGCACCGGATTGGGGCTGGATGGCGACCCTTTGTGTCACGGGCGCACTTGGGCATTGGCTCTTGATCAAATGCTACGAGATGGCAGAGGCGAGCGCCGTGCAGCCGTTTGCGTATATGCAGCTGCCGTGGGCCGCGATGATTGGTCTGTTGGTATTCGGCGAGGATATGCGCACCAATGTGATTATTGGTGCGGCCATCGTTGTGGCGGCGGGGCTATTCACCTTTTGGCGCGAAAACCTGAAGCGTGCGGCCAGATAGTTCGCGCGTGAACGGCTGGGGCAACGGTGTTTGCCCCAGTCGCGCGCGATAAACTGGCAGGCTTTCGGAGACGCGCATCACGTAGTTGCGCGTCTCGTTAAACGGGATGTGCTCGATCCAGTCGACCACATCCACCTCCGGGTTGCGCGGATCACCGTAGCGCTCCATCCATGCAATGGGGCGATGGGGGCCTGCGTTATAGCCTGCCGCCATCAGGACCACATTCCCGTCAAACTCTCCTGCGAGCCGCGCCAGATAGGCGGCGCCGAGCTTGGCGTTATATTGCCAGTCTTCGGTCAGGCGCGAGACCTTGTGATCGTCGAGGATGCCAAGGTCCTTGGCCACCAATTCCGCCGTTCCGGGCATCACCTGCATCAATCCGCGCGCACCCACATGGCTGATGACCACCGGGTCAAATTCGCTTTCACGCCGCGCGATTGCCAAGACCATCTCAGACGCCATCGGCAGGCTCATCTGGGTGACAGGGTGCAAGGGATAATAGGCGCCTGCCAGTTCCAGTCCGTCTTGGGCAGCACGTTTGGAGATCATCACCGCCAAGTGGGGCTGTTTCATGTCCACGGCCATTTGACCCAGTTGCAGCGCCTGATCCGGCGGGAGGCTTTCGACCAGATGGGTCAGGAACCGCTCCCCCAGCGACAGGTCGCCTGCCTCCAGCAAAGCGATCCCAGCCTTGTAGACCGACGATTGCAGGAAAGGCGCGCCCTTCCAGTCGGGTGCTTCAGGTGTGGTCAGGCGCGGATCAAACCCGCGCCCCAACGCCTGTGCGGAGAGTAGCCCGTAATAAGAACTCTGGAATTTTGCACCAAGCCTGTAGGCCGCGTGGGCCTTGTCGATCTCGCCCATCTGGGCATAGGCGCGCCCCAGCCAATACCCTGCACGCCCAACCGAAATCGGGCTTTCCACGGCGGCGAGGAAGCGGGTGAAATGATAGACCGCAAGCTCGGCATCGCCCAGTTTGCGCAGGGCGACATAGCCTGCGATCCACTCGTTGTCGGCATAGCCATAGCCTGCCTCGGGTGAGGCAAAGTGATAGGCAGCGAGTTTATAGGCGCGGGTGTTGTCATTGTCGCGCATCAGCTGGCGCGCGAAATCTGCGCGCCGACGCAGCCATTTGTCCGGCTCTCCCAGTGCTTCGGCAGAGGTAGAGCGCTCAAACATCATGGCAATTGCATCGTCCTGCCGCCGTTTGGCATCGCGCCACGCAAACCTGTCATAGGCCAGCCCTGCGTCGTTTTGCAGGTTGGCAGGCACTGCGCTGATTGCCGCATCAACGCCATTGGCCTGTTCCTGCAAGGCAATTCGGGCTTCGGCCAGTTTGCGCGCCCCATCGCTGACTAGATCCAGCATCCGGCGCGAGGATACTTTGTGGCCATCCCACAAAAGCCGGTTCAGGCGCGCTTCGTGATGTTTGGCGAGTAGGGTCTTATGGCGTGCAAGATAGGCGTTTTGTACCTCTTCTGACATTGCCATGCTGCGCCACGCGCGCACGATCTCTGCCTCGCCTTCGCCTTTGCGGCCCGCACCAATCAGCGCTTCGCCAAGGCTGAGCGCCCCTTCGGCAGTCTGCGCCTCAGATGTATCGCGATAAAACGCAAGTATCGTTGCCTGTCCTGCGGTGGCGATGACCTCTTCGCTTTGTCGGCGCAGATAGTCCATTCCGGGCCAATCGGGGCGACGGTCGATAAAGGACATCACATCGCGGGCAGTGCCTTTGCCTGCACGCAGGCGGTGCCATTCGATCACGTCACGGGCAAGTGATCCCTCTTCGCCTGCGTCGATCAGGGCCTCTTGCCACTGGCCATCGCGCATCAGGGGGAGGGCGGTATCAAGTCCGCGCGCATGCGCGGGCGCGCCAAAAAGGGTCGCGCAAATCAGCAATGAGCAGGCGAGTCTGCGTGTCATCTCTTGCATTTTCCAGCAATCCGGGGATAGAGGCTGTGACGATAGTGCGTGTGTCGCGGGGTGCAACTCAATTTCCCGCCAGCGCGCCCGTCCGGGCAAGGAATTGCCCGCATCAAAATCTTTAACTGGAGCGTTCCCATGTTCAAAGGCTCTATGCCAGCCCTCGTCACCCCGTTTCGCAATGGTGAGTTGGATCTGGACACGCTCAAACACTTGGTTGAATGGCATATTGCCGAAGGCTCGACTGGCCTCGTCCCCGTTGGCACCACCGGTGAAAGCCCGACGCTGACCCACGAAGAACACGAGTTGGTCATCAAAGTGGTGGTGGAAACCGCTGCTGGCCGTGTGCCGGTGATCGCCGGAGCCGGGTCCAACAACACCGTCGAGGCGATTCGCTTTGTGGAATACGCCCACCGGGTTGGCGCCGACGCGGCGCTGGTAGTGACGCCTTACTACAACAAGCCGACCCAACGCGGCATGATCGCACATTTCAGCGCGTTGCATGACTGCGCCGACATCCCGATCATCATCTACAACATCCCGCCGCGCTCGGTTGTGGATATGACCCCGGCCACCATGGGCGAACTGGCAAAACTGCCGCGCATCGTCGGTGTCAAGGACGCCACTGGCAAGCTGGAGCGCGTCAGCCAGCAGCGTGCCTCTTGTGGTCCGGAGTTCATCCAGCTCTCGGGCGAGGACGCAACCGCGCTGGGCTTTAACGCACATGGCGGTGTGGGTTGTATTTCCGTCACCGCAAACGTCGCGCCAAAACTCTGCGCCGAGTTCCAGGCGGCGACATTGGCAGGCGATTACAAGACCGCGCTGGAATATCAGGACCGCCTGATGCCACTGCATGAGGCGATCTTTATCGAGCCCGGTCTGGTGGGGGCAAAATACGGCATGTCGAAGCTGGGCCTGTGCTCTGAGGAAGTGCGCTCGCCGCTTACAGGGCTTGAGGACAGCACCAAGGCCAAGATTGATGCAGCCATGGCGCACGCAGGCTTGCTCTGATCGATTTCAGTTTTCACTGAATGCAACAGCCTCGGTTTTGCCGGGGCTGTTTTGTTTTGGCGAATTGTCTTGTGGTTGGTCGCTGTTTCTACAGAACTTTGGCCAGATGCGCGGTCTTTTCAGGATTGCGGATCACATAGACCTTGGTGATCCGCCCGTCGCGGATTTCCAGCGCCGTGGCCTGAACCAGACCTTCGGGCTCCAGACTGAGGATCGCGGGCAGGCCGTTCAGCATCGCAAATCGCCAGCGTGGTGGCAGATGGGCGCCAGATTTGCGCGCCAGCCCTTCGGCCAGTCGCATCACCTTATCGCGGCCATAAATCGGGTTGAGCGCCGCAGTGGCCTTGCCACCCCCATCACTCACCAGCTCCACATCCTGTGCCAGAAGCTGCGTCAGGGCCGCCATATCGCCAGTTTTTGAGGCGCGAAAGAAGGCTTCCGTCAGGGCGCGGCTCTCTTCTGGCGCAACATGGCTTCGGGGGCGTTCAGTTTGCACATGACGACGCGCCCGTGACACCAGTTGGCGACAGGCGGACGGGCTGCGGTCCAGGGCATTTGCGACCTCTTCATGACTGTCGCCAAAAACGTCATGCAGCAGGAAGGCCGCGCGTTCGAGTGGGGTAAGCCGCTCCAGCGCCAGCAACAGGGCAACAGAGACATCGTGGTCGATCCGTTCCGTCGGGTCTTCGGTCAGCAAAGGCTCCGGCAGCCACGCGCCTGTGTAGGTTTCGCGTTTGACACGCGCCGATTTCAACTGATCCAGACAGAGCCGCGTCACCACACGCACCAGATAGCCGGTTACATCCCTGACGTCGTCCTGAGACACCGATTGCCAGCGTAAATAAGCCTCTTGCAGGATATCCTCGGCATCCGCGACACTGCCCAGCATGCGATAGGCGACCGCGAAAAGACGCGGTCGCACCGATAGGAACGCATCGGTTCCAATATCTTGTGCCTGATGGCTCACGCGGCAGACGCCTCCTTTGTCACAGGATGCGGCGTGCGAAAACCGATAGCAATGCGGTTCCATGCGTTGATCGCACCGATCAACAGCGTCAGCGCCACCTGTTCACGGGGAGAGAACTGCTCCGCCACCAGCGCGTAATCCGCATCCGGTGCGGCCGTATCAGCCACCAGCGTCAGCGCCTCGGTCCACGCAAGCGCCGCCTGTTCGCGCGAGGTATAAAGCGTGCTCTCGCGCCATGCAGGCAGCAGATGCATGCGGTCCTCGCTTTCGCCTGCTTCGCGCGCGTCATGCGTGTGCATGTGGATGCAAAATGCGCAGCCATTGATTTGCGAGGCGCGTAGTTTGACCAACTCGATGATGCTGAACTCCAGGCCAGAGGCCTTTAGCAGCTCTTCTTGTTCCATCATCGGCTTAAAGAGATCACCGGCAGCGGCAAACTGGTCGAGACGTTGGGTCATGGGTCCTGTTCCTTTATTTGTCAGAGGGGACTGACAACAGGACGAGCGGCCTTCGGGATCTGTGACACGGGCGGCGAATTTTTTGAAAAAATCCGGATCAGGTCAGAACCGCGATGCCCAGCAAAATCAAACCGGCGATGAAAATCGTTTCTGTCACTAAGAGACCAATCGCGGCCCCACCCACGGATAGCACCTGTTTGAGGTTGCTTTTCATACCGACGGCGGCGATGGCGATCAGCAACAGCCAGCGTGAGCAGGCGCTGAGGAAGTCACTCACCGCAGGTGGGATCAGCGACAGCGAATTGAGCACCGCAAGCGCAATGAAGCCGATGACAAAACCGGGAAGCAGTGGTGGTTGTTTCCCTTCGGTTGCGGTCTCCAGCCGTGCGCGGATCATCAAAGACGCCACAAGAACCACCGGCGCTAGCATCGACACGCGGATCAGCTTGACCAATGTTGCGGTGTCACCGGTCTCATCAGAGATCGAGAACCCGGCACCCACCACCTGCGCGACGTCATGAATGGTGCCGCCAAGGAATACGCCCGCCTGAATGTGGTCAAACTCCATCAGGCTCGCCAGCAACGGATAGGTGATCATCGCGATTGTTGATAGCACAGTGACGCCCATCACCGTGAAGATCAGCCGCTGTTCCGAGTTCTCGTCACGCGGCAGGATCGCGGCAATGGCCATGGCGGCGGATGCTCCACAGATTGCCACCGAACCCGCCGTGAGCAAAGCAAAACGCCATTCCTGCTTGAAAAACCGGGCCACCCAGAGGCCAAAGAGAATGGTTGCGACCACTCCGCCTGCTGTCAGCAAGATCAAAGGCAGGCCAAGCCCTGCCAGCACCGTCATTGAGACCCTGACCCCCAACAAAGCGACGCCCAGCCGCAGGAAGGCACGCGCCGAGAACGCGACCCCCGGCACCGTGCGCCCTTCCTCGCCGAGGAAACTGACCGCTATACCGAGCAATAGAGCCAAGAGCATTGCCGGTGTGGCGTAATGCTCTGCGAGGAACTGCGCAGTGGCTGCGACGATGACAGAGACCGCAATGCCCGGAAACAGAACCTTGAAATGCGTTCGCATGGTCTGGGCGAGCAGGGGGAAGCGGGAGGAAGGAGATGTGTCAGGCACGAAAAGCTCTCGGACTTGGGCACGTATAAAGCTGACGCAAAGATGAGGCGCGGTGCTGGCTCATGCACGTCAGCAAAAACGGTTTGCCAAATGTTCTGGTCGAATTGGTACGCGTGTTCCGCTGAATTGGAAAGGGCGGAACATTTGTTTCTGGCTGGTAGGCTCTGGGCGAAGCCCAGGGAATGCGTTCACACTAGCACCCGAATGATGTTGATCCCTGCAAGCACCGCCAGCAACACGACCACCTTTTGGCGAAACCCCTCGGGTTTTGTGCGGGCGAAACCTTGGCTGCCGCACCACACGCCCGCACCGAGGATTGGAAAGGCGAGGGCCGCGGCAAATGCTGTTTCAACCGTAACCAACCCATGAGAGGACATCGCAGGCAGTGCCATCAGGTCGATCCCGGTAAGAAACACAATCATCGTCGCACGAAATGTCGCTGGATTCATGGCTTGCGCTGATAAAAAGGCTGCGGTCGGCAGGCCACCGACCCCAGCTGCATTGGCCGTGCCGGAAATCACGCCAACGCCTGTGTGACCCCAGGCCCCAATCGGGCGTTTTAGCTGCCATCCGCTGAGCAAAACCAAACTGAGCACCAAAATCAATCCGGACACCGCAAGCCGCGCCTGAACCGGATCAAGCCGGGCCATGATTGCCACCGCAGGGACGACCGCGATGGCCGCTCCAAGAAGCAACGCGACAGCTCTGCGCCAGTCCACATGGGCGCGGATGCCTCGTGCCTGAAAGGCGGTCATGACGATCTCGCAGGTGAAGACCACCGGGATCAACGGCAGTGGGTTTGTTACCTGCGAGGCAATCACAATGAAAATCGCCGAAAACCCAAAGCCCGAATACCCTCGGATCACGGCTGCAAAAAACAGGGCTCCGGCCAGAAACAGACCCTGCGCTGTGGTCAGCGCAAATGGCAGATCTGGTATCATTGCCAGCGCCACTACGATTGCTCCTGTGGGCGCATGTCTTGCGCTGAAACTCCCGCCACTTTGATCGGTTTTGTCATTGCATCGCGGCGGAAGGGTTCACCCAATTCCTGATTGATCATCGCCTCAATAAGGGTGGTTATGCCGTTCTTCTGGTCCTCAATCGCCTGATGTAGGGCCGAAGTTAGCTCTTCCATTGTGTGTGCCACGACCCCTTTCAGGCCGCAAGCCTGCGCGATCCCGGCGTAAGAGACCTCAGTGTCCAGTTCGGTGCCCACAAAGTTGTCGTCGAACCAAAGCGTCGAGTTGCGCTTTTCCGCGCCCCATTGGTAGTTGCGAAAGACCACCTGCGTGATCGCGGGCCATTCCGCGCGGCCGATGGCGGTGAGCTCGTTTACGGCGATCCCAAAAGCGCCATCGCCGGCAAATCCAACCACAGGTGTATCTGGGCAGCCGATCTTTGCCCCCATGATGGCGGGCAAGCCATAGCCGCAGGGTCCGAACAATCCCGGTGCGAGGTATTTGCGGCCTGACTCAAACGATGGATAGGCATTGCCGATGGCACAGTTGTTGCCAATGTCCGAGGAGATGATCGCCTCTTTGGGCAGTGCGGATTGGATGGCGCGCCATGCCATGCGGGGGCTCATACAGTCGGGTTTGTCCGCGCGGGCGCGTTGGTTCCATGTGGTGCCCGGATCATCGTCCTCATGGTCCATGGATGCAAGCTGCTGCGCCCAGCGAGACTTGGTTTGCGCAATCTTGGCCTTGCGAGCTGCACGACCAGCGTCCCCGGCTCTTTCAGAGAGTTGGCTGAGGAGACCTTTGGCGACCTTGGCTGCGTCGCCAATGATGCCGATGTTTATGGGTTTAGTGAGGCCAATACGATCAGGATTGATGTCGACCTGCACAATCTTGGCCTGCGTTGGCCAGTACTCCATGCCGTAACCGGGCAAGGTCGAGAATGGGTTCAGCCGGGTACCAAGGCACAGCACCACATCGGCCTCCCTGATCAACTCCATTGCTGCCCTGGAGCCATTATACCCCAAGGGGCCCGCAAAGAGGGGATGCGAACCGGGAAAGGCGTCGTTGTGCTGGTAACCCACACAGACGGGCGCATCGAGCCGTTCAGCCAGTTCAATCGAGGCCGCAATACCGCCCTTGGACAGGACCACACCCGCACCATTCAGGATCACCGGGTTCTTGGAATGTGACAGCAAATCAGCCGCATGTGTTATCGCCGTCTCGCCACCGGCAGGACGTTCAAATTCAAGGGTGGCGGGCAGGGTGATGTCGATCACCTCGGTCCACATATCACGGGGAATATTGAGTTGCGCAGGCGCAGAGGTGCGCTTGGCTTGGCTGATCACCCGGTTCAGCACCTCCGCGACGCGGGATGGGTCGCGCACCTCTTCCTGATAGGCTACCATGTCCTCGAACAGCTTCATCTGCTCGACTTCCTGAAATCCGCCTTGGCCGATGGTCTTGTTGGCGGCTTGTGGCGTGACGAGCAGCAGCGGGGTGTGGTTCCAATAGGCGGTTTTGACTGCGGTCACAAAATTGGTGATGCCGGGGCCATTTTGCGCAATCATCATCGACATCTTGCCGGTGGCGCGCGTGTAGCCATCGGCCATCATACCGGCAGACCCTTCGTGTGCGCAGTCCCAGAATGTGATGCCTGCCTTGGGAAAGAGATCTGAGATGGGCATCATGGCGGATCCGATGATCCCAAAAGCATGTTCGATGCCATGTATTTGCAGGGTTTTGACAAAGGCTTCTTCAGTGGTCATGCGCATGATGCGATCTCCCAGAGACTGGACTTTGTTCTGGTGTAGGCGTGGTGCGCAGGGGGCGTTAGGGCCAGTTTTGCGGTGCAGTAGATCCAGTTCGCGCCTGAATGCGGCGTAAGGTCCTGGATGAGGGGCGCCCTCCCGCCCCAACCCTGAGCGAGGCATCTTTGATGCGTCCTGCGAAGGGGCGGGAGCCGCCCGTGATCTGCAGGAGGGCCATAGTGGTGCCTGTGTCAGGCGCGATACGCGCGGATCGCATTGGCCACATGTGCGATGCCCTGAGGAATGCGTTCAGATGCAATCGAGGAATAGCCGAGACGGTAGAAGTTATGGCGCCGTGTGTCCTGCGCAAAAAAGGGCGCACCGGGCTCAATCAGCACGCCCTTGTCGCGCAAACCCATCCCGATTTGCCCCATGTCGACGTGATCTGGGGCTTGCATCCACAAAGACGATCCGCCGTAAAGACTGCGATTGGTGGGGGTCAGCTCTTCAGCCTCCACGGCTTTCTCCAGCACGGCGCGACGTTCCTGTAAAACCTTGGCAGTCCGCCGGATCTGGGCGTCGTAATGACCGAGTGACAGAAAATAGGCGACTGTGCGCTGGATGTGGCCGGGCGGGTGGCGCAGCACATTGGCGCGCAGCGCGCGGGCCTGCCGGATGAAGGGTTCCGAGCCCACCAGATAGCCGAGCCGCAGCCCCGGAAATAACGATTTGGAGAAGCTGCCGAGATAGATCACGCGCCCGTCGCGATCAATGGATTTGAGCGCAGGTGAAGGCTGCGCGCGAAAGGACATTTCGAATTCATAGTCATCTTCGACGACAACGGCGTCGATGTCGCGGGCGCGGTCGAGCAGTGCTTTGCGCCGGGCCATCGGCATTGTCACGGTTGTCGGGCTTTGATGGCTGGGGGTGGTGAAGACCACATCCGTATCCGGCGCAATCTGTTCGGGCGGCAGCCCGTCTTTGTCCACTTCGATCACATCAAGCGCACAGCCCGTATGGCTGAGTTGGTCGCGCAGCGTGTAATAGCTTGGGTTTTCGATGGCTGCCTTACGCCCCGGTTGCAACAAAAGCTGCACCACGGTCCAGAGCGCGTTTTGCGCACCCAGCGTGATCAGGATTTCCTCCGGTCGCGCAATAACCCCCCGACGCGGCAGGGTGTTGCGGGCGATATATTCGATTAAAAGCGGGTCGTCTTGATCGTAGTAGTCGCCAGTCATTGCGGCAAAGTCCTTTTGACCCAGCGCCCTGAGCGCGCAAAGCCGCCAGTTGGCGTGATCAAACAAGGTTGCATCCGCTTGTCCGTAGATAAACGGGTAGCGGTAGCTGCGCCAGTCTCGGGGTTTGCGCGGACTGTCGCCGCCAGTAAAAACCTGTGTGATGGCGCGAGACCAATTGACGGTATCGTGACTCTTTTCAGTAGGCGAGAACGACGGCGGCACAGGGGCCGTTTCCGACACGAAATACCCAGATCGGCCGCGCGCGGTCAGATAATCATTGGCCACCAGTTCGGTATAGGCAAGCGTCACTGTGATCCGGCTAACGCCGAGATGGTCGGCGAGTTTGCGCGAGGAAGGCAGCTTTTCACCTGTACGGAAGCGCCCCGACAGGATGCCAGCGGCGATCATCTCTTGGATCTGCGCCTGAAGCGTGCCCTGCGCATCTGCGTTGAGAAAGAAGGTTTCGACAGAAATAGCCATCGCAAGAGCCTATTCTGGACTTATCCGCGAGGCAATCTGGACTGTGCATACGGTTAGGTATTTTCCTAATCTCGTTTCTTGCTTTAGCGGCAAGAGGTTAGGGGAGGGGCGAATTCCAACTTGCCAGGCACACAATAAAACCACAAAACTAGTTATATAGAATCAATTGGGAGATCTGGCATGGATCCATCTGTCGCCGCGCAGGGCTTTGCTGCGATGGGATCTGAAGCACGCCTTGAGGTGTTGCGGGTCCTGGTGCGCGCGGGTGAGGCTGGCCTGAGTGTGGGCGAAATTCGCGACCGCACCGGGATTGCAGCCTCTACGCTGGCGCATCATCTGAAATGCCTGACCGCCGCCGATGTGGTGACGCAGGAGAAGCTCGGGCGCAGCACTATCTGTCGCGCTGATTTCAAACATCTTGAGCGCCTAGCGGGCTTTATCCTCAGCGAATGCTGTCAGGATGAAGGTCTCGGGCAGCTTGGAAAGGTCGCGAACGATGGCTGATACATCTCTTTCTCCTCGCCCGATGCGCGCCGCTTGGGGTTGGCTGCAAAGCCCATGGACGCTCGGAGCGCTGATCCTTCTTATGGTGGCGCTTCTGGATGGTGCAAATTTCTGGCCGGTGCTGACATTTGCGGCTGCGGCGCTGTTGTCGACATCCAAGTACATTCTTTTTGCGGTGACGCTTTTGGCCTATCTGAAGGCCACAGGCGCAGAAGCACTGGTCGCGCGGGCCTTTGTGGGGCGCGAGACCCGGATGATCTTCTTTGCGGCCCTTCTGGGCGGGCTGGCTCCGTTCTGTTCCTGTGAGGTGATCCCCTTTATTGCCGGACTTTTGGCGCTTGGTGCGCCATTGGCAGCGGTGATGGCGTTTTGGTTGTCCTCCCCGCTGATCGATCCACCAACCCTGTTGATCACGGCAGCGGCTCTCGGCTGGCCTTTTGCCATCGCCAAGGCGGTCAGCGCGGTCGCGCTGGGCCTCTTTGGTGGGTTCGTTGTGAAAGCGCTGCGCGGAAGCGGACTGTTTGCGCAACCCCTGAAGAACGAGCCGGTCAAAAGCTGCTGTGGGTGCGGCACGCCCAAGGCCGAACAACAACCCAACTGGCGGTTCTGGCAAGATGCCGAGCGGCGCGATACTTTCCGCAAACAGTTTGTGGAAAACGCTCTGTTTCTGCTGAAGTGGCTCGCCTTTGCCTATGTGCTGGAAGCGCTCCTGGTGACATATGTGCGCCCCGAGTGGATTGCTTCGCTGGTGGGGGGCGAAGGGATCGTGCCAATCGCAACCGCCGCTTTGGTCGGGATGCCTGCGTACCTGAACTCTTATGTTGCCCCTCCGCTGTTGGCCGGATTGATGAGCCAGGGGATGAGCGCTGGTGCGGCACTGGCCTTTATGGTCGCAGGTGCGGTGAGCTCGATCCCGGCGATGGCAGCGGTCTGGTCGCTGGTCAAACCACGGGTCTTTGCCACCTATCTGGCGCTGGGTATTTCCGGAGCGATCCTGTCGGGCATCGCGTTCCAGATGATCTGATAGGCAGGTCGGCGGGGGTGCTCCCGCCGACTCACGCCCCATGCTGACGCATGCGACATGAGTCGTTGGGCCGCGCGCCTTCGGCGCGGTTCTGCTGAGAAGGCTCTGAGGGGCAGGTGTGCCCGTCAGAGCCTATTTCGATTGTGTATAGAGGCGCGCGTCAAGGACAGGCCGCCCGATGGGCGGGGCCTTGCGGCCTCCTTGACCCGCACTCAGCGCGCCGACATATGGGCGAGATTTGCACGCACCATGGGCCATTCTGCCGCGGTGATGGAATAGACGGCCGTGTCGCGAATTGTTCCATTGGGCAGGATGCTATGTGCCCGCAGGATACCATCGAGTTTGGCGCCGAGGCGCTCGATCGCAGTGCGGCTCTGGCGATTCAGCACATGAGTGCGAAACTCGACCGCGATGGCGTCTTTTGCCTCAAAGGCGTGGGTGAGCATGAGTTGCTTGATCTTGGTGTTGAGACCGGTGCGCTGCACCGATTTGCGATACCAAGTGGAGCCGATCTCGACGCGCCGATTGGCGTGATCGACATTCATATAGGTGGTCATGCCTACCGCGCGTCCCGTCGCATCAAGGATGGCAAAGGGAACCATGCTGCCCGCGTCCTGAAGTGCGAGGCGACGGCTGATTTCCTGTTCAACTCTCTCCGGGGCAGGCACGGTTGTGTACCACAGGTGATGAAGAGCACCATCTGCGGCGGCATCCACCAGCTCCGGCGTGTGGTCATAGGTGAGCGGCACAAGGCGCGCGCCCTCAGTTGAGAGGGAAATCGGGGTCATCCACATGAGGAGAGGCTTTCTGTCTTGGGTGGTCTGCCTCGTGGAATGAAAGAAAGGTGGCCCTGTGAAAAGAGCCACCTTTTGAAAATTGCATCAGGCCAATTTCCAGTGTCAGCCGAAGACAGCCGTCAGAGCCTTGTCCACCGCATCGGTGATCTTGTCGATGTCATCGGCTGTGGCAATCAGGGCGGGCGAGAAGCACAGCGTGTTGTTGCGACCAGGAACCGAGCGGTTGGTGACGCCGATGATCACGCCGTGCGTTCCACATTCCGCCACGACTTTTTGTGCCAATGCCTCATCTACCGGCTCTTTGGTGTCACGGTCGGTGACGAGTTCTGCGCCAAGGAACAGGCCCTTGCCGCGCACATCGCCGATGACAGCGTGCTTGTCCTGCAAGGCCCGCAGGTTGGACATCATCCGCTCGCCCATCTTGGTGCAGTTCTCAAGGAGGTTTTCGTCCTCAATGATGCGCATGTTCTCCAGCGCTGCGGCGGGGCCTGCGGTGCAGCCGCCAAAGGTGGAGATGTCGCGGAAGTAGTTCATCTTGTCTGAGGCATCGTCCTTAAACAGATCAAAGACCTCCTCTGTTGTGACCATGCAGGCGATGGCGGCATAGCCGGAGGCGACGCCCTTGGCCATGGTCACGAAGTCGGGTTTGATGCCGTAGTGCTGATAGCCGAACCAATGGGTCCCGGTGCGCCCGATGCCGCAGACCACCTCGTCGATGTGCAGGAGCACGTCGTATTGCTTGCAGATCTCCTGCACGCGCGGCCAGTAGCCTTCCGGGGCCTCAATGACGCCGCCGCCTGCGGTGACGGGTTCAAGGCAGAGCGCGCCAACCGTCTCGGGGCCTTCGCGCAGAATGACCTCTTCGATCAGATTGGCTGCGGCGATGCCGAAATCCTCGCCCGAGAGATGATCCAGACCCAGCTCGTGCTTGCGGTATTCCATGCAATGCGGCACCCGCACAAAATCAGGTGCAAAGGGGCCGTATTGCGCGTTGCGCTCGTCCTGACCGCCTGCGGACATCGCCGCCAGGGTGGAACCGTGGTAATCGCGGTCGCGGTAGAGGATCTTGGTTTTCTTGCCGCCGTATTTCTTGTGCGCGATCTGGCGCACCATCTTGAACGCCTTCTCGTTGGCCTCGGAGCCGGAGTTGCAGTAGTAGACACGCGACATGCCGGGCATCTTCTCGATCAGCTTTTCGGCATAAAGTGCGCCCGGCACCGAGCCTGCCGCCTGCGCGAAATAGCACATCTTCATCATCTGGTCGTAGACCGCTTTGCAGATGCTTTCGCGCCCATAGCCGACGTTTACGGTCCAGACCGCACCGGACACCGCGTCGAGCCATTCCTTGCCGTTCTGGTCCCAAACGCGCATGCCCTTGCCCTCGACGATGATGCGGGGATCAGAGGATTCAAACGGCTTGTGCTGGACCAGATGATGCCAGACATGCGCTTTGTCGGCCTCAATAACGTGGCTGAGATCGTTGTCGGTGAACGTGCCGTGCATGACATGTTCCTTTCATGGCTTATTCGAAGAATGAGGAAGAACGCCGAGGCGGCGCACTGTGTCAAAAATCAGCAAAGGACAATTCGAAGGCGGGGGATAGGTCCAGATGGAGCCAATGCTTGAGGCCAGAGTGATTTCAAAAAGAACATTTGTGCGTAAATGTTTCTATTGAGGACATATGTATCTGCGGGCAGGGTTTGCGTGACTTGGAAGGTCATGAGGCTCTGGTGCAGAATGTCGACGCGATCAGCAGCGCCGCCAAAGCTCATGTGACAGATGAGGATCCAAAACGGTGACGGAATTCACACTAATGGTTGCGCCAAACGGCGCGCGGCGGGGCAAAGATGATCACCTCGCGCTGCCGCTGACTGCGGAAGAACTGGCCGCGACCGCCAAGGCATGCCACCAGTTGGGCGCGCAAGCTCTGCACATGCATGTCAGGGACGATGAGGGGGTGCATTCGCTTGATGCGGGACGCTACCGGGACGCGATTGCAGCGGTGACGGAATGCGCGCCTGCCATGAGCATTCAGATCACCACCGAGAGTGCAGGTCTTTTTGATGTCCCGGCGCAGCTGGCTTGTCTTGAGGCGCTGCGCCCGGCAGCGGCATCCGTCTCGGTGCGAGAGATGGCACGGGATGCGGCGCTGGCGGCACGGGCCTATGCGGTTTGCGCTGAAGCAGGCACACAAGTGCAACATATCCTTTATACGCCCGCTTGTGTGGCGCAGCTACAGGCGTGGTACGCAGATGGGACAGTGCCGCAAGAGATGCGCGATGTGATCCTTGTGTTGGGGCAATATGCCACCGGCCAGCCCGCAGCGCCTGCAATGCTACCTAAGTTTTTGGCGCTGATTGCACCACTTGCTCTCCGGTGGTCGCTTTGTGCTTTTGGGCCGCAGGAACATGCCTGTCTGCTCGCGGCGATCAAAGCCGGGGGACAGGTCCGGATTGGGTTTGAAAACAGTCTTGGCCCTGAAGATGGCGCGCCATGGGCCGACAACGCCGCGTCTGTCGCGGCCTTCCTGCAACAGGCCACCGCGCGTGGTCATATCCTTGCGCCGCAAACGGATGTGCCTGGCGCCAACCTGCGAGAGCCGACATGAGCCATATTTTTCCCCGTCATACCAAATCCGATCTGCCCACCGCAGTTGCAGGAGATGGTTGCTATCTGATTGATGCCAAAGGTAAACGCTATTTTGACGGCTCCGGTGGGGCGGCGGTATCTTGTCTTGGCCACTCTGATGCCGCGGTGATCAAAGCTGTGCAGGAGCAGGTTGAAAAGCTCGCCTTTGCGCATACCGGGTTTATGACCTCAGAGCCGGCTGAGGCTCTGGCGGATCTGCTCATCTCGCACGCGCCGGGATCATTGGACCGGGTGTACTTTGTTTCTGGTGGATCCGAGGCAACTGAGGCGGCAATTAAACTCGCGCGGCAGTATCATCTGGAACGAGGAGAGCCGCAGCGCCGCCATCTGATCGCGCGAAAGCAGAGCTATCACGGCAACACGCTTGGTGCGCTTGCGGCGGGCGGCAATGCGTGGCGGCGGCAGCAGTTTGACCCGCTCCTGATCGGTGTGTCGCATATCGCGCCTTGTTATGAATATGTGGACCGGGCAGAGGGCGAGAGCAGCTTTGAATACGGGCAGCGTGTTGCCAATGAGCTGGAGGCAGAAATCCTGCGTCTTGGTCCTGACACGGTAATGGCATTTATGGCGGAACCGGTGGTTGGGGCGACCTTGGGTGCGGTGCCAGCGGTTGAGGGCTATTTCAAACGGATCCGCGAGATTTGTGACACCTATGGCGTGCTTTTGATCCTTGATGAGGTGATGTGCGGCATGGGGCGTACCGGGTATCTGTTCGCCTGCGATGCGGACGGTGTGGCACCTGATATCCTATGCATCGCAAAGGGGCTCGGTGCCGGGTATCAACCTATCGGCGCGATGCTCTGCTCAAGCGAGATTTATGAGGCAATTGCACAAGGGACCGGGTTCTTCCAGCATGGGCATACATACCTCGGGCATCCGGTGGCGACAGCGGCGGGGCTTGCGGTGGTGCAGCAAATGCTGACACGCGATCTGGTCGAACGTGCGGCTGAAATGGGCGCGCAGTTGCACACTGCTCTGATAGAGCGCTTCGGTCAGCATCCGCATGTGGGCGACATTCGGGGACGGGGCCTCTTTCGTGGGGTGGAGCTGGTTGAGGATCGCGAGACCAAGACACCTTTCGACCCCGCACATGGCTTGGCGGCACGTATCAAACGGGCCGCATTAGAGGCCGGGTTGATCTGTTATCCGATGTCCGGCACCCGCGATGGTCGCTATGGCGATCACATCCTGCTGGCCCCGCCGTTTATCGTGAATGATGACCAGATCGGTGAGATTTGTGACAAGCTGACCATCGCAATAGAACAGGGCCTCGGCGCGATCTGACCGAGTGGTCGTCCGGTGGGAAGGGGCGGCGCGATTGTATCGGCAACACCGCCGCCCATTGCACTGCGCTTTTGGATGGTTTCAATATGCCTGCGACACTTAGGGACATCACGCGCTCCGGCGGAATTAAAGGACAGGGATCATGAGCCAGTACACACAAACGCCCGGCGCGCAGCATAATCAGGTGCTTTGTGATCTGCGCAGCGATACGGTAACTCGCCCCGATGCAGGCATGCGCGCGGCCATGGCAGAGGCCGAAGTCGGTGACGATGTCTACGGTGAAGATCCAAGCCTCAATCGTCTTGAATCCTCCCTCGCAGAGCGTGCGGGCAAGGAGGCGGCCCTGTTCTTGCCGACGGGCACCCAAAGCAACCTCGTCGCCATGCTGGCCCATTGCGGACGCGGTGAGGAGGTGATCACCGGGCGCGATTATCACGTCTATAAATATGAGGCTGGCGGTGCCTCGGCGCTGGGTGGGATTATTCTTGATCCGCTGAAGGTCTCTGCGGATGGCGGGTTGGAACCTGCTGATATTACCGCTGCGGTTAAAGAAGATGACTCGCACCATCCGATTTCGCGGCTGTTGTCATTGGAAAACACCCATAACGGCAAGGTCGTGTCGCTCGCACGCCTTGATGCCTGTATCGTGCCTGCACGCGAGGCGGGATTGTCGGTGCATCTGGATGGGGCGCGGGTGTTTAACGCGGTGACAGAACTGGGATGTGATCTGGCTGAGATTGCCAAACGCTTTGACAGCGTTTCCATCTGCCTGTCCAAAGGGCTCGGGGCACCTGTCGGTTCTGTTCTGGTGGGGCCAAAGGACCTGATCGCGCGGGCGCGCCGTTTGCGCAAAATGGTGGGCGGCGGCATGCGTCAGGCCGGTGTACTGGCAGCAGCGGGGCTTTACGCGCTGGATCACAATGTGACCCGGCTTTCTGAGGATCATGCAAGGGCGGCCGCGCTCGCTGAAACCCTGCGCGCATTGGGGGCAGGTGCCGTCGATCACAATACCAACATGGTCTTCTTCACCCCCGCCGATGGTGACAACGCGGCGCTGGGCGTGGCACTGGCCAAAGCGGGTGTGGTGCTCTCTGCCGGAGGCACCGGGGCCATCCGCATGGTGCTGCACAAAGACGTCACCCGCGAGGGATTTGATGCGACCCTTGCCGCGCTCAAATCCTATTATAGCTAAGGTTTAGTACGGGGCGGGGGCGCTCCCGCCCCCGATCCAAGCAGCAATAGCTGCTCTGCTCGGCGTTGGGCCCGGCGCCGCGCCAAAGGCGCGGCGGGTCACGTTTGACGCTGAACGACGCGCTGCCGCGGCCAGCGAGGTCTCAGGACCGTAGGTTCGCGTGGGCTTGTTTGAGATCCGCGCGCGCCTGAAGAAACGGTCCAGCACCGTAACTCAGCCTTGATGCGCCAAGTGCGGTGGCTGCATCGATCGTGCGCAGATCTCCGATCATCATCAGGTTCACAGGATCTGTGGCGCTTTCGATGATTTGCGCGATCAGATCGGGCGCCGTCAGCCCCGGTACAAAAAAGCAGTTGGCCCCGGCCTCTGCATAAGCGGCCTGGCGTTGGAGGGCGTCCGGGATCTTGCCCGGGTGTGTCGCGGGGGCGGTGCCCAAAAAGAGATCTGTGCGGGCGTTGATAAAGAGCGGAACGCCCTCCTCATCAGCGACCGTTCTGATGGTCCTGATCCGCTCCGCTTGGGTGGCTATCGCATGCAGCCCCGCGCCATTGATCACCCGGTCCTCAAAATTGATCCCCACAGCCCCGGCGCGGATGATTTTGCGGGTGTTTTCGGCAAGCGCAGCAGGGGTGGTGGCATAGCCGCCTTCGAAATCCACAGAGACAGGGACTGCTACAGTGGCGCAGATACGCTCGACAATTCGCAGCACGAAATCCAGCGGGATGGATTCGCCATCCTCATACCCATGTGCTGCGGCCATCGCCCAGCTGCCGGTTGCAACCGCTGGCACGCCTTCTTCGACCAGCGCCTTGGCACCGGCTGCATCCCAGATGTTGTAGAGCACAAGCGGATCGCCCTTCCTGTGCAACTCCGCGAAACGGATGGCTTTCTCAGTTTGCGACATGGCGGTTCCCTTTTGTCTTTTGTTCTGCTGCGTGGGGCATTCCCATGTGGGAGCCTGCAGCCACTGGATCAGCCAACTGGATAGCACAGGTAGAAAGCTGCGCCGCCTGAGAACGGGCGTTTATTCAAGGTTTTAGAGTGTCGCGCGTTCCACGCCCAGCAGGCGCGCGCGGCTCCTCAAATGTACGTTTGAGAGGGTTAAATCTCTTTGCGCGCCCGAAGGGCTGCAGAGATCGTGCCATCGTCGAGATAGTCCAACTCGCCCCCGATCGGCACGCCCTGCGCCAGCGATGTTAGCTTAACGCGACCCTCAAGCTGATCGGCGATGTAATGCGCGGTGGTCTGCCCGTCGATGGTGGCGTTGAGCGCGAGGATCACCTCGTTCACGCCTTCCGTCGCCACACGGTCCACCAGTCGCGGAATGCGCAGATCTTCGGGCCCCACGGCATCCAGTGCGGACAGCGTGCCGCCCAGAACGTGATAGCGGCCCTTGAACACGCCCGCGCGCTCCATCGCCCAGAGATCGGCCACATCTTCGACCACACAGAGTTCGCCATTGGCGCGTGTCTCATCCGCGCAGAGCGCGCAGATGTCGCTGGTGCCAACATTTCCACAGTTCAGGCATTCGCGCGCGGTCTCTGCCACGCGGCCCATGGCGTCGGCCAAGGGGGTCAGAACCAGCGCACGCTTGCGGATCAGGTGCAGTACAGCCCGGCGTGCGGAACGCGGACCAAGCCCCGGCAGCTTGGCCATCAATGCGATCAATGCCTCGATATCACTGTTGTCCTGCGCCGCCATGGTGCTGTCCTGTTCTGCTTCTGTTCAACTAGGCCGCATCGCACCCAGAAGTGCAAGCCCTGCCTGCTCATTCTGCGCGCTGCCACCGCGACGACATGAAAAAAGGCGACCCTTGGGCCGCCTGATCTCCGCATGTCACCTGCCTTAGAATGGCAGTTTCATGTCCTTGGGCAGGCCGAGGCCATCGGTCAGCTTGGTCATCTCTTCCTGTGCGCGCTCTGCCGCTTTGGTTTGCGCGTCTTTCACGGCGGCGAGGATCAGGTCCTCGACCACTTCCTTGTCGTCGCCGTTAAAGATCGACGGGTCGATGTCGAGCGACTTCAGATCACCCTTGGCGCTGGCTGTGGCCTTTACCAGACCTGCACCCGCTTCGCCCACAACCATGATGTTGTGCAGCTCTTCCTGCATTTCACCCATCTTGGATTGCATTTCCTGGGCTTTTTTCATCATCCCGGCCATATCGCCGAGGCCTCCGAGGCCTTTGAACATATCCTATCACTCCTGATGTCAGGTTTGCCTTGTTAGATACGTGCGCGACCTCGCACAGGCAAGGGTAAAGCCGGGAAAGGCCCGTCGCATTCTGATATGTTTGGCCACGCTTCATCCCTGATGCGCGCGAAACCGCTCCCGATAGGCACCGGGGGTGAGGCCGGTCACGGATTTGAAGGCGCGAGCAAAGGCGGGCACATCGCGATAGCCCACGTCCCACGCGATCTGCGCGATGCTGTCTTGCCCGCGCTCCAGCGCGCCGCGTGCCTTCTCCACCCGCAGTGTTTGCAGGTAGGTGGCGGGAGGCAGTCCGGTGGCGGCTGTGAAGTGGCGCACAAAGGATCGCTCAGATAGGTTTGCGACCGCCGCCAAGGTCGGCACGGTCAGGGGCATGCCATAGTGACGATCCATGTGACGCTGCGCGGCCAAGACCGGCATGTCGCCATGGTGTCGCGGGGGCGCAAAGCTGGAATAGGCGCGTTGCTCCCGTCCGCTTGGGTCGATCAGCAGGTGGCGAGCCAAGCGCGTAACCATTTCCGCCCCATACCAGCGTCCCGTCAGATGCAGGCCAAGATCGGTCCACGCCATCAGCCCTCCGGCGGTGATCACATCATGGTCGTCCACAAGGATATGCTCCGGTGCGAGGCGCACATCCGGGAATGCCTGTCGAAACTCCGCCTCCAGTGCCCAATGGGTGGTGGCCGGTCGATGATCCAGTAGTCTAGCCTGCCCAAGCCAGAACGCGCCCGCGCAGACAGAACAGGCCAGCGCGCCTTGGGCATGTTGTTGCGCCGCCCAATCCACCAGTGGATGATCGGGGGCAGGGCGGGTGTCCTCAATCGAGGGTACAAACACGAAGGCCGCAACCGGTTTTGAAGGCAGGGCATCCCAAGCGCAGATTTGCAGATCCAGCGCTCGGCTGCTGGGGCTGAGACGCGGGATCAGGGCAAAGAGATCGGCCAATCCCCAGAGCGCGGCGCGCTGCGCACCCGGAGCGTCGATCAGAACAACAGGGTTGTTTGGCGTACTCTGCATATAGATAGGCATATGCGCCAAGTGTGGCGGTGGTCAAGTTGCGCCAGTCTGACCCTTGCGACACGTGCAAAGGAGAAGACAGATGCCAAAAATCGCCCTGATACTGATTGATATTCAGAACGACTATTTTCCCGGTGGTGACTGGGAATTGCACGAGATGACCGCCACCAGCGCGCAGGCTGCAGAGCTCTTGCGGGCGGCACGGGCGCAAGGCGATCTGGTTGTGCATATCCGGCACGAAAACCCCAATCCCGATGCGCCGTTCTTTCGCACTGGCTCAAAGGGGGCGGAAATACATGCCTCGGTTCTGCCGCAAGACGGAGAGGCCGTGTTGATCAAACACAGGCCCAACAGCTTTCACGGCACCCGCTTGCAGGAGTTGCTGCAAGACGCCGAAGTCGAAGAGGTGATCCTATGCGGGGCGATGAGCCAGATGTGCGTGGACGCCACTGCGCGTGCGGCTGCAGATTTTGGCTTTGCCGTGACCATTGCCGAGGATGCCTGCGCCGCCCGCGCAGTTGAATTCGGTGGTGTGTCTGTGTCCGCTGAACAGGTCCACGCTGCATTTATGGCCCCATTGGCGATGGGTTATGCCAAGGTGGTCAAAGCGGCGGAGGTGCTGCGCTGGTCTCAGGGCAGGAGCCGGGCATGGATGGGCTCACAAAAGCCTATCCATGACAGGATTTATTCTTCAAACGGATCCCACTCGTCCTCGACCTCAGGCAGGGCCTCGGCCTGAACTGCAGCGGCCATTTCCTCCTGCGTGCGGATCTTGGTGATCTTCGCCTTGGGGAAATTCTGAAGCACCGCCTGCACCAGAGGATGCGCAGAGGCTTCTGCACGCAGAGCGTTTTCGGCAGCGTCACGCAATTCCGCAATCGTTGGCGCATCACCATCTGGTGCAATGGAGACCACCCAGCGGCTTCCGGTCCAGTTTTGCAAGGCAGTGCCGATGCGGGCAGCGAGGTCCTGCGGTGCATTTGCGGCTGGGGTGAAGGTGATGCGGCCCGGTTGATACGACACCAGCCGCACGCCGCCCTCGACCTCGACCAGCAGCTTCACATCGCGGTGTTTGCGGATCAGTTCGATCACATGTTCAAAGCTCGGATAGCGCGCCAAGGCGCTGTCCACACGCGGCGCAAGCGCTGCCATTTGCCCGCCACTTGCCGACATAGTGTGCCCACCATTGGGGCCACCGTTGGGGGCGCCTTGCGGCGGGGCGGAGGCGTAAGCCGGAGCCCCGCCTCCCCCGCCCGCCGCAGGCGACCCCATGCCTTGCACGGGGTGTCCCCCACCCGGACCACCTGGATGGGGCGGCGGGGGGGTGTCCTGCAGTTTGCGAACCAGTTCCTCGGGCGAGGGCAGGTCGGCCACATGGGTCAGGCGGATCACAGCCATCTCTGCCGCCATCATCGCATTTGGGGCGGCAGCGACTTCCTCCAGCGCTTTGAGCAGCATCTGCCACATGCGCGTCAGCACCCGCATCGGCAGGCGCGCTGCCATATCCTGTCCACGGGCCCGCTCATCCGGGCTGATGGTCGGATCTTCTGCCGCATCGGGAGTGATCTTTACCACCGACACCCAATGGGTGATCTCGGCCAGATCGCGCAGCACCGCCATCGGGTCCGCGCCCTCGGCATATTGACCGGACAGCTCCGTCAGGGCCGCCGCCGCATCGCCGCGCAGGATCATATCCATCAGATCCAGCACCCGGCCCCGGTCCGCAAGACCGAGCATCGCGCGCACCTGATCCGCTGTGGTCTCCCCCGCACCATGGCTGATCGCCTGATCCAGCAGTGAGGTCGCATCCCGAGCAGATCCCTCTGCCGCGCGGGTAATCAGCGCCAGCGCATCCTCGGCGATCTCGGCTGTCTCATTGGTGGCGATCCGGCGCAGCAGATCGATCATCACCTCCGGCTCGATCCGGCGCAGGTCAAACCGCTGACAGCGCGACAGCACCGTCACGGGCACCTTGCGGATTTCGGTCGTGGCAAAGATGAACTTCACATGCGCCGGTGGCTCTTCAAGCGTCTTCAAGAGCGCATTGAACGCAGAGGTCGACAGCATGTGGACCTCATCGATGATGTAGATCTTGTAGCGGGCCGAAGCCGCGCGATAGGCCACACTGTCGATGATCTCGCGGATGTCACCCACACCGGTGCGCGATGCGGCATCCATCTCCATCACATCCACATGGCGACCTTCCATGATCGCCACGCAATGTTCGCATTTGCCGCAGGGCTCAGTGGTCGGGCCGCCCTGACCGTCTTCCCCGATGCAGTTCATGCCCTTGGCGATGATCCGCGCGGTGGTGGTTTTACCGGTGCCGCGAATACCTGTCATAATGAAGGCCTGCGCGATGCGATCCGCGGCAAAGGCGTTCTTCAGCGTGCGCACCATCGCGTCCTGACCGACCAGATCGGCAAAGGTCTCGGGCCGATACTTGCGTGCCAGCACCTGATATTGTCCGTTTTGCGGTGCGCTGGAGGTCTCGGGGCTGTGCTCGCTCATGAGGGCCTTTCGGATGGTCTTTGAGGGCGCGCCGCTGGATTCGCGAGCCACGCCAATGATCCTGTGCAAACTAAGCGCCGCTGTCCGCTTCGTCCACCGCTGTTGCACGGGAACCCGGCAGAATGGGGGAGGTGACAGAAAAGGCTACCTGTCTGAGACTTGGCGGGGTTAAGATAGCGTGAAGGTATCGCGGAAATTACGCCGCGCCTCCCGGGGGGAGAGTAAATGGTGAGTGCTACGAATTTGCAGCCGCAGTCGGCTGCGCAGACCCTATCGCTTCACGCGCTGTCGTTTGGGGACGGCATATTGGCGCTGAGCCGCGCGCCCGGCGCTGGGGGGATTACGCGGGTGATTTGCGTTTGATTCGTGAATGGCGCCCGTCAATGGTGATTTCGATGACCACGCGGGTGGAGCATGTGATTCTCGGCGTTGAGAACCTGGGCACAGATATACAGGGCCTCGGCAGCCGCTGGTTCCATATGCCGGTCGAGGATTATCAAACCCCCACCGAAGAGATGGACGAACACTGGCAACACATCAGCACGATGGCTCGTCAGGCCATGTCTGGCGGTGGCCGGGTTTTGGTCCACTGCCGGGGGGGCTGCGGCCGATCCGGCATGGCGGTGTTGCGGTTGATGATCGAAAGCGGCGAGCCTGCCGAGGCAGCGCTCAGCCGCCTCAGAGCGCTGCGGCCCTGCGCCGTCGAAACAGACGCACAGATGGCGTGGGCCTTTGGCAGACGGTCCCCGACCTGAACTGAGGGCTGCGCTGAGGGTCAGACCTCAGCGCGCTGGTCCTGATAGCTGCGCACAGGTCGCGCCTCGCCGAAGGCGCGCGGAATTTCCGATACACATGTGCTGCTCATCGTGTTGGCATCACTGGACAGCATCGCATCAGCGAACCGATCCAGCGTTTCGGTCTTGGTCGATGAGGTCACGTCACAGAACACCCGAATGCGGCTGTGGTTGGCAGCAAAGCGCGCAGGGCAGGCTTTCTCGCATCCATCTAGGCGGCTCTCTCCACTGATTTCAAAATCGTCCTGTGTCAGTGGGCGCGCGCTATCGAGCGCCTGTGCCAAGGCTTTCAGCATCCGTTGTGCCGCCGGGCAGGGGCGCCCCAGATGCATACATGTGGTCGACACAAATTCATGTGATCGCTGTTGGTCCATTCTCTGCGTGCCCTCCGCACCAAGATAGTTGTGACGGGGCAAAATGAGAGACTTCGGGCGAGACATTGCCCCTAAATGCTAAATGGCGGGCAAGAGCGGTCAGCCGTCAGACCTCCTCCAGGACACCCCGCCCGGTTTCAGGTTCGTATCATTGATGGCAGGTCTCCTGACTTGCGGGTCATTGCGTACCGGCCCTTCCCGATCCTATTGGCCAATGTGGCCGTGTCGGATCAGTGGTCTTGCCGGGGTACTCGCCGCCTACAGTTGCGGGGGCAGTCACGGACTTGGCGGGGCATATGCCCGAACCTCACCGTATTCCCTTTTCATTCCGTCCTCGGATAGAGAAACGAAAACCATCTCAAGAAGAGGTAGCGAGCGCGCTGCCGACTCGTCAATAAAGATCTTGCTGCACGTGCAAAATCACCCCTGCCGTTCGATTGTGTTTGGGAGGTGTGGGCAAACGCCCAGAGACAAAAAAACCCGCCAGAGGCGGGGCTTTTTATAAAGTGAGAGGTTGGACATCGACCCAAGCGGGGCTCGTTGTGGCTGCTTCCTTCCGGACCTGACCAGGTTGGCGAGGCGCTTGCCCGCGCCAACCCCTCGAATCCCGATATAGGGAAGTGACGATACAATGACAACCCGCAGCCTGGGCGATTTCCTGAACCTATGCGCGTGTGAAGGAAGGCAGAGGTCAACTGCGAAGGTGTGGCGGAGGCGGTGGGTGCAATCCAACAGGTTGCCTTGGCATCCCCGACATCGCAATGGCGAGGTACTCAGCGCTTATCACGACGCTCTTTGATGATGCGCAGCTCTAAATGGTGTCACTCAGAGCTGTAGCTTCAACGCCACAAAGCCTGTATCCAGCTCGGTCGCGCTTTGGGCGACGTCATCCGGCAATTCATGCAGGTGGCGGTGCACGCCGGGACCTGTGACGGCAATCGCCTCCACGCCGAGGTTCGGACGGATGCGCCACGGATAGGGCGCCGCTGCCAATGGATCGGCTGGCAGGGTCGACGTCACATAGGCCCCGACAGTGTCGCGGATCATCTGCGGTGGCAACGAGAGAGCCTGCGCCTGATCAAGCATACGAAAGTTGCCGCCTCCGCTGCTGCGGTAGCTGTTGAAGGCAACTGCGAACCTCTGGTCAGGTTGCAAAGGGTGCCCGTGCCAGCGCAGATTTCTGATACGGCTTGCCGCATCGTTTAAGAGGCGCCCATCGGCATCAAACCGTGCCGGTGCTGTCGGGTCGATTTCATACTCCAGGCCGAAGATCACATCGAAGTTGTGTCCGGCCCGCGCAGGATTTGCCAGCAGGCGGTCAGGAGTATTCGGCTCCAACTGATTAAACAGCCCTGCCGACATGTCCAACCAGTCCCGCAGTTGCTGTGCGTCAACGATAATGCAGCGCAATTCGTTTGGATAAATGTAGATGTCGGCCACATGGCGGCGCGAAATCTCTCCTGCGGGCACATCGGTGTAGTTGAGCGGCCCCGCGCGCCCGCCAAATTTAGCCGGTGCGACTGCGGACAAAAGCGGCAGGTCGGCGAATTCTGATTTTGCAAGGGTCGGGCGAACAGCAGCGGCTTGCGCGGCGGCGGTGAGAGCGAGTGCGCGATCCTCGCCAAAATAGGTGAAATAGGAGTGGTGTGGCTTTGCGAGCGTGCCAACCTTTGTGGCCATATCGGCGCGGGTACGCTGATGAATGTCGCTCAGTGCGTTGACCAGTACCGGTGCCTCCGGGACCACCGGTACGAGACCATCGCGGGTCTGATGTGCAACCGGGCGCAGCGCGCAGTCTCCCTGCGTGACACGCCAGCCTTGCGGGGTGCGGATCAGATCGAGGTCGATCACTCCGAGGTGTGAGCCACTGGAGCCGGGCATCACCACGGGAACACCCAGCCCGGTATCCTCACCATCGGGCGCGGGCAGCAACAAATGGGTATGTCCGCTCACAGCTGCATCAAGACCGGGCAAGTGCGACAAAGGTCTGAGCGCGTTTTCCATCCCCGCGACTTGGTCAGTCTGGCCCAGCCCGGTATGTGCCAATGCGATCACTACATTGGCCCCCGCCTTGCGCAGATCCGCGATCGCGGCGCGTGCGCTGCTGAGGATATCGTCGACACGCAGACGCCCCTCCAGATGATCGGCATCCCAGAGCATGGTTTGCGGCGGCAATACCGACAACAGCCCGATCTTTACGTCCGGCGCATCTGCAGGTGCACAAGGCACACGTCTGTGCAGCATTAGGGTCTTTTGAACAGGCAGCGCATGGGCGTCGGCAAGGGGTGTAATATTGCTGCAAACCGCCGGGCAGGGCAGCGCAGAGAGCGCCCGGGCAAGGACAGGAAGGCCGAAATTGAACTCATGGTTGCCAAGACCGACGGCATCATAGCCCAAGACCTCAAAGGCACGGATCGACGCAGGGGTGGCGTCTGGATCAGCGGCGTCAGTTTCGGCAAGCGGAGAGCCCTGCAGCCAGTCGCCATTGTCGACCAACAGTGTAATCGCACCGGAGTCTGCGGCCTCTTTACGGGCCGCGCCAATCAGGCTTGCAGTGCGACTGAGGCCAATCCCGGGGTGCTCTTGATCGGTGTAATAGTTGTAGCTGAGCAAATGGCTATGGACATCCGAGGTGGCCAGCACGCGCAATCGTCCCGATACTTCTGATCGGTCGCTAGCACCCTCATCTGTCCCCGTGGTGCCTTGGTCGTCTTCGGTCATTCTATGCCATTCATCGTCGCTCGTGGGCACCGCTCCGTGATTGTCTCGCGTCCGGTGCTTCTCTCATTCGTTAACAAATAGAAGAACAGAGACAGGGGGGCGTGCGGAACCCTAACGAGAGGCTTTTTTCGAGTTTTTGAAAAGCGTGGCATTTTTGCTTGTGTCACACATGGGAATGCGGCATCGCCTGTCTGCAATGATGAAACGTCATCCCCCTTTGCGGACGGTGGCTGGCAGCAACGCATTTCAATAGCGAGACAGTCATGAAGCGAGCGGAGCAAGTAACCTTTGGCGGCAGCGGACTGGATCGCGCGGCGCATTTGCGCACAGAGACCGCGACATTAGATCAGCTCTGGGGCGCGGCAGACGTGCAAATCGTGCTTTTGTGGCGCGGCAAGCCCTTATGTGTCTGCAAGCCCGGTCATTCCGACGCCCAAGGGCTGGCCTATCTGCAAAGCGATCATGCCCTTGTGGCGGGGCGACGGAATGATGCGCTTTTTCTGGGACGAAATGCGCAAGGGGCAGGTTACTTTGCCGTGAGCCTAGACGATTGGGAGCCCGAAGATCTGGATGCTTCCAGCCTTAACAGTTTCCTTGATCCAAGCGAGCAGCGTCACCCAGATTTGCCCGAGGCTTATGCATTTATGGAGTTGCGCCGGGTGATGACGCATCTTTCGGCGCGTGAGGCAGAACTTGCGGCGACCGCAAAGGCGATGCTGGGCTGGCACGCAACCCATGGGTTTTGCGCCTGTTGCGGTCATGCCAGCAGGGTCGAGCAGGCCGGATGGCAGCGTCGCTGCCCAAGCTGCAATGCCCCGCATTTTCCACGAACTGACCCTGTTGTGATCATGCTGATCACCCGTGGCGATCGCGTGTTGCTGGGGCGGTCACCGGGGTGGCCGGAGGGCATGTACTCGCTGCTCGCGGGCTTTGTGGAGCCGGGAGAGACCCTCGAAGCAGCGGTGCGCCGCGAAGTTTATGAGGAAACCGGAGTGAAGGTGGGCGAGGTCGGCTACTTGGCCAGCCAGCCTTGGGCTTTTCCTATGTCGTTGATGTTTGGCTGTTATGGTGTTGCAGTCAGCGAGGACATCACCCTTGATCCGCAAGAGATCGAAGAGGCATTCTGGTTGACACGCCAAGAGGTGATGGACGCCATTGCAGGCAATCACCCAAAGGTGCGCGCCCCGCGCAAAGGGGCAATAGCGGGGTTTCTTTTGGAAAACTGGGTTGCAGATACACTTGAGTAACCAACATAGTTTATCAACATGCCATAGCCCGCGGTGAAATGATGTTTTGCCGTTCCAACGACAGGTCCTGATATGCACTTCGAAACCAAAGAAGATACCGATAGCTCCATTGCAGAGGCGTTCGCGGCCGTCACGGACTTTGAAAGCTTTGAGCGGTCGGCCATCCGGCGAGGTGTTGAGGTGCATCGCAATGGGGACGGCTCCACCGCGCCAGAAGATCTGTCATGGGATGTCGTCTTTGTGTTTCGCGGATCAGAGCGGAAGATGCGGTTGGAAATTCTGGAATACGATGCCCCCAATGTGGTGGTCTTTTCCGCAATCGGCAGTGGCATGATGGGTGAGTTGCGCGTCGATCTGATGGCATTGTCGTCGCAACGCACACGGATGACGGTGCGTTTGGACCTGCGGCCCAAAACACTGGCGGCGCGCCTGCTGGTGCAATCGCTGAAATTGGCACGCAATAAACTAAACCGTAAATTCCGCAAACGTGTTGCCGAATTTGCGCTGCTGATCGAAGAACGCCAAGCCCAAATCGCCTGATCATCAAGTTTTCGTGAAATCTCACAACGAACGGCGACGACCGTTCGATGTGTATTCTTTTGTTTTTAAACGTATTTACCCTGTGATCGGGGTGCGACTTGCGGCCGTGCTGCGACTGCAAAAAAGGTTCATTTGAAAGTACTTTTTGCGCTGGCAGCATTTGGAATTTTGAAAGTTGTTAATCGCCTTGTGGCACCGTCGTAACAGGAACGGCACGACCCAAGGAATAACGAATGTACCGCTTGCTGGACTGTATTACACAGGAACACCATTTTGGACTTGTTGCTGTGGCTGCCTTGATATGTGTGATCGGATCGGTGATTTCCGTTCATATGTCCGGTCGCCTCACCGAGTGGACCGGGAAACGACGCTTGGTTCAGTTACCGCTGGCGGGTTTGATCACCGGGGCCACTATCTGGTCGACGCATTTCATTGCTATGACGGCTTATGAGCCCGGCTATGAGCACGGGTATGAACCCATTTTGACGGGCGCGTCGCTGTTGGTTGGCGTGCTGGGCTCTTTTGCTGCCAATGCTGGGCTTGCTTTTGCACGCGGAGCGGCAGCACCAGTCATGGCCGGTGCGATTTTTGGGATGACGGTGTCGGCCATGCATTACACGGGCATGCGCGCCTATCTGCTGCCCGGCACGATCCAGTGGAATATCGGAACCGTGATCGTGTCTGTGCTCTTGGGGGCTGGGCTTGGCGCGTTGAGCTATGGTTTGATCACGCGGCGCATGCGGGGGATTCCTGGGCGCGTCTGGCCTGCACTGGCGATGGTTCTGGCCATATGCTTGATGCATTTCACTGGCATGAGCGCGATTGAAATCCGCCTTGATTCCTCCATTGAGGTGCCGCCCAAAACCATCTCGGATAACGCAATGGCGCTGCTGGTCTTTGCTGTGACAGCCATCATCCTGCTGATCGCCATGGCTTCTGCCAGCATTGAGGTGAACATGGAGGGAGAAACCCGTCATCAGCTGAACCATGCGGCCACCCATGACCCGCTGACGGGCATGCCCAATCGTATGTGGCTTACCCGCAAGCTGGATGCGCTTAAAATCCGTCTCGATGAAAATGAAACGGCGCGCGCCGCAATCATGACCGTGGATCTCAACCTGTTTAAAGAGGTGAACGATGTCTATGGCCATGCCGCAGGGGATGCGGTTCTGCGTCAGGTCGCCTTGCGCCTGATCGAACAGGAAGGCGAGGGAGAGTGCATTACCCGCGTGGGCGGGGATGAGTTTGTCGCGATCAAAGAAGGTTTCCGCCGTATCGAAGAAGTGCAGAGCTTTGCCGAACGTCTGCATGCGGCAATTGTTGAACCCATTGATCTGGATGAGGTGTCGCTGCGGGTTGGGGCGTCGATCGGGATTGCCACAACGCTGGAAGACGGCCGCGATCCCGCTGACTTGTTGCATAAGTCTGACGTTGCCATGTATCGCGCAAAGTCCGAACCCGATACGCCGATTTGCCAGTTCAATGCGGAAATGGACCGTCGTAGCCGCGAAAAGACCCAAATGGTGCATGATCTGCGCCAGGCATTGCAGCACGACGAATTCGAATTGGTTTACCAGTTGCAAAACGCGCTCGATACATTGGCGCCAGTCGGTTTTGAGGTGTTGCTGCGTTGGAACCACCCGAATCGAGGCCGCGTTTCTCCGGCGGAGTTCATTCCCATTGCAGAAGAAACGGGCCTGATCCGTGACATCGGGCGTTGGGTACTGCGTGAGGCATGCCGAGAGGCGGCGCAGTGGAGCCGCCCTTATAGTGTGGCCGTCAATGTCGCCCCACAGCAATTGGTGCAGCCTTCCTTCATTGAGGATGTGATGGATATCCTGATGGAGACCGGAATTGATCCTGCGCGTCTTGAGCTGGAGATTACGGAGGCCAGCATCATCGACGATCAGGCCCATACGCTGAAAGTGATGCATAAGCTGAAAGCCATCGGCATTCGCATTGCGATGGATGATTTTGGCACTGGCTATTCATCGCTGGCCACTTTGCAGGCCTTCCCGTTTGATAAGATCAAAATAGACCGCAGCTTTGTGCAGGATGTTCACAAGGATGCCCAACGTGCGGCGATTGTACGCTCTACGCTGCTGTTGGGGGCCGCGCTGGACATCCCGGTCTTGGCCGAAGGGGTCGAGGTGGAGGACGAACTGAGTTTCTTGCGCGGTGAGAGTTGCGCTTCTGTGCAGGGCTATTACTTTGGCCAACCAATGTCGCGCGAGGATATGCGCCGGATTGCATGTGACGACGATGATGCCGCCGAAAGTGCTGCTTGATCAGAAATCTGCTGCGCGGTCCCTGTGGCTGCCTTGGGCAAATGCCGGGGCAGCCCTTTGGGCGCTTAATGAAAGTCCCGGCTTGGAAACAACCGTTTAGCCTGTTCGCGCGGGTGGCGTGCGCTTGACGTGACCTGTCTGGAGCGTGGGGCATCATCGGCCTGAGGTTGGGTGATGCCGATAGCCTCATCCAGCGGATGGCCAAGATCCGAGAGACGGTGCGACATATCGGTAATTTCCTGCGCGATCAGATGCACGATAATCCCTTCGCGTTGCAGATACCCGCGCACTTGCAACAACCGCCCGCCCATCACGATGCGGCGGTATTGCTCATAGACCTTGGGCCAGACGACAATATTGCTGACCCCGGTTTCATCCTCCAACGTCAGGAAGATAACGCCGGATGCGGTGCCCGGCCGCTGACGGGTGATCACCAAACCGCAGACCGCGTGACGCCCCAGCGGCACCGTCTGCAGCGCCGCATGCGGGGTAAGGCCCGGTAAGGAGGGGCGCAGCAATTCCATCGGATGCGCGCGCAAGGTCAGCCGCGTGGCCACGTAATCCTCTACCACTTCTTCGCCCAGATGCATCACGGGCAAATCAACCGATGGCTCAGAGATACTCTCACCATCAATCGGATCGTTAAACAGGGGCAGTGGCTGTGGGCTGCGAATGGCCTTGACCTGCCACAGAGCATCGCGGCGCGTGTGTCCCATGTCTGAAAACGCATCCGCCTCGGCCAGCCGTGTCAACACGTCGGGACGCACCCCAGCCCGGAGCCACAGCGTGTCCGGATCAGGATAGCCATTGCCGCGTGCTGCGGTGATCCAGCCTGCATCCTCTTCGCGAAACCCTTTGATCTGGCGAAACCCCAGCCGCAGGGCCAGCGCGCCATCGGGGCGGCGCTCCAGTTGGTTGTCCCAATCCGATGCATTGACGCAGACGGGCCGGATCTCGACCCCATGTTCGCGGGCATCGCGTACGATCTGGGCCGGGGCGTAAAACCCCATTGGCTGTGAATTCAAAAGCGCGCAAGCAAAGACCGCTGGATAATGGCATTTGAGCCAGGCCGAGACATAGGCCAGCATGGCAAAGGCGGCGGCGTGGCTTTCGGGAAAGCCATAGTCGGCAAACCCCTCGATCTGAGAAAAACAGCGCGCGGCGACCTCTGGCGCGTAGCCTTTATCCAGCATGCCATTGATGAATTTATCCCGAAACGTGCCAATGGTGCCCATCCGCCGAAAGGAGGCGAGCGAGCGGCGCAGGTGGTCGGCTTCTTCTGGGGTGAAGCCCGCACCGACCACGGCGATTTGCATGGCCTGTTCCTGAAACAGTGGCACGCCCAAGGTGCGTTTGGTGACCTGTTCCAGCTCCGGGCCAAAGGGCTCGGGTTCCTCCAAGCCATGGCGGCGGCGGATATAGGGCTGAACCATATCGCCCTGAATGGGGCCGGGGCGTACAATCGCCACCTCGATCACCAGGTCGTAAAACGCCTGCGGCCGCATCCGGGGCAGAAAATTCATCTGCGCCCGGCTTTCCACCTGAAAGACCCCCACCGCATCTGCGCGGCACAGCATGTCATAGGTGGGCTTGTCCCCTTGTGGGACCGAGGCAATGGACCATGTCTCTCCCTCATGCGTTTGCAACAGGGCAAATGCCTTTTGCAGACAGGTCAGCATGCCGAGCGACAGCACATCGACCTTCAGGATGCCAAGCGCGTCGATATCGTCCTTGTCCCATTCGATCACGGTGCGATCTTCCATCGCGGCGTTCTCAATCGGGGCCAGCTCGTCCAGCCTCCCTCTGGTGATGACAAAGCCGCCGACATGTTGGGACAGATGCCGGGGAAAACCGATGATGTCACCGATCAGCCGGATGGTCTGCATCAGGCGGCGATCCTGAATGTTGAGGCCCAGCTCTTCGATGCGTTTCAGGTCAACGCCGCCGTTGCTCATGCCCCAGATCTGCCCCGAGAGACCCGCCGTGACATCCTGTGACAGGCCCATGACCTTGCCCACCTCGCGGATGGCAGCGCGAGAACGGAAATGGATCACGGTGGCGCAAAGCCCCGCACGCTCGCGGCCATATTTTTGGTAGATCCACTGGATCACCTCTTCGCGGCGTTCATGTTCGAAATCCACGTCGATATCTGGCGGCTCGCCTCGGTATCGCGAGACAAACCGCTCAAACACCATGGTGATCATGTCGGGGCTGACGTCGGTGATGCCGAGCAGATAGCACAGGATCGAGTTCGCTGCTGATCCGCGCCCCTGACACAGGATGTTTTGCGATCTGGCGTATTGCACGATGTCATGCACGGTCAGGAAATAGGCGGCAAAGCCCAGATCTGCGACGAGGTTCAGCTCCTTTTTCATAAGAGTAATGGCCTTCTCTGGCGGCCCGTCAGGATAGCGCCGCTTCAGCCCCTCAGCGGCAAGCCGTTCGAGCCGCACCTGCGGGGTTTCGCCGTCAACAATTTCATGGGGGTAGTCATAGGACAGCTCGCCGAGATCAAAGCTGCATGTGTCTGCGATCTCCAATGTGCGGCGCAGGGCACCGGGATGTGCGCGAAACAACCGGGCCATATCCGCGCCTGCCTTGAGGCGGCGCTCGGAATTCAGCAAGGCGCGGCTGCCGATTTCATCAATGGTGATATGTTTGCGCATACAGGTCAGCACATCCGCCAGCGGCCTGCGGCTGGCGCGGTGCATCAGCACATCCCCCACCGCAACCATGGGCGCGCTTGTGACCTGTGCAACATGCGCGCAGGCAGCCAGATAGGCCTGATCGCTGCCATCATAACGCGGGGCTGCCCCCAGAAACACATGATGCGGAAAGGCCTGCTGCATCCTGCGAATGTCAGGAATGGCTGTCTTCAGCTCCGCTTGCGGCAGGGCAATCAAGGTCATGCCACGACAGGACGCCAGCAGATCCTTGGTATCCAGATGGCATTCACCTTTGGGCGCGCGCCTTTTTCCAAGGGTCAAAAGCCGGGTCAGGCGGCTATAGGCGGTGCGGTCGCGGGGCAGGGCGATCCAGTCGGTCTGGCTGTCGCGCAGCACCAGACGGCAGCCAACGATCAGCTTGGGCAGTATCGGGGCGGCTGGTTTTTCGAGCGTGGCGGCGTTGCCAATGTCTTGTCGTGAGGAAGGATCAATGCGCTGGTGCGAGCGGATCTGAACGCCTGCCTCCGCCTCACGCCGCAGTTCTTTCAGGGCACTCCATGCGCGCACCACCCCGGCCAGTGAGTTGCGATCGGTGATCGCAATGGCCGCCAGCCCCAGCTCGGCTGCGCGTGTCATCAACTCTTCGGGGTGGGAGGCCCCGGTCAGAAAGGTAAAGTTGCTGGTCACGCACAGCTCGGCATAGCCGGGGCCGGTCTGCTGAGTGCGCAACCTCTCCGGGCTAAAGGCTTCGACTGGGCGGTGGGTTCGGTTGGGTTCCATCAGGCGAACTCCCCCTGCACAAACCAGCCCGGGGCTTGCGGCGTAAAAAACAGCCACAGCCTGCGCCCTTCTTGGGTCTCCACCCGCCAATAATCGCGCAGCCCGCTGCGCCACGCCTCATCCTCCAGCCACCACTCGGGACAGATGCGTTCGGGGCCTATGGCGCGACCGGTGGTCAGCGCCATACGTCGCCAGCGAAACCGTTGGGGCGGATGCGGCGTACGCCCTGCAATGGGTTCCGGCGCAAAGAGCACAACCGGGCGCGGGCGGGCCGGGCACCAATGGCGTGCAGGTTCTGAATAGGCAGCGGGTGAGATGATGAAGCTGCGTTCTGGGATGTGGCTGTCAGCGGGCAGGAACCGCTGGATGTTTTCCAGCCCAACCCGCGTGCCAAGACGAGAGATCAAGTCATCCAGCTTATCCTTGCGCCCGGCGGACACATGGTTGATCTGCCGGGCGGGCAGCGGTTCCACCACGGTTGCCTCAAGGCGCAGACGCTCGATGCCAAACCCCGCGTCCAGATCCTTCAGCCCGCGCTCGAACAGGGGCAGGATGCGGTGCGGGTCATGCAAGGGGCGCGCAAGGCGCAGCTCAACCTGCTGACTGTCACGGTCCACGCGCCCCAGCGTCACGCAGAGCCTGCGCGCACCGACCTCCTGCGCCTGCAATTTGGGGCAAAGCTGCCCCAGCAGTCGCTGGATACCCGCCATGACATCCCCGATCAGGCCGATGGGTTCGGGCAAGGTCAGGCGCACGCCGTAATGGGGTGGCTCCGCTTGTGGGCTGATCTCCTCGGGCTGGTCCCCAAGGGCCTGATCCAGCCGCATCAGCGCGGCCGGGCCAAAACGGCGGGTCAGAGGCGCGCGCGGCGTTGCGGCCAGTTCACGGACTTTGCGTATCCCCAGACGTTGCAGCGCAACCGAGGTCTCCGCACCCAAGCGCAGCGCAGCAACCGGCAGGGAACCGATGGCGTCTAACATCGCACCTGCGGGGGCGATCCCCTCGCCGTGACGGGCCAGCGCCCATGCGGCCCCGCGGGTGTCGCCCAAGCCGATCCGCACCGTCATTCCCGCGCGGGCCAGTCGATTGCGCATTTGCGCCAGCATGGCGCCCTCACCCCCAAAGAGATGGGTTGACCCGGTGATGTCCAGCACCAGCCCGTCCTCCCCCTCCAGCCCAACCCACGGGCAATAGCGTGTGGCCCAGCGGCGCAGCCCCTGCAGAAACCGCTGATCCTCTGGCGGATGCGCCACGTGGCTGCGCAGGTCCGGGCAAAAGGCGCGCGCATCAGAATAGGTCATACCCCTATGAAGTCCTTGCGCCTCGGCCGCGGCATTGAGGCAATAAATCCGGTTGGCGTTGTTCTCTTTGAGGGTCAGGGCAAAGGGACCATCAATCGGATTCAGTCGTAACGCCCGGTCACTTGCCAGCCGGGGAAACCATAGCGAGACGACGCGACGCTCTATCCCATCGAACATACCAGACACCCAATGTTCCCGATTTGTTCTTGATAAGCTCCCATCGCTGCAGAGTCGAGTCCCCGGCGCGATCATTGGCGCATTCATCGGCGTCAAAATGCGGGGCGCAGCGCCAGCGGGTTTCGGCGGCATTGCTGCCCATACCCTCTGGGATCAGGGCGAGAGCGATGGATTTGCCTTCTTTCGCAGCCAGTTGCAACCGCCGCCCTTCGGTGAGACCCAGCGGTTTTGTGAGGCTCACGATGACCAGCGCCACCGCACCGGAGCGCAGAGCCTCCTCTGTCACGGCAAGGGCTTCGATCTGGTTCTGGGCGTTGCACAGCAGCAGGTCGGCCGGGTCCATAAAAGCGGCGAATCCATCCGGGTTGATTCGCGCCACCTCCCATGTTTCGCGCACCCAGAGCACCTGCCCACCGCGCGCGGCGGCCAGTGCAAAAGCAAAGCTATAGGCCCCCGCGCCGCAGACCTCATGGGCGCGACCTTCAACGAGGGGGAAGGGCAGGGAGGATTGAACCATGGCTCATATTCAAGGCAAAGAAGGGGGCAGGGTCAACACCCATACACCGCCCGCGCAGGAATGTCTTGTGTGTCGTAGGGTGTCAGTCCGGCAGCGATGGAACGGGCCGCATTTGCAATAAATCCATGCACGTCATCTGCCCCTGTGCCCGCCCGCACCCGCAGTCCGAGGGAGTGCAGTACAGCGGCGGCCATTTCTGCGGCGGCTTGTCTGGCGCCCTCTGGTGCGTCCGGCGCGATGTGGTCAAACAGGCGACGAAACTGGGCATCGGTTTGCACGAGACGCTGGGCCAGGCGGCTGCGAATCTCCGGGTGGGCAGGGGCTTCTGCCACCGCAGTGGAGAACACCAGACAGCCTCGCGCCTGTGCCCGGCTGTAGATTTCCAGCATGGCGGTATAGATGATCCGCAGGGCGTCCTCGGGCGAGGCATCGCGGGGCACCTGACGGTTCAGATCGCCCTGCACGCGGATGACAAAATCATCCATCGCGCGCAGGAACATCTCTTCCTTGTTGCCAAAGGCGGCATAAAGGCTGGGGCGGACAAGGCCGGTGGCCTTGGAAAGATCATCGAGCGAGGTGGCCGCATAGCCCTTCTGCCAGAAGGTCTCCATGATGGTCTGCCGTACCGCGCGTTCATCGAACTTGCGCGGACGGCCCCGACCCCGTGTCTGCCCCGCCTTGCTCATTCGGGGAAATCCGCCCCGTGCAGCACATCGCAGAAATGCGGCTGGTGAAAGCCCGGCACATGGCGATGGGCCACATCAGCGCCAAAATTATGCATCGCTGTCATGGGTTTGGCTTTGTAGATCCGGATGAGCGCTTGTTCCATGGCCTTTTTGAAACCCAGACGGGGGTAGGCGTCAAGCACCTGTTCCATCACCTCCGGCGTGATGTGGTCATGAGGGATAACGCCCACGTCCAGCCCTGCACCGATCTGCACCAGCGCGGCCTCGGGCGATTTCTTCTGCGGGATCGAAAACGTCGTGTGCAGCGCAATCGCGTCCCAGACCCGGTCAATGCGCGATTGCTCGACGTTTTGTGCCGCGAGGAACTTGGCGGCGGCATCGGCGGCGTCCACCTCAAACCGATCCTTAGCCATATAGGTTTCGGTCAGGCCGAGATCATGCAGCATGGCGGCGATGTAAAACAGCTCCGGGTCATATTGCGTGCCCGTCGCGCGCGCCGCCAGCGCGCCAAACACATATGAGCGGCTGACATGGTTATAAAGGAAGGGATCGCTTGCCATGCGCGCCATCTCTTCGGCGGCGGAGCACAGGGCCGTGTCGGGCGGGGTGACGAGGTCAGTGAGAAGCATCGAAAGTATCCTGTCTTGAAAGGCCCATCTTTTATTATGCGATTCGGTATAAAATAAAAGAGCCGATACCCAAAACGACCTGCGACAAAAAGAAAAGGCACCCCGAAGGGTGCCTTAACGGTCTGCATTCTAATTGAAATCAGAGGTGTTCTTGCTGCGGCATGCCAAGGATGTGAAAGCCGCCATCGACGCGGATGATCTCACCCGTGGTGTAGGCTCCTGCATCCGAGGCCAGATAGACCGCTGTGCCGCCCACCGCCTCGAGCGTCGCATTGGACCGCAAGGGGGCGTTCTGCTCGGTGTGCTTGTAGGTCTTGCGCGCACCACCGATCGCAGCCCCGGCGAGCGTTTTCATCGGGCCGGGAGAGATCGCATTGACGCGGATACCATCGGGGCCGAGGTCATTGGCCAGATAGCGCGTGGCGCTTTCCAGCGCGGCCTTGGCCACACCCATCACATTGTAGTTCGGCGTCACCCGGTTGGAGCCACCATAGGTCAGCGTCATCATGGTGCCGCCGCCGTTTTCCTGCATCAACGGATAGGCGCGACGCGCCACCTCGATGAAGGAATAGGCGGAGATATCCATGGAGTTCTTGAAGTTCGCGCGGCTGGTGTTGATGAACCGGCCGGTGAGTTCGGTCTTGTCCGAGTAGGCAATCGCGTGAACGAGGAAATCAATCGTCGGCCAGCGCGCGCTCAGCTGTTCGAACGCGGTGTCGAGCGAGGCATCATCGGTGACATCCACATCCACCATGAAATCGCTGCCCACAGAGGCCGCGAGCGGCTCCAGACGTTTGCCAAAGGCTTCACCCTGATAGGTAAAGGCCAGCTCGGCCCCTGCCTCATGCATCGCCTTGGCGATCCCCCAAGCGATGGAGCGGTCATTTGCCACCCCCATGATCAGGCCCCGTTTGCCGGCCAATACTCCTGTCACGGTCGTCAATCCTTGTACTTGCTCAGAACCATGGACCCGTTGGTGCCACCAAAGCCGAAGCTGTTGGTCATGACACTGTCGAGCCCTGCGTTTTCAACATATTGCGTGGCCACTTCGCCCTCTTCGATGCCCTCGGCAAGGGTGTCGACGTTGATGGATGGCGTGATGAAATCATTGTCCAGCATCAAGAGGCAGAAGATCGCCTCCAGTGCGCCCGCCGCGCCCTGTGCGTGGCCGGTCATGGATTTGGTCGAGGAAATCGGCGGCACATAGCCTGCGCCGAACACACGGCGTGCGGCTTCAACCTCGCCCACATCGCCCACTGGCGTCGAGGTGCCATGCGCGTTGATGTAAGAAACCTTGCGGCCTTCGGGCAGGGTTTGCAGGGCCAGGCGCATCGCGCGCTCGCCGCCCTCGCCAGAGGGGGCCACCATGTCGTGCCCATCGGAGGTCGCGGCAAAGCCGGTCACCTCGGCGTAGATCTTGGCCCCACGCGCCAGTGCATGCTCCAGATCCTCAAGCACCACAATGCCGCCACCGCCGGAGATCACAAAGCCATCGCGGTCCTGATCGAACGCACGGGAGGCTTTTTCCGGCGTGTCGTTAAACTTCGAGGACATCGCGCCCATGGCGTCAAACAGGCAGGACAGGGTCCAGTCCAGTTCCTCGCCGCCACCGGCAAACATCACGTCTTGCTTGCCCATCATGATCTGCTCAGCCGCGTTGCCGATGCAATGCAGCGAGGTGGAGCAGGCCGAGGTGATCGAGTAATTGATGCCCTTGATCTTGAACGCGGTCGCAAGGTTCGCGGAGATGGTGGAGGACATGCATTTCGGCACCGCAAAGGGGCCGATGCGCTTGGTTGCGCCGGTTTTCAGCACGGTCTGATGCGCGGTCAGCATCGCCGAGGTCGATGGCCCGCCAGAGCCGGCCACCAGGCCGGTGCGCTCGTTGACGACCTGATCGTCCGAGAGGCCCGCATCCGCAATCGCCTGGCTCATGGCGATATGGGCATAGGCGGCACCCGGACCCATGAACCGCAGGGTCCGCTTGTCCACATGCTCGGCCGGATCAATTTTCAGCTTGCCCGCGATCTGGCTGCGAAAGCCGTGTTCGGCCATCTCTTCGCTGGCGACAATGCCGGATTTCCCGGCCTTCAAGGAGGCGATGACCTCCTCGGCATTGTTCCCGATCGAGGAGACGATCCCCAAGCCGGTGACGACGACGCGACGCATGCTGCGTACTCCTGTAACTGGTGTGAAGGGGGCGCACCCCGCATCATGGGCCCGAAGCCCCAAGCTGATCCGGAGGGTGGATCAGTTCTCGGAGAGGGCCACCTTCATATCCTTAACCTGATAAATCACTTCTCCATCCGCTTCCACGATCCCGTCTGCGACGCCCATGGTCAAGCGGCGGGTCTGTACGGCTTTGGTGAAATTGACGCGATAGGTCAGCATTTTGCGATCCGGGCGCACCATGCCGGTCAGTTTGACCTCACCAACGCCAAGCGCATAGCCACGCCCCTGCCAGCCACGCCAGCCGAGGTTGAAGCCGGTGAGCTGCCACAGGCCATCAAGACCAAGGCAGCCGGGCATGATCGGGTTGCCGGGGAAGTGGCAGTCAAAGAACCACAGGTCCGGGGTGATGTCGAATTCTGCGAGGATATGGCCCTTGCCATACTCGCCGCCATCGGCGCTCACTTCGGTGATGCGGTCCATCATCAGCATGGGCGGCGCGGGCAGCTGCGCATTGCCGGGTCCGAACAGCTCGCCTCTTGCACATTTAAGCAGGTCTTCCTTGTCAAAGCTGCTGGGATACTGGGTCATGTGCGGGGCAACTCCTGCCTGTGAGGTCTGATATAGGTTCACCGCTCCCATTAGCACCGCGTTTACATATCCTGCAAGGGGAGCACGTCGCCGCAGGTGCAAAGGCGGCCCAAGGGCGGGTTCTGTGCAACGCGGCTCAATATACGAAAGCGATTTTTGCAAATCCGTTTGAAAAAGGGCAATATGATGCGATATAAGCCTGAGGTCGCAATGAACGCTAGGAAGGTGACATGACACCGACCCATGAAGAGAATGCCAACAAGTGGCTGATGGAAGCGGGCCTTCGCCCGACCCGCCAGCGTGTGACGCTGGCTGCTCTGCTCGTTGGCGATGGACAGCACCGCCACGTGACCGCAGAGAGCCTGTTTGACGCCGCCAAGGATGACGGGGCCGCCGTGTCGCTGGCCACGGTCTATAATACGCTCAGGGCGTTTTGTGATGCGGGTGTTTTGCAGGAAATCACGGTCGATGGCTCCAAAAGCTATTTCGACACCAATGTGCATGACCACCCCCACTACTATTGGGAGGGAGAGGGCCGGGTCTCGGATGCCCCGTCCGAGGAGCTGGTCATCCAGTCCCTGCCGCAACCCCCCGAAGGGATGGAGATTGCGTCGGTCGATGTGGTGATCCGCCTGCGCAAGAAAGCAGAGCGTAGCTGAAATTCAGACGGTGCGTGGATGGGGGCGCTGCCCCCTCGGCGCTTGTGCGCCTCACCCCCGAGATATTTCTGAAAAGCTGAAAACAGGCTTTCGCGGTTCTATCGCGTCGGGTCAGAACCATTGCCCCGGTTCCATCAGGCCCAGATCCAGAAGTTGGCGCGAATGCCATTCGAACGGTGCCGAGTTGTGCCACTTGAAGCTCTTGATATCAAAGGTTGATCCCGGATTGCGTTTCAGCGCTTTGGCGGCGCGAAATGAGCAGATCGCAGCGGTCAGGTTGTGATGCCATGGGCAGGCATAGGTGTTGTATTCCTGATCGTTGAACGTGTGATCGTCCTGAAGCTGCAGCCCCTTTTTGACACGAAACAGCGCAATCCGGTCGATTTTGCGGCTGGCTTCGGGAATGTGCTCCTCATGCCGCCAGCGGATGCCGCCAAAGAAATCCAACTGGCGGTCCCTTGGGTGGCCTGTCTCGGGATCACTGCGCCCTTGGGCGTAATAGCCGGATTTGTCCAGACAGGCATCCTCGATCGAAACCGCACTTGGGTGCGCGTCCAGATCTCCTGCATAGATATCAATTACATAAGTCAGCATCGCATCACGCCGTTCTTCGGTGTGAAAGGCCAGCATCTCGCGCACGGTGCGGGTTTCGCAAAACGGATAGAAAAGATACTCGCCATTATAGCAATAATAGAGCCAGCACCCCGGAGTGGCTGCGGCAATAATGCGGTTCACGGCTGTGATGACCGCCTCCGCGCTGGTGCAGTCGTAGGGCACGCGGTGGATCAGGTCCTCCACATCCGAAGGCACATCAAACGCATCGGGCATCAAGGCGACAACCGATGTGAAGCCGCAATTCAGATGGTGGCGCAGGGTGGTGCCGATCTCCACCTCATCCTCTGCAAAAATCAGTGCCACCGGCCCTTTGGCCAGAATGGGCTTGCCGGTCTGAAGGAAATCCTCCAGCGCGCCGTAAATCATCGGGGCTGTCCTCATGCTCTGCTCTGGCTCTTTCACCGAGCGCCTTCTGGTCTTTGCGGATAAAATCGGGTAATTGCCCTGCCATTGCAAGCGGCCTCAATTCGCGCTATGCGCAGCCGCTGTTCAATCCGCCTTGGCCCACCCCGAAAAAGGTAGCTCACGTCATGTCCGCGCCCAAGAAACTCTACATCAAGACCTATGGCTGTCAGATGAACGTTTATGACAGTGAACGCATGGCGGAAACGCTGGGCGGGCAGGGCTATGTGGAGACCAAAACCCCTGATGACGCGGATATGATCCTGTTGAACACCTGCCACATTCGCGAAAAGGCCGCAGAGAAGGTCTATTCCGAACTGGGGCGGTTCAAAGGTCTGAAGGCGGAAAAACCCGATCTGAAGATCGGCGTGGCGGGCTGTGTCGCGCAGGCCGAGGGCGAGGAAATCATGCGCCGCCAGCCGCTGGTGGATCTGGTGGTCGGCCCACAGAGCTATCATCGTCTGCCCGAGATGGAAGCCAAGGCGGGTGCCGGTGAGAAGGTGCTCGACACGGATTTCCCCGAGGAAGACAAATTTGAGAAGCTGAAGCGTCGCCCCAAGGCCAAACGCGGCCCCACCGCGTTTTTGACCGTGCAGGAAGGTTGCGACAAATTCTGTGCCTTCTGTGTTGTGCCCTATACACGCGGGGCCGAAGTCTCTCGCCCTGCCGACCGTATCCTGCGCGAAGCCGAGGATCTGGTGGAGCGCGGCGTGCGCGAAATCACCCTGCTCGGTCAGAACGTCAACGCCTATCACGGCGCGGGCCCCAATGGGGATATGACGCTGGCGCAGTTGATCTGGGAACTCGACAAGGTCGACGGGCTGGAGCGCATTCGGTTTACCACCTCGCACCCCAATGACATGATGGATGACCTCATTGAGGCCCATGGCACTTGCGCCAAGCTGATGCCCTATCTGCATTTGCCCGTGCAGGCAGGGTCGGACAAGATCCTGAAACGGATGAACCGCAGCCACACCGCTGAGAGCTACATCCGCCTGATCGAACGCATCCGTGCGGCACGCCCCGACATCCTGATTTCCGGCGATTTCATCGTGGGCTTCCCCGAAGAGACCGAAGAGGATTTTCAGGCAACGCTCGATCTGGTGGAAGAAGTGAAATACGGCACCGCCTATTCCTTCAAATACTCCACTCGTCCCGGCACGCCAGCGGCAGAACGTGCGCAGGTGGACCCCAAGGAAGCCGACGACCGGCTGCAACGGCTCCAGGCTCTGCTGACCCGTCAGCAACGCGAAGTGCAGGACAGCATGGTCGGGCGTGAGCTTGGTGTGCTGTTTGAAAAGAAGGGCCGCTTTCCGGGGCAGATGGTCGGCAAGTCCGATTATCTCCACGCGGTGCATGTGGCCGACTGCGATGCAGAGATCGGCGATCTGCGCCGGGTGCGGATCGTCTCTTCGGGTGCCAATTCGCTCGCGGGTGAGTTGATCGCCTAACGGCACCCCACTCGATCTGAGGGCAAATTTAAAGGGCGCGGCCAGTCAGTGGCGGCGCTCTTTTGGTTTCAAAATGATGCATCCAGATGAAGGTCGCAGAGGTGTGCGACTCAGTTCTGATGGGGATTTTCATTCATTTTTTCGAATTTCTGATCGATTGACCGCTCTGCGTGGGCAATGTTTTGCCGGCCCCGTGACTGTTTCTCAAATTCGCCTCTAGGGCTGGGTTTTTCCCCCTTTAACCCCCCGATATTCAGGGAAAATTAGTATAAACTGATGAAGTAATTAGGACCGCAGAGGCCAGAAGGTGCTCTCTGATGTGGGCCAACTGAAGGAAGCCTGTTGTGTTTAATCGAATGTTAGGCAAAGCCAGCGCGGCCCTCGCTTGCGCTACACTCGCTGTCTCGCTCTCGGGCGTCTCGCCTGTCGCTGCTCAGGATGCAAACCCAATCCGGGCGGAGCGTTACATCCCCACGATCTGGGTCGACCCTGACGGGTGTGAGCACTGGGTCATGGACGACGGTGCCGAGGGTTATATGACCACCCACATGACCCCGGATGGCAAGCCTGTGTGCCGTCGCGGACAGCTTTGTGGCATGATGCCCACCGATCAGTTCTTTGCAACTGACGGCAGCACGGTGAATGCCGCCGGGCGCAAGCGCTTGCAGGAATGGTTCCGCAACACAATGCCGGGCACCCGCTCTTTTGTGGTCGCGGGGCATACCGATAGCCGGGCCTCTGACGAATACAATATGGCGTTGTCGCAACGCCGCGCGGATGCGGTCGCGCAGATTGGCCGTTCGGTCGGGGCGCGGATCAAGGACGTGCGCGCCTATGGCGAGCGCAGCCCGCGTGTGCCCAATCGCGGTGCTGCCAATCTGGCGCAAAACCGCCGTGTCGAAATCTACTGTATCCGCCGCTGAGGGGCCCGATCATGACATTTACCAAGGCAATCGCCGTTCTGACGCTTGGCCTCGCGCTCGCGGCCTGTGAAAACACGGGTGACAAGACTCGTGACCGCAACTTCTTTGATGGTGGAGACGGCGATCTTGCCGGGCTGACCGCAGGTATCTGGGTGGACCCACAAGGCTGTGAGCACTGGATCGTCGACGATGGTGTCGAAGGGTATCTGGACCCGCGCCGCACGCCCGACGGCAGGCCCGTGTGCAACAGCGAATTGCCGCGCAACACCGCCTCCGGGCCCTTCAAGAGCGGATCTCGCTTTGAAGATCCCATTTGATCCTGCCTGCCTGATCTCGCGGGCGGCCTGATTCTTAGGTGTTATCTTTGATGGCAGCGATATGTGGGCGTCTCCAGTGCGGAGGCGCCCACACGGCTTTTGGCGAACGCACGCCGACGGAATGTTTCAGTTCCGTGAAATCCTGCCGGTGTTTGAGGGCTGGCCCTTGCGCGGGCGCGCGTGGAGAGGCAGACTGAAGGGGCAATACCAAAACAGGAGAGCCGTTTGGCCACTAGTGTTCTGCCCCCGTCCTCCGAGCACGCCCAGCCACCCGAAGTGTTGCTGGAATTTCCTGACAATCGACTACTGATAGAGCTCTGCGGCGAATTTGACCGCAATCTCGCTGAAATCGAGCAGCGCCTTGGCGTGCAGATTGTACGACGTGGCAATCAGTTGCTTGTGCATGGCGATGCGGAACTGCGCCAGCAGGCCGGTGAGCTGTTGCAGGTCTTATATGAGCGTCTTGAAAGCGGCCGCCCGGTGGAGCGTGAAGATATCGACCGGGAAATCCGTCTGGATCGCTCGGATGAAGACAGCGACGCAGGCCCTGACAGCCAGCTTGAGATGTTCTCGGGCGGTAAGGTCGAGATCAAGACCCGCAAAAAACTGGTGGAGCCGCGCACCGATGCGCAGAAGGCCTATGTAAAGAACCTCTTTGAGCATGAGATGGCCTTTGGCATCGGGCCGGCGGGGACGGGCAAGACCTATCTCGCCGTGGCGGTTGGGGTCTCGATGTTCATTCAGGGGCATGTGGACAAGATTATCCTTTGTCGCCCTGCCGTTGAGGCTGGCGAACGTCTGGGGTTTCTGCCCGGCACGCAGGAGGAGAAAGTCGACCCCTACATGCAGCCGCTTTATGACGCGCTGAATGACTTCCTGCCGGGCAAGCAGCTGGCCAAGCTCAAGGAAGAAAAGACGATCGAGATCGCGCCTTTGGCCTTCATGCGCGGGCGTACGCTCTCCAATGCCTTTGTGGTGCTGGATGAGGCGCAAAACGCCACCACCATGCAGATGAAGATGTTCCTGACCCGTCTGGGTGAAGGATCACGCATGGTGATCACCGGTGACCGCTCTCAGGTCGATCTGCCGCGCGGGGTGCAATCGGGCTTGAAGGATGCCGAACGCCTGCTGACGCCCATCCCCAAGATCTCGTTCAATTATTTCACCGCCAAGGATGTGGTGCGCCACCCGCTGGTGGCGGCGATCATCGAGGCCTACGACAAGGATGAAATCTCCGGCTGAGGGTGCCTGTGCCCTGCGCCCCTGCCGCGGCCAATGGTGGTGGCGGGCAGGGCAGATGCCTTCGGCGAGGATATTTATGAGAAGTTGAAAGGCTCAGTCTGCAAGATCGTATCGCATGAAGGCGCTCTCGGGGTGGGCTTTGTAGTCGCCATAGGGCGCGCAGTATTGCTAGCCGAGGTTTTCATAGAGCGCGCGGGCCGCGTCAAAAGGTGGCAATTGGTCAGATCCGGTTTCCAGCAGCAAGGCCCGGGCACCTGATTGCGCCGCAATCTCATGCAAGGTCAGCATGAGGGTCCGGGCGATGCCGCGCCCGCGGGCACGAGATGCCACATGAACGGATTTGACTTCAATTTGCCCGTCTCCGAGATCTTTGAGCGCGCCGCATGCCAGAGCAATCTCATCCTCATAGGCTGCGAAAAAGCGGATATTCGCCGCCTGCAACCCCTGCAGGTCAAGCGCGTGGCGGGCCTCGGGGGCGCTGGCGGCCGAGGAATGCGCCAGATGCGCCGCCAGGAGGGGGCGGATGTCAGGGCTGGAGGGATCGGCAGGGCGAATGTCGAGTGCTGCGGTCATTCGGTCTGGTCCTTGTTGAGAATGGGCACACTGTGAAAGGTTCTTTTTTTCCATGTCGGGTCAAGCTATGGCGGCACTATGATATTGGATGTTGTGATCGACGATGACCGCTGGGATGCGGCTGCGCTCAATAAACAGGCAGAAGTCGCTGTGGCGGCCACGCTTGCTTATCTGGAGCTTCTGGATGAGGACTGGGAAGTCACCGTGCTGGGCTGTGATGATGCGCGGATTGCGGATCTCAATGCTGAGTTTCGCGAAAAACCAAAGCCGACGAATGTGCTGAGCTGGCCTGCGCAAGAACTTGCCGCTGTGCAGGAGGGTGGTCAACCTGCGCCGCCCGAGGTGGATTTTATGGGCGACGCGGCCTTGGGCGACATCGCGATTTCCTATGAAACCTGCATGAAAGAAGCGGAAATAGCGCAAAAATCGCCCGAGGATCATATCCGCCATCTGCTTGTTCACGGAACATTGCATCTTTTGGGGTATGATCACATTCGTGACGGCGACGCCACGGTTATGGAAACTTTGGAGGTTGGGATACTTGGCAAACTGGGTATCCCTGACCCATATATCATAGAGGACGGGTCGTAAGTGGCCTTTTTGGAATGGATCGATGGGCGATATAGAAGGCAGTTCTAACGCAGCGCATGGCGCGCTGCAGGATATTGAAGCGATGGAACCGAAGTTGAACGGGGTCGAAACGCCCGGGTTCCTGAGCAAGATTTTCGGGAGTTTCTCCCAGACCGCTGAGGACGATGTGCCAGATAACGGCAATGAAGAAGTTTTGGCGGACCCGCCACCGGGCATGATGAACCTGCGCCGTTTGCGGGTGGAGGATGTTGCGATCCCCACCGCAGAGATTGACGCGGTGCCGGTGACCATTTCCCGTGATGAGCTGGTGCAGGTCTTTCGTGACACAGGGTTTACCCGCATTCCGGTCTATGAAGGCACGCTTGATACGCCCTTGGGCTTTGTCCACCTTAAGGATCTGGCCCTCACTTATGGTTTTGAGTGCGAAAGCGATGATTTTGATCTCGCGCATATGTTGCGGCCCCTGCTGTTTGTGCCACCATCGATGCCGATTGGCGTTCTGCTGACCAAAATGCAGGCGGAGCGTCGGCATATGGCGCTGGTGATCGATGAATACGGTGGTGTTGACGGGCTTTTGACGATCGAGGACCTGATTGAGCAGGTTGTTGGTGAGATCGAAGACGAACACGACAGTGGCGAAGATCAGACCTGGGTTCAGGAAAAGCCCGGCTGCTATGTCGCGCAGGCCCGTACTCCGCTGGGCGAGTTTGAGGGCGAGATTGGTATTCCGCTCACCCAGCACGAGGATGTGGATGGCGAAGAAATCGACACGCTGGGGGGGCTTGTGTTCATGCTGTCCGGGCGCGTTCCTGCGCGAGGTGAAGTGATCCAGCATCCCGAGGGCCCGGAGTTCGAGGTCGTTGATGCCGATCCCCGCCGGATCAAACGGCTTCGCGTGCGCCTGCCCGGCCTCGCGGCAGAATGATCTTGCCGCCTGTGCTCCGAAAAGCCGGCCCGTTTGGGCTGGCCGTGGGTGCAGGTGCGCTGATGGCGCAAGGCCTTGCGCCTGTGTCCGCTATCTGGGTGATGCCACTGGCGCTTTTGGTGATTGCGGCGTTGTTTCAGTCGATGCCCACGCCGCGCCGTGCTGCCGCACTTGGCTGGCTCTTTGGCTGCGGATACTTCGGGTTTGGCCTGAGCTGGATTATGGAGCCATTTCAGGTGGATGCCGCCACCTACGGTTGGATGGCACCGTTTGCGCTGATGTTGATGGCCGGGGGCTTGTCGCTCTTTTGGGGGCTGGCATTCTGGGCGGCAGCACGGCTAGGTCGAGGCAACTGGCGCTTGCTTGCGCTCATCGGGTTTTGGGGGCTGGTGGAACTGGCCCGCGCCTATGTGCTCACAGGGTTTCCATGGGCGGGCTTTGCCCAGCTTGCGCTGCCCGGCGATGTGGTGCTGCGGGCTGTGCCGTGGGTTGGCTCGCACGGCGTGATGCTTGCGATTTTGCTCGCTATTCTACCTGTCGTGTTAATCCGGCAGCGACCATTTTGGGCGCTGGTGCCAGCCGTTCTGGTGGCCGTTGCGATGGCATGGCTGCCGGAGGCGCGCCCGTTTGGCGGCAACTTGCCCCTGACGGAGCAAACGGTGCGCCTCGTGCAGCCAAATGCTCCGCAAGCGGAGAAATGGCTGCCTGAAAAACGCTGGCTCTTTGTGCAACGGTTGCTGGAGTATACGGCAGCAGAGCCGGATCGCGCGGGTGGGCGGCGTCCTGATCTGGTGATCTGGCCAGAAACGTCGATCCCGACGCTACAGAACTACATCGATGAAATCAGACCCGCTTTGATCGAGGCCGCGCGGGGTGCGGAGCTGTTATACGGCATTCAGCGCGAGGAAAACGGGCGCTATATGAACTCTGCGGTGGTGATGAGCGCTGAGGGTGAGGCGCTCGACATCTATGACAAGATGCACCTTGTACCCTTTGGGGAATATATGCCGCTCCCGAAACTTTGGGAGAGGTTCGGCGTCTTCGGCCTAGCCTCCCGCGCTAAGGGCGGCTATGCGCCCGGCACGCAACGCAGGCTTCTTGATACGATCGCAGGCCGGGCGCTTCCGTTGATCTGCTATGAGGGTGTTTTTGCCCAGGACGTGAATGCAGCACCTGCGCGACCGGATTATCTGGTCCTCATCACCAATGATGCGTGGTTTGGCAGTTATTCCGGCCCATACCAGCATCTGGTGCAGGCACAGTTGCGCGCGGCCGAGCAGGGTTTGCCAATGCTACGCGCCGCCAATACCGGGGTCTCTGCGGTGATTGATCCCTACGGTCAGTTGCGCGACAGTTTGCTGCTGAATACTGCAGGTTATCTTGACGCGCGTCTTCCCGAACCATTGCCACCTACGCTTTACAGCCGCACCGGCGATTGGCCCGCAGCCTTCGTGGCGCTGCTGCTGGTCGGTGTCTCTGGCCTGCCACGTTTGGTTGTGAAACGCAGGCGAACACTTGCTTAATCTCTCAAAGCTATAGATTGACCAGATACCCGAGGGCGCATACTGCGTTCTTTAATGCTGCCACAACGGCTTCCTGGCGTGGCGGATATTCATTCAATGGAGCACACCTCTTATGAGCCGTACCAACTACACCTTCACTTCGGAATCCGTGTCCGAGGGGCATCCTGATAAGGTCTGTGACCGGATTTCAGATGCCGTTCTCGATGCGCTGATCGCCGAAGAACCCGAGGCGCGCGTTGCCGCCGAAACCTTTGCCACCACCAACCGTGTGGTCATCGGTGGCGAGGTTGGCCTGTCTGATCAGGCCAAGCTGAAGGACTATATGGGAAAGATCGACGAGATCGCCCGCGCCTGTATCAAGGATATCGGCTACGAGCAGGACAAGTTTCACCATGAAACTGTCGAGATCACCAACCTTCTGCACGAACAATCCGCGCATATTGCGCAGGGCGTCGATGCCGCGGATGACAAAGACGAAGGCGCCGGTGATCAGGGCATTATGTTCGGTTTTGCGACCGATGAAACCGATGCCCTCATGCCCGCCCCAATCCAGTTCTCGCATGCGATTTTGCGTCGCCTTGCCGAAGTGCGCAAGGATGGCACATTGCCGGTTCTTGGCCCCGATGCGAAATCCCAGATCTCGGTCCGCTACGAGAATGGCCAGCCGGTCGAGGTGACCTCGCTGGTTCTGTCCACGCAGCACCTTGATGAAAGCCTGACCTCAGCCGACATCCGCGCTTTGGTGGAGCCATTTATCCGCGAGACTCTTCCCGAGGGGTGGTTGACGCAGAACACCGTCTGGCACGTCAACCCGACCGGTAAATTCGTCATCGGTGGCCCTGATGGCGACGCGGGCCTCACCGGGCGCAAGATCATCGTCGATACCTATGGCGGTGCAGCACCCCATGGTGGCGGCGCGTTCTCCGGCAAAGATCCGACCAAAGTGGATCGTTCTGCCGCTTATGCTGCGCGCTATCTGGCCAAGAACGTGGTTGCAGCGGGTCTTGCAAACAAATGCACCCTGCAGCTGTCTTATGCGATTGGTGTTGCGGCACCGCTCTCGATCTACGTGAACACCCATGACACCGGCAATGTGCCGGACGAGCGGATTGAGACTGCAATCCGCCAGTGCATGGATCTCACACCGCGCGGTATCCGGACCCATCTGGAGCTGAACAAGCCGATCTATCAGCGGACCGCAGCCTATGGTCACTTTGGCCGCGCGCCAGAAGCCGATGGCGGTTTCTCGTGGGAGCGTACGGATCTGACCGAGGCTCTGAAAGGCGCGGTCTAAGAGCAAAACGCGGGCACCTCAGGGGTGACCGGTGCGGGCGGGGGCAACCTCGCCCGTTTTTCTTTACCGACAGGTAACACACTATGGCAGCACTGCTGACGTAGCTGAGTGCCCGTTGCGCAGGCACCGTGCGCACCCTCGCGGAAATTGTGCAACGACAGGACAGGACGGGTGCCGCATTGTTTCGCATGCGAAACATTGTGGCAGAGGTGCTGACCTATTTGCGCGCAAAACGGGTTTGCTCAATGCCCCTGCGTCCCGCTATTGAAAAGGGGCAGGCAGAACCTGTCAGATCTAAAGGGGAGCGGTGATGGCAGCGAGAAATTGGGCGTTTGCCTTGAGTTTGGGTTGTCTCGGAGCTTTGGCAGGGGCGGTGACCGCGCGTGAAGGCGGCGGCGAAGGGCGTCTCTATGTGGACGGCGAAACCCTTGTATTTGATACCGAGACATTGCCGGATGACGAGCCCGGCGAAATCGTGATTTCGGACATCGACCTGTTTCGCAGCCTGTTGCAAGAGCAACCCGGCATTGGCACTTTGAGGCTCAATTCGAGTGGCGGAAGTATCTACGCCAGTTCTGAAATTGCGTGGATCGTCTCTGATTACGGCCTCAACACGCAGGTGGATGGCGAATGCGTCAGCGCTTGCGTTGATATTTTCCTCGCCGGTGCGCAGCGGCACATGACGCTTGGATCTAAGATCGGCTTTCATCGCCGCTCGTGGTCCCCCGAGGCGGTCGAGGGGTATTACAATGATCTGCGGGACAGCCGGGGCTGGAATACGCCGTTTGTGTTTGGCTCCTGGATCTACACCGATACGCAGCGCGAAATGTATGAATACCTCAGCTACATGGTCGACCGGGGTGTGGACGCGGCATTTGCAATCGAGACCTTGCAGGTCGATTCTGGTGACGAGTGGTATCCCTCTCGACTGCGCCTGATGTCGGCGGGTGTGCTGCGGGATGACGTGCCCTGAGTATCGCGATGCGCCTAGGGGCAAGCCTCACCGCTTGACCTTTGGGGCCTTGTGCTGCAAGTGGGGGCGCGATTTTGCCTGCCTACTTGGGTGGGTCTGCCCGATATGAGTTCACCAGAGAAAGCCCGCACCAGATGTCCGACAATGACGCAAGCACCCCTTCTGCCATCGCCGCTGATGGTCTTGACGCTGCAGGAAAGCACGCGTCAGGTGCGCCATGGCGGAACTTTTATGGCCGCTTCAAAGGTAAAACCCTGAAGCCCAATCAGGTGCGTGACCTTGACGAAATGCTGCCCGAACTCAGCCCCGGCGCTGTTGGGTGGGACGAAAATCCCGATCGTGCGCCGCTCGACCTTGAGGCGCTGTTTGGTGGTCGTGATGTCTGGCTGGAGGTCGGGTTTGGCGGTGGCGAACATCTCGCGCATCAGGCGGCCTCGAACCCGGATGTGGGCATCATTGGCGCTGAACCTTATGTGAACGGCGTTGCCATGCTGCTTGGTAAGTTGCGCAAATCCCCAGCCGAGAACGTGCGTGTCCATGCCGGTGATGCCCGCGATCTGATGGATGTTCTGCCTGCACAGAGCTTGTCGCGGGCGTTTCTGCTCTATCCCGACCCTTGGCCTAAGGCGCGTCACCACCGGCGTCGGTTTGTGACGCAAGAACATCTGGAACCCTTGGCGCGGGCGCTGAAACCGGGCGCGATCTTTCGCGTGGCGACCGATATTCCCGATTATGTGCGCCAGACGCTGGAAGAAGTTCCAAAGGCCGGCTTCACATGGCTTGCGGAGGGGCCGCAGGATTGGCGCCAGCCGTGGGGGGATTGGATCTCCACCCGCTATGAGCAAAAAGCCCTGCGGGAAGGGCGCACGCCGCATTACCTGACGTTCCAACGCCAAGGCTGATCATCTGCCCAAGCGGATAAAGAACAATACCCCCGCCCTCGGGGCAGGGGTATTGGGAGGTCAAATCGCGCGGGAGGTGGTCCGAACCGCGTGCGGCTCGGGCGCGATCAGTCGATTTCTGTGACCAGAGCCGCCTTGGATTTACGCACCTTCGGCATTGGCAGCAGCCAGTCGCCGTCCTCTGCACGGGTGCCAAGTGGCAATAACACTTTGGCGCGCAAACCTTTTGACCGAAGATCAAGGATCTCATCTACCTGATCAGGGTCAAACCCTTCCATCGGGGTGCTGTCCACCCCGAGCTCTGCCGCTGCGGCCAGCGCAAATCCAAGCGCGATATAGGCTTGATGCGCGGCATGGGCGTGGTTGACCTCGGCCGGGCGGGGCAAAAGCATGTCCTTGAGGTTTGCATAATAGCTCTGAAGCAAATCAGAGTCGCCACGTTCCTCAACCATCTGGGTCACCACAGCATCAATGCGCTCGGCGGTGTAGTTGTCCCATGCGGCAAAAACCAAGAGGTGCGAACCATCGGTGATCTGCGCCTGATCCCACGACACCGGGCGGATTTTCTCGCGCAGGTCCTTGTTGCGGATCACCAGAAGTTCAAAGGGCTGCACGCCGCTTGACGACGGGGCCATGCGGATCGCCTCGACGATCTGAGCGACCTTTTCCTCGGGAACTGGTTTTGAGGGGTCCATTTTCTTGGCGGCGTAGCGCCAGTTTAGCTTGTCCAAAAACATAGGAAGCGTCCTTTTGTATGCGTGTTGTCGCAGACATAGCAACTAAACCGATCAGTTCAAGTTATTATCTCGACGTCGAGATTTATTTAGACATCGAGATATTAAAGGACAAGCCCCAGACGCAGAGTTTTCCGATAAAACCGCCGCGCGCCACCAACTTGGGCCGCGCGGCAGAACTCGGCTCAGGTCGATTAGCGCGCCTGACGGGCTTCAATTGCGGCAATGGCCTGCGCCACGGCCTCATCAATTGTGAGGGTGCTGGTATCAACAATCACCGCATCATCTGCTGGCCGCAACGGGGCTTCAGCGCGGTTCATGTCGCGCTCGTCACGGGCTTTGACGTCGGCCAGAACCTCGTCGAGTGTGATGACGCTGCCTTTGCCGGTAAGTTCCAGAAAACGACGGCGGGCCCGCACCTCGGCGCTGGCAGTGACAAACAGCTTGGCCTCAGCTTCGGGGCAGATCACGGTGCCGATGTCGCGCCCGTCCATCACCGCGCCGCCCGACCTGCGGGCAAAAGCACGCTGAAAATCCACCAGCGCGGCGCGCACTGCGGCAATCACCGCAACTTTTGAGGCCGCTTGCGCCACCTCGGGGGTGCGCAGGTCCTCACGGTCGAGGTCGCTTACATCCAGAGCTTCGGCGGCCGTAACCGGATCGTCACCATCAAGCATCTTTGCTCCGACCGCACGATAGAGCAGACCAGTGTCGAGGTGTCCAAAGCCAAAATGCGCGGCGACCGCCTTGGAAATGGTGCCCTTACCTGCGGCGGCGGGGCCATCGATTGCGATAGTGAAGGCCATGTGAGTCCTCATGGGTCGGAAACAGTAAAGGTCTTGTCTACCCAAGGTTGCCGCGACTGTCACGCGACATAGGGTGCCAACTGTAGGAGTCGTCGATCCCATCGCTGCCGGTCCGCTCAAACCCTGCACGCTGGTAAAACCGCCCTGCCGGGCTGCCGGTCAAAGCAATCAGGCGGATTTCCTGACCTGTTGGCTCTGCCATCTGCTCCTGCACACTGCGGATAATCTGCGCGCCCAGCCCTGCGCCCTGTTGGTCAGGTGCAATATAGAGGTGATCGAGGTAGAGATGATCCGGCATTTGCCGCACCACAATAAAACCGGCAAGGTCCGGCCCAGTATAAAAGGCCGCCGTCGCCTCCGCATCAAAGTGATCCAGAAACCGGCGGCGCACGCGGTCAGGATCAAAACGTCCTGCCGCCTCCAGGCTGGGCCGCATGGCCTCGGCGCGCAGCTCCGCCAGTTCCAACGGGTCGAGGGCGGTGCCTGTCACAACGCGCAGGTCACGCGGCGGCGACAGGCGGGTGACGTCTGCCTTAACCATTAGACCGGGTGATATGCGCACCAAGATCGTCCATGAGCCGCTCAAAAATCGGGAAAGAAGTGGCGATCGGGCTGCCATCATCAACGGAGACCGGGTTCTGCGCCCCCATGCCCATCACCATAAAGGACATGGCAATCCGGTGATCGAGGAAGCTCTCGGCCGTGCCGCCTCCTTTGACGCCTTCAGGGCCACAGCCCTCGACGCTCCACCAGTCTTCGCCTTCCTCGACGGTGACGCCATTGGCGCGCAGGCCCTTTGCCATTGCGTCAATGCGGTCGCTTTCCTTGACCCGCAATTCCTTGACGCCCGCCATCATGGTGGTGCCGGTGGCAAAGGAGGCCACAACAGACAGGACGGGATATTCGTCGATCATGGATGCCGCGCGCTCTGGCGGCACTTCGATCCCTCTCATCTCGGGCGAGTATTTGGCGCGAAGGTCCGCCACCGGCTCGCCCCCCTCGGTCCGAGGGTTCTCAAACGTCAGATCCGCACCCATGTCTTGCAGAGTGTAGAACAAGCCCGCGCGGGTCGGGTTCAGGCCGATCCCCGGCACCAGCACGTCAGAACCGGGCGTAATCAGAGCGGCGCACACCGGGAAGGCGGCAGAGGAGGGATCACGCGGTACCGCAATCACTTGCGGTTTCAGCTCAGGCTGACCGGTGAGAGTAATCACGCGGCCTTCCTCGGTGTCCTCAACCGTGATTTCAGCACCAAAGCCCGCAAGCATCCGCTCGGAATGGTCGCGGGTGGCTTCGCGCTCAATCACCACGGTTTTGCCGGGCGCATTGAGGCCTGCAAGCAGAACCGCAGATTTCACCTGCGCTGAGGGCACCGGCACCTCATAGCGCACCGGCACGGGCTCGGCCGCGCCAACGATGGTCATCGGCAGACGGCCCCCTTCGCGGCCCACGGATTGCGCGCCAAAGAGCGCAAGCGGATCGGTCACACGCGCCATCGGGCGTTTGTTGAGCGAGGCATCGCCGGTAAAGGTCGCGGTGATCGGCGAAGTCGCCATCGCGCCCATGATGAGCCGCACGCCGGTGCCGGAGTTGCCGCAGTCGATGACGTTTTCCGGCTCGGCAAAGCCGCCGACACCCACGCCAAAGACGGACCATTCACCACCGCCGTGATTGATGACCTCAGCTCCAAAAGCCTGCATCGCCTTGGCGGTGTCGAGCACGTCTTCGCCCTCTAGGAGGCCGGAGATTTTTGTCTCACCCACGGCCATTGCGCCAAGGATCAATGAGCGATGCGAAATCGACTTGTCGCCGGGAACATGCGCCTCGCCTTTGAGGGGGCTTGCGCGGCGGGAGGTCATCGGGATGGGCGTGCCGTGGCCGGACATGTGGGCTCCTCTCATCATTCGGTCGCAAAAGCTGTTAGCGCATTCACCCCAGCACGTCCACGCAGAAGAGAATGGGCGAGCGGCGGAGATTGTTCACCGTTGCGCGCGGCGATAGTCTGTACGGAGATTTGAAGACAGACGGATTGGGCAGGGCATTGGATACAAACGAAGAGCCTAAGGTGGCTTGGGAGGGGGATAGCCTCGGATATAAGGAGGTCGGTGAGACCTTCACCACGCTGGTCAAATCGGTGAAGGACGATACCAAGGTCATCTCGATCGAGGCTGGCTATGGGCGGGGCAAGACTTTCTTTCGCAAGCACTGGGCCAAGCATCTGAGTGACCAAGATGAAGTCGTGATCGAGATCGACGCGCATCTGTCGGATCATTCGGGAGATCCCGTGCTGACCTTTATTGGGGCATTGGTGGATGCGTTGCCGGAGGGCGAAACCTCGACGGGGAAGAAACTCGTTGAGAAGGGGCGGAAATACGGCGGGTTGGCGCTTCGGACTGTTTTGCGTGTCGGGCTGCGGCAAGGGGCGGAAGAGATCTTCGATGCGATGACAGGCAAGGCGCTGGATGCGCTCGGTGAAAGCAACAAGGCTTTGAAAGATGCGACCAAAGAGTTTGGCGACGGGCTGTCAGAGGCGGCAGGTGACTTAGTTGTGTCGCAGATTGCAGCGGAGCGGATGCGGACCGAGGCGTTTCCCGCCCAGATGAACGCCCTTCGGGATGCGCTCACTGAGGACAAACCCAACAAGCGCGTGATCGTCATGGTGGATGAGTTGGACCGCTGTCACCCGGATTACGCGATTGCGTTTCTTGAGGCGATGAAACTGGTCTTTGCGCACGATGGTTTTGTGTTCTGCCTGTTTGTGAACGACGAGTACCTCGAAGGGCTCGCCGCGCATCGGTTTGGTGCGATGAAGGCCGGGGAGCGGTATCTGGACAAATTCATCGACATTCGCCTGAAGCTGCCGGACACCAAGGAAGTGATCGCGGGTGCGGCGGAGGAGCTGTTCAAGGGTCTGAAGGCTGTGAAGCATTCGCTGCCGTTTGGTGAGGGCGATGAGTTCACGATCGAACGCGCCGCCCGGCTTGCCGGGGAGCTGGCTCCGCTGAGTGAATTGTCCATGCGGCAGATTGAGCGGGTGAAGTTGCGGGTTGAGTTGGCGCTTCGCTGCTACCCTGAGCAACCGCTTGATTATGCGCTGTTGGTTTGGTTGGCGTTTTTGGATGCTTCAGTTTTCAACGACGAAAATGAGAAAGGACGTAGCGCGAAGCGAGGCTCTATGGCTTCATGTCTCCCAAGAGCAGAGCTCACAAAGCGCAATGGGAAGGGGTTGGCTGAACGGTTTAGCCAGCAGCTACGGGAGCAAGTGTACGTAGACAAAACCCCTAGTGCCAAATTCCTAGAGAGGAATTGTCTGCCATTTTTTGGTGTCGACACGATATCGGAGTATCGTCAGATTCAGGATAGTTACTCGAAACCCCATTTCAAAAAGTTGGAGAACATCTCGGCTTCATATCGGCCGCTCCACTGGCAAGTGCTGAACGCCCTGCATCGCTACGAAGTCGCCTCTGAGGAAGGTGCCTGAATTGGGCAGGCGTGACGCTCTGTCTCACCGGGAAGGTCATGCACTAATCGTGTTTAAGACCGGACGAGAAGGCGGGCCTGCGCCGGGGTGGGGGCAGCCGCAACCTTGCCCTTGCCAGCAAGGCCCAAACCGCCTATAAGCCGCCTTGTCAACAGAGATGCGAAAACGCACCAGGACGGACGGAGCAGGGTCGGGGCATACCTCGGCCCTTTGTGTTTGTTTGTGGTTCCGCCCCCGCCCGCGATTCGCGCTTTGAACCGACCAACCCTGTTCAGACCGGTGGAGACAACCGCTCGGCCAGCAAAACTCTGTAAAGGAAACCTGAGACCACATGGCTCAAACAACATCGATGGAGGAATTCGAAGCCCTCCTGCAAGAAAGCTTCGAAATGGACACCCCCGAAGAGGGTTCCGTTGTCAAAGGCAAGATCATTGCCATTGAGGCCGGTCAGGCCATTATCGACGTCGGCTACAAGATGGAAGGTCGCGTCGAACTCAAAGAATTCGCAAACCCCGGCGAAGCTCCTGAAGTTTCCGTTGGTGACGAGGTAGAAGTCTACCTGCGCGCCGCTGAAAACGCCCGTGGCGAAGCTGTTATCTCCCGCGAGATGGCGCGCCGCGAAGAAGCATGGGACCGCCTGGAAAAAGCATACGCAGACGACCAGCGCGTCGAAGGTGCAATCTTCGGTCGCGTCAAAGGTGGCTTCACCGTCGATCTCGGCGGCGCCGTGGCCTTCCTGCCCGGCTCGCAAGTTGACGTGCGCCCCGTGCGCGACGCAGGCCCCTTGATGGGTCTGAAGCAGCCGTTCCAGATCCTGAAAATGGACCGTCGTCGTGGCAACATCGTTGTGTCCCGTCGTGCCATCCTCGAAGAGTCCCGCGCCGAGCAGCGTGCCGAAGTTATCGGCAACCTCTCCGAGGGTCAGGCCGTGGACGGTGTGGTCAAGAACATCACCGAGTACGGTGCGTTTGTTGACCTCGGCGGTGTTGACGGCTTGCTGCACGTCACCGACATGGCATGGCGCCGTGTGAACCACCCCTCCGAGATCCTGTCCATCGGCGAAACCGTCAAGGTTCAGGTCATCAAGATCAACAAAGAGACTCACCGTATCTCCCTCGGCATGAAACAGCTGCAGGAAGATCCGTGGGATCTGGTTGGCGCCAAGTACCCGCTGGAATCCGTCCACAAGGGTCGCGTCACCAACATCACCGATTACGGTGCATTTGTTGAGCTGGAGCCCGGTGTCGAAGGTCTGGTCCACGTCTCCGAGATGTCTTGGACCAAGAAAAACGTGCACCCCGGCAAGATCGTTTCCACCTCGCAGGAAGTGGACGTCATGGTTCTGGAAATCGACGGCGCCAAGCGTCGCGTGTCCCTGGGCCTCAAGCAGACCATGCGCAACCCGTGGGAAGTGTTTGCAGAAACACACCCCGAGGGCACTCAGGTCGAAGGCGAAGTCAAGAACATCACCGAATTCGGTCTGTTCATCGGCCTCGACGGCGACATCGACGGCATGGTTCACCTCTCCGACCTCAGCTGGGACGAGCGTGGCGAAGATGCGATCCAGAACTACCGCAAAGGCGACATGGTTTCGGCCGTTGTCTCCGAAGTGGACGTTGAAAAAGAGCGTATCTCCCTCTCGATCAAAGCCCTGGGCGGTGACAAGTTCGCAGACGCCGTTGGCGGCGTGAAGCGTGGCTCCATCGTGACCGTGGAAGTGACCGCGATCGAAGACGGTGGTATTGAGGTGGAATACGAAGGCATGAAGTCCTTCATCCGCCGCTCCGACCTCAGCCGTGATCGTGCGGACCAGCGCCCTGAGCGTTTCTCCGTCAGCGACAAGATCGACGTGCGCGTCACCAACATCGACTCCAAGACCCGTCGTCTGGGTCTGTCGATCAAGGCACGCGAGATCGCAGAAGAGAAAGAAGCCGTGGAACAGTACGGTTCTTCCGACTCCGGCGCGTCCCTCGGCGATATCCTTGGCGCAGCGCTGAAGAACGACTAATTCGTTCTTATAAAGATCAAGAAAGCCCCGCAGGAGCGATCCTGCGGGGCTTTTTCGTTGTGTGAGGTAAGTCTGGGAAGGGCACCCTCAGACGGGGGTGCCCTAAAGCGCACATTAGTGTGCGATCATCTCATGGACGATATCGTCACCGCTGTAGCTTGCGGGGTAGTAGGTCGGCCAGTTTGTCAGCTCTTCCAGCACCTTAGCGCGATCATCACCCCAGTAGAGGTGGTAGTGGCTGACGTTCTTTGGTGCGATGTTGTGATCGCTGAACTGAATGAAGGCGGGCGCTTTGTCGTCGCCGCTCTCTTTCTTAAAGATGAAGCGCACACCCCGGTTGCCTTTTTTGTAGGTCAGCACTTCATAGCCATCGGAGACATATTCGCCGCCAAAGCTCTCGCCGTTTGCGGTGAAGGTGACGGTCTGGCCGTCAATCTTGATGGCGTCCACATCTGTGCCGTAACCGGTCTCGTAGTAGGCGCGATATTCTTCGGCCGATTTTTCGCCGTGCTCGGCCTTATGTGCGAGCACCGGGTCGAGCGTACCATCCACGAGAAGCGGGTAAATCGATTGCCAGTTGCCTTCCCAGTCTGCCAGCGTCCGCGGCTGAATCTGGCTGTCTTCAAAGTACCCTTTGTAGATCTGCTCGTCATGAGAATGCGCGTGATCATGAGAATGATCATGCTTCGACCCGGCAATGACGGGGCTGGAAATGCTGATCGCCACAGAGGCCATAAGTGCAAAAGCACCGCGTGAAAGACGTGTCATTGTGTGAGGTCCTTTGATTCGAGATGTAATAACGTAACAATTATTGAGAGTCTGATGGGGCCGCAAGGGTGACTTGTGATCCGCGCCATCGCGTAGCTGGTTTCCGCAAATCGCGACGGTTCGGCGGATACGGGTGCGAATCGTTCACCGGCAGATGAGATTGCATCGGCGGATGATGGTGTTTTGGGGCGGCTCTGGCCCCGCATGGGCGCTATAATAAAGGGGTAAGCCGTGTGTTTTCACTGGCTCTGGATCATTTTCCTGCCGAGCCCCTTTCTAACCTGTTTGCGTAGAAGGGTTTTCTTCCTATAGTGAGGGCATCCTTGATGTCACAGCGGCACAGATAGGCGGCTTTGGGAGGTCCATACGCATGATCCGTTCGGAACTGATTCAGAAGATTGCAGACGAAAACCCACACCTGTATCAGCGGGATGTAGAGCGGATCGTCAACACGGTCTTTGAGGAGGTCACCAACGCGATGTCGCGCGGTGACCGGGTTGAATTGCGCGGCTTTGGCGCGTTCTCCGTGAAGAAGCGCGATGCCCGTGTTGGGCGCAACCCGCGCACCGGTGAGACGGTTCATGTGGAAGAGAAGCATGTGCCTTTCTTCAAGACTGGCAAGCTGCTCCGGGATCGATTGAACGGAAAAGAAGAGTAAATGCGTTACATTCGCTATGCCGTATGGGGCGTTCTGGCGGTGGTGCTTGTCTCCGTCAGCCTAGCCAATCGCGGCCTCGTGAGTCTGAAACTTATGCCAGAGGCGCTGGCGGAATTGGTGGGGTTCAACCCTTCCATTACGCTGCCTCTGTTTGTTGTCGTCTTGGGCGGGCTGGCCCTTGGTGTCGCGCTTGGTTACGTGCTTGAGTACCTGCGCGAGCACAAACACCGCCGTGATGCGCGCGTCAAACATGGCGAAGTCAAAAAGCTCTCGCGTGAAGTGAAGCGCCTGAAACGGCAAAAGCACGAAGGCAAGGACGAGGTCCTCGCGCTTCTGGATGACGCTTCCTGATATGGCTGAGATCAGGGTCAAGATTTGCGGCATGAAAACCCGCGCCGATATGGAGGCTGCGGCCTCTGCGGGTGCTGCCTATGTTGGCCTGAATTTCTTTGCAAAATCAGCGCGCTCGGTCTCGATCGCTCAGGCGGCTGCCTTGGCGTCGGAGGCTCCGGTGGGGCTTGCCAAGGTCGGGCTGGTTGTGAACCCAACCGATGCCGATCTGGACGCGATCACCGGTTCGGTTCCGCTCGATATGATCCAGTTGCACGGTCAGGAGAGCGTGGAGCGCGTGGCAGAGATCAAGTCCCGCTACGGGTTGCCGGTGATGAAGGTCATCGGTGTGGCGGAGGCGGCGGATTTAGCGCCCATCGATCTTTATGCGCAGGTGGCAGACCAGATCATGATCGACGCCAAAGCGCCAAAGGGTGCAAAGCTCCCCGGTGGCAATGGAGTGGCCTTTGACTGGCAGCTGCTGGCAGGCAAGAAATACTGGCAAGCGCCTTGGATGTTGGCCGGTGGTCTGACGCCTGAGAATGTCGCTGAGGCCATCCGCAAGACGGGCGCGCGTCAGGTCGATGTGGCATCAGGTGTCGAAACTGCGCCGGCGCAGAAAGATGCGGATCTCATGCGCGCGTTTGTCGAGGCCGCGCAGGCGGTCTGACGGGGCTTACCGTTTCAATTTCAGTCCTTTCTTGATCCATCTGAGTGCTCTGAGGCGCAACAGGCGTCTTTTGCGTTTGCGATAGCTGGCAAGGCGACGTCGCACTCTGTGCCGTTCGATTTGCCAAGTGCTGTGTTCGGTCGAGCGCGGCGATCGCGGTTGCGTATAGATCAAAAACATCCCGCATGGCTTTCGTTTGTGATAAGACACCGGCAGGATCGCTGCTGTTTTCTTGATATTTGAGTGGGCGTCTTTGAAATCAGAGTTTCAAAAATGAAAAAGAGTCCATCGCTTGATGATCTCGACCTTTTTGCACGCATTGCTCAGGCGGGCGGTTTGGCAGTGGTTGCACGGCAAAGCGGAGTGAGTGTGCCAACCCTCAGCCGTCGCATGCGGGCGCTCGAGCTTCAGATCGGGGTGCATTTATTTGAGCGTGGCTCGCATGGTTATCGCCTGACTGCGCAAGGTCGGGCATTTCTGGGCGAGACCTGCGCGTTTCAGGCGGAAGCGCAACGTCTACGGCGGATGGTTACGACGCCTCTGATGGCTGAAGTTCGCATTACCGCGGGCAGTTGGACCTCGGCTTTTCTGGCGCAGCAGTTGCCACGGTTCTGGCAGGAGGATGCACAGTGGCGCCCGGCCTTTCTGGAGGCTGATACGCGGCTGGATATTGCGCGGCGTGGCGCAGATATCGGCATACGAAACCAGCGTCCTGAACAGGCGTGGCTGGCTGGGCGTTGTACTGGGTCGATCACCTATGCGATTTACGCGATCACTGATCAGGTTCGAGGCTATGTCGCTCTGCCTGAGCGCCACGCAAAAACGCCATCCGCAAGATGGGTATGGGCGCACCATGGCGGCGAGGTCGCGGCTACGGCGCGTAGCCCGCGCATGTTGGCTGATCTGGCATGTGCCGGAGTGGGGCAGGTGGTTTTGCCTAGGTTTGCGGCCGCCATGTTTCCGAAGTTGCAGCAAGTTGGACCAGAAATAGTAGAACTCTCGCATGAGGAGTGGCTGGTCTGCCATCACGACGGTCGGCATGACCCACCTGTGCGGGCTGCGCTAGAGGGGATCGCTGCTGTGCTGACCGATACCACCCTGCGCCCCATAGGAGCCTGACGCCGGAGGCGGAGGCTCCCGCCCGCTCTTGTGCTTCCCCTTGGGAAGCCCATCGTGCCGTTGGGCCTGGCGCCGCGCGCGCCCGAAGGGCGCGCGCGGCGCGAGTCGCTTCGGGCTCTGCCCGAAGCGAAACCACTCTGAAACCTTGCTTTCCACGGGTCGGAGGCGGAAATTGCCGAGAAATCTGTTTCTCTTGTTCTAAATGCGCTTTAGAACCAGCGCATACGGAAGACGGAGACACCACCCATGGCCGAAGATCTCATCAACAGTTTCATGAACGGGCCGGACGAAAATGGTCGTTTCGGCATATTTGGCGGTCGCTTTGTCAGCGAAACGCTGATGCCGCTGATCCTGAGCCTCGAAGAAGAATATGAGAAGGCCAAGGTGGACCCGGATTTCTGGGCCGAGATGGACGATCTCTGGAAAAACTACGTGGGCCGTCCAAGCCCACTCTATTTTGCAGAGCGCCTGACCGAGCATCTGGGTGGCGCCAAGGTCTATCTGAAGCGCGACGAGTTGAACCACACCGGCGCGCATAAGGTCAACAATGTACTCGGGCAGATCCTGCTGGCGCGCCGCATGGGCAAGACCCGGATCATCGCGGAAACCGGTGCTGGCCAGCACGGGGTGGCGACCGCCACGGTCTGTGCCAAGTTCGGTCTGAAATGCGTCGTCTACATGGGCGCGCATGACGTGCGCCGTCAGGCCCCCAATGTGTTCCGCATGCGCCTGCTGGGCGCCGAAGTGATCCCCGTGACCTCTGGTCGGGGGACGCTGAAGGATGCGATGAATGATGCGCTGCGTGACTGGGTGACCAATGTGCGCGATACATTCTATTGTATCGGCACGGTGGCTGGCCCGCATCCTTATCCGGCGATGGTGCGTGATTTCCAGTCGGTGATCGGCAAGGAAGTGCGCTGGCAACTGGCCGAGCAAGAAGGCGAAGGGCGTCTGCCTGATACTTTGGTTGCAGCCATCGGTGGCGGCTCAAACGCGATGGGGCTGTTCCATCCGTTCCTTGACGATAAGTCCGTGAATATCATCGGCGTCGAGGCGGGTGGCAAAGGCGTAGACGAGAAGATGGAACATTGCGCCTCCCTCACCGGCGGCCGTCCGGGCGTGCTGCACGGAAACCGCACCTATTTGCTGCAAGACGATGATGGGCAGATCCTTGAGGGGTTCTCGATCTCGGCCGGTCTGGACTATCCGGGCATCGGGCCCGAGCACGCGTGGCTGCATGAGACGGGCCGCGCGCAATATGTCTCGATCACCGACAAAGAAGCGCTGGAGGCGTTCCAGCTGTCTTGTGCGATGGAAGGCATCATCCCGGCGTTGGAGCCGAGCCACGCGCTTGCACATGTGATGAAGATCGCGCCGACCCTGCCCAAGGACCACATCATCGTAATGAATATGTGTGGTCGCGGCGACAAGGATATCTTCACCGTCGCGCGTCACCTTGGCTTTGACATGTCCGACACCGAAGAAGGCCGTGATCTCGAAGAGTGATCATCGCCCCATAAGATCGGACCAGATTCAGAGGCGCAGCCGCGGGGCTGCGTCTTTTTTTGTGGTTTTGACGGTGCAAGCCGTAAAATCTGGACCTGTCACCCGCGACGGGGGCGGTCGCTTTACTTGCTGTTATGACTGCCCGCGCCATCCTGAGCAGTGTTTCGTGTAGCTAATTCTCAGGTTTTTCATGCAGCAAGACACCTTGCAGGCCGTTCAGCAACTTCAGCTTGCGGCGGACCATATGTGGACAATCATCGCCGCTGCTTTGGTGTTATTGATGCAGCTTGGCTTTCTTCTTGTCGAAGCGGGTATGGCGCGGTCCAAGAACAGCATCAACGTTGCGCAAAAGAACATCACCGACTTCCTTGTGTCGGTCAGCGCCTTTTATGTGCTTGGGTTCGGGTTGATGTTTGGTATGTCCTACGGCGGCTGGTTTGGCACCGATAATTTTGCATTCCAGCAGGCAGATGACTGGCAATACACGTTTTTTGTGTTTCAGGCGGTCTTTGCAGGTACCGCGGCCACCATCATGTCCGGCGCGGTGGCAGAACGGATGCGGTATGGAGTCTATGTGGCGGCGGCCTTGTTCATCGGTCTGCTGATCTACCCTGTGAGCGGCCACTGGGCGTGGGGCAATTTGCTGAATGGCGAGAACGCGGCCTATCTGGCGGACAAGGGGTTCATTGATTTTGCCGGCTCGACCGTGGTGCATTCGGTTGGGGCGTGGGTTGCGCTGGCCGGCGTGGTTGTACTGGGCGCACGTATCGGCAAGTTCAACGCTGATGGCAGCGCCAATACCCTGCACGGCCATAGCTATGTGCTGGCAACAGGGGGCGCGATTATTCTCTGGGTCGGCTGGATTGGCTTTAACGGTGGCTCTACTACTGCAGCCAGTCCGGATTTTGCGCATATTGTCCTGAATACGCTGCTCGCGGCCTGTTTTGGCGGCGTCACGGGGATATTTTCGGGCCGTCTCATCGACCCGGTCAATGTTCCGCATCGCCCAATAAACGGCAGTCTCGCAGGGCTGGTGGCCATCACGGCTGGGTGTGATGCAGTCACTGTGCAGGGTGCGGTTCTCATTGGGGCCGGGGCAGGGATCTTGGTCGTTGCCTCTGAATGGGTGATGGAGAATATCCTGAAGCTGGACGATGTGGTCGGCGCGGTCTCCGTTCATGGGGTTTGCGGTGCGTTTGGCACAATCGCGCTCTCCTTTTTTGCGATGCCCGGAAAACTCACGATGGAGAGCGCGGGCGCGCAGGCACTGGTGCAACTGGAGGGCGTGGCGCTGGTCTTTGTCTGGGCCTTTGGTCTCAGCTGGCTGTTCTTCAAGGCCATTGATCTGGCGTTCGGCATTCGCGTGCCACGTGAGGACGAGATGATCGGGCTCAACAGCACAGAACATGGTGCAACTCTGGGAACCGGCGCGCTTCAAAAACAACTTGAGGCAATGACGCAGAATGGCGTTGATCTGACCCGTCGGCTGGATGAGAGCACCGGAGATGAAGCGGCGGAACTTGCAGCGTTATTCAATCCGTTCATCGATGAGGTGCACGATCTGGTCTGCGATATTCGCGAAAACGCGCGTCGGATGAAAAGCTCCTCATCGGGGCTGGAGTCCCTGTCCGTCGCGTTTCGCGATGGTGCTGAGAAGTCCGGCGCGCTGACTGGCGCGGTCAGCAAGAGCTCTGGCGAAGTGGCAGGACAGGCGCGCAACAATCGCGAGATTGCCGAACAGATCCTGTCGGAGATGACGCGGATTGCCAGTAGTGCAGAAGGCATGTCGGATGAGGTCACAGCCGTTTCAGACGCGATCGCTGAACTGATGAATTCTATCAGTCAGATTTCAGGCAATGCCAGTGCGACCAGTGGAGTCACCAATGAGGCCAACGTCCTGTCCGGCGAGGCGGTCGAGACGATGCACGCGCTCTCCAAAGCCTCCGAAGAGATTGAGGCCGTGGTTGGGCTTATCCAGAAAATCACTATGCAAACCAACATGCTGGCCATCAACGCCGCGGTTGAGGCCGCGCGTGCAGGCGATGCAGGCAAAGGGTTTGCCATTGTTGCTGGGCAAGTGCGTAGTCTGGCTGCCGAAACGGACAAAGCGGCAGAGGAAATCCGGCAGCGGATCTCTCATATGCGCAACCAGTCCGATGATGCCTCGACAGTGATTTCCGGCATTACCGAATTGATGCAGGCCATTCATGCGTCGGTTGAGGGCATCACCAGCGAGGTTGAAAGCCAGCGTCGTGCAGCAGGACGTGTGTCCGAACGTATGACAAGCGCATCCAGCAGTGCGCAGACGGTGACACAGTCCATCCAAGACGTGCAGCAACGGGCAGAAACCGTGCGCAGCAATGCCACTCAAAATGAGGAACGCCTGTCGCGGAACGCGGCCACGGCCAGCGACTTGCAGGAGGATGCGCGAGAAAGTGCGGCGCAATCTGTGCTGCTTGCGGATGAGGCGAATGCGATCAACTTGCTTTCTGATGAGTTGACCACATCAGTAGAGCGCTTTGCCCTAAAAGAGGGTGAGGTGGATCGGGATGCGGATTGGTTGGCGCAAGAGGCGCAACGACGACCGCATGCGTCGGTCAAGGATAAGACTGAGAAGAGGGCTGGCAGCGTTTAGGCGCAGGCAATTACGTGCCCCCTGTCTCATCAAATAGGCGAGACAGAGGGCTGGAAATCGTGGTTATTATTGCTGCAATACGGTTTCAAAACCCTCAAATTGCGGCGCGCCAAGGATCGGGCTTTCGCCTTCTCGTTTGCCGGCATTGCGATGAGCCGCGCGGAATTGTTCGGATTTGGTCCATGCCTCGAAATCGGCGCGGCTATCCCAGATCACGTGGCTGGAATAGAGGGTGTATTCCTCGTTCTGCGGGCCTTTCAGCAGGCGAAATTCGCGAAATCCCTGCATTTCGTTCAGGCGGCTTTCGCGGTCTTTCCAAATAGTTTCAAAATCAGCCTCGCGGCCGGGGCGAATTTTGAAACGGTTCATGGCGATGTAGCTCATGCGTGATGTCCAGTCTTGCTAAAGCGCTCTGCCAAAACCTGAATCACAGCTTTTGGCCGGGCGCGAGAAGGGGTCATATGATGCGCTGCGCCCGACGGTTTCCCAACTTCAGCTCGAAGGCCGAGCGCGCAGATCTGCGGATGTGGGGCTAGCGTGTACGGACATCGTACCTTGCTGGCGGCAGGTTTCACTAAACGCAAATACCGGCGCGGATCAAGTAAGAGCCTCATGTCTCTTGTTGGGGCTAAGGTATATGCTTGATTTTAAAAGATCCAAGGAGCTCTATCCGCGCTCTGGGCAAGGGTTGGAGAATGCCTGCACCAGAAGCGTCTGCGCCCGTTTGGAGCGCAGATCGTGCTATTTGAACTTGTCGATCAGTTTTTGCATTGGGCTGCGGGCATCGTCTGGCGCCGATGCGGGGGCATCACCGGGTGCGCCTTTGGCCGGAGCAGGGGAGGCCCCCGGTCGCTCCTGTTGTGTTTTCTTGCGCGCGCCTGCGCCTTCGCCGGTGGAACTGCGCGGCGGGGCGACCCGCAGGGCGACAGCATTCATGAAACGTCCGCTGTCACCGGTCGCGAGCGATTGCGCGCCATCGGACAGGCCGCGCAGCAGATCGTCCAGCCAGCCCTGATCTGCCTTTGGGAAATCACGCAGTACATAGCCTGCGACAGCGTCCTTATGCCCCGGATGCCCGACACCCAGGCGCACGCGCGCGTAATCTGCACCAATATGAGCGTGTATCGAACGCAGGCCATTGTGGCCCGCATGACCGCCGCCCTGTTTGACCCGGCACTTGCCGGGCGCAAGATCAAGCTCGTCATGAAAGACCACCACATCTGCAGGGGTGAGCTTGAAAAATCGCAGCGCCTCCCCCACGGATTGACCGGAATTGTTCATGAAGGTCTGTGGTTTCAGCAAGATCACCTTCTCACCGGTCAGAGTGCCCTCGCTCATCTGTGCCTGAAATTTGGATTTCCACGGTGAAAACCCGTGATCAGAGGCGATCTGATCCAGTGCCATGAAGCCGATGTTGTGACGGTTGCCCGCGTATTTTGCGCCAGGGTTGCCGAGACCTACGAAGAGTTTCATGCGCCGCTTTCCTGCTAGGTATTTTGGCGCAGTGATGCCTTTTTTTCTGCGGGAAATCCAGTGCAGGGGTGATAAACACCCTATGGTGCGGATCTTGCCACAAATCAGCCTTACCACGTTGCGAGGGCTGACAATTGATAAAGCTGGGCACTTGATGCGCATGGGATTTGAAGAGGGGCATTATGAATAAAACAGTCAATTCAAAACACGGCTCGGTGTCGAGCACTGAAGTTCCTGCGCGCAAATGGCGGCTAACGGGGGCTGTGCTGCTCAGCGCATCACTGTTGGTGGGGTGCGCGGTCGTGGAACCGTTGCCCTCAGTGCCCACAAAAACCGGCAGCACCGTATTTGAGGCGCGGCAATCACTGGAATTTTGTGCGCCACAAGGCCCCAAAGGCGCTAAAGCGGCGGTCACGTCGAGCTATATCGCCTCGATGATCTTTCTCGGTATTCTTCCGGGAGCCATCATTGCAGCCTCGGGCGAGGATCACACCCGCAGCCAAGGCGCGCTGAATGCGGTGGATGATTGTCTTGAGAAACAGGGGTTTGAACGTCGCGAACTGACCGCGCAGGAGGCCGCTGCCATCAAGCAGCGTGATCGCTATGCGCGTGAGATGCTTCTGAGCCATTTGGTCGCTGGGGGAGCCTTGGCCGATTACCAGGGTCCGTAAGCCGACCCGTAAGACTTTCGAGGCTGCTCCTGCCTCGCCAGATCACATGATGCGCGCGGGCCATCGTGTGATTTGGCAATTCTGAGATTTCGTTAGTGTGAAATCTGAACTGGGCGTTGGTCTCCTTGTCACAACGATAACGTCACAACGAAAAACGGGTCCCGTGAGGGACCCGTTTGATCTTCAAAACCCAAAGGGGCTGCAGCAGATTATTCCGCTGCTGCTTCCTCGGCTTCTTCACCTTCTGCTTCGTCGTCTGCAGCTTTGAGGCCGGACGGTGCAGAGATGTTCGCGATCACAAAATCACGGTCGATGGTCGGCTTTGCGCCTTCGGGCAGGGTGACGTCAGAGATGTGAATCACATCGCCGATGGCTTTGCCGGTCAGATCGACGGTCAGTTTCTCCGGGATGTCACCGGCGGTCACGATCAGCTCGACTTCGGCACGCACAACGGTCAGAACACCACCGCGCTTCAGACCAACACACTCTTCTTCGTTGATGAACTCAACGGGGATGTAGAGGTTGATCTTCGAGGTGCGGCGCAGGCGCATCAGGTCGAAGTGAGTGGGCAGGTCTTTGACAACGTCACGCTGAACGTCGCGGCAGATCACCCGTACATCGTCGTGGCCTTCAACCTTGAGGTTGAACAGGGTCGACTTAAAGCGGCCAGCTTTCAGGCGCTTCAGCAGGACGTTGTAAGGGATCTGGATTGCCAGCGGGTCTGCGTCGCCACCAAATACAACACCAGGAACCATGTGCGCACGGCGTGCAGCGCGAGCGGCGCCCTTGCCCGTCCCCGCGCGTTCCTGGCACTCGAGATCAGGAATCTCATTCGCCATTTTTATTCTCCATATATAATCGGGGGTGCCTCCAAGGCTGTCACCCCGCGTGAAGCCGCTCTGTTAGACCGAAAACCCCTGTTTGGAAAGCCCTAAACTGCCTTGGTTTCCTGTCTGGGCCTCAGTTTGCCGTCGGCAGCCATCAGGCGGGCGTGCAGATCGAACTCTGCCGGGCGGGCAGCGCGCAACCTGCTGCGCAATTCGGGCGAAAGATCGGCTTTGACGTAGGGCGAGACATTGTGCGGCTCAAAGATGATTCGGTGTCCGAACCTGTCAGTCAGGAAAGCCTCAAGCTGATCCCAGCGCTCATAGGCAAAGAGGTGATCCACGATAATGCGTCCGCCGCGTCCACTCAGCATGCGGTATTGGCTACCGATCTGGGCGCATGGGGGCGGGCTATCGGACAGGAGCGCCTCCACATAGTCGTTAAAGCTCAGCTGGCCTGCATATTCCGGTTTGTCGCGGATCTCGTCGCGGCAGCGGTATTTATACCAGCTCCGGATTTGATCTTCGGGTTCGCGCAGAACGGCAAAGCTCTCGAGGGATGTATCAAACGTCGCCCGCACAAAGGGGCGGATACGCCGATGAAACCGCTGCGCCGAGGTGTGTTTTTGCGATTTTCGAAACAGAATATCCGCATGTGGCCGCAACGCCTTTTCAATGGCGGTGGTTCCCGTTTTGGGAACGGCAACAAATGCAAGAGCTTGCGGCGTGAAGATCAGCATAGATCGGGCATAGCCCGAGACGCCAGCGCGCGCCAGCGCTGTAGCAGTACAATTTGGCGATTGTGGCAGCGCGCGCACTGTGCATTGTCGCGGTCATGGAAATGCTGACAGATTTGCGCACCAGTGTGGTGCATGGGCGGGCCTTTGTGGTCATGGGGTTCTGTGTTGGGGCCTTTGCAGCCTATGTGCCGCAGCTAAAAGGACACGCCGGGCTGAGCGATGCGGAGTTTGGTCTGGCATTGCTGATCGGGGCGGCGGGGGCCGTGGGTGCAATGTGGCTGGCCCCAAAGGTAGATCGCAAGCTCGGCGCTTCGGCGATGGCTATCTGTTCCTTGCTGCTGGCGGCGGCGTTTCTGTTGCCGGGGCTCGCGGGCAGTTGGGTGACATTTGCGGGGGCGATGTTCTTGGCCTCTGGCGCGGGCGGGCTGCTGGATGTGGTGATGAACGCACGTCTTAGCGGTCTGGAGGCCCGTTCGGGGAGGTCGCTGATGAACCTCAATCACGGGCTGTTCTCGCTGGCTTATGCGCTGGCGGCGCTGGTCGCGGGTCTCGTCCGGGAGGCCGGTGTGCCGCCGATCTGGTGTTTCATTGGGATCTTGGGTGTGACGGCGCTGCTGGCGTTGGGCATGCGCGACGAGGTGCCCGCAGAAAGCGCGGGTGAAAGCGCCGATGCTGCACCTGTGCCATTGCCGGGGCTGATGATCGCGCTTGCCGGGCTGATCGTGCTGATCGCATTCACCGCAGAGCAAGCCACAGAGCATTGGTCGGCCCTGCATCTGGAGCGCAGCTTTAACGCCAATGCGGCAGAGGGGGCGTTGGGGCCTGCAATCCTTGGCTTTACGATGGGGATTGGTCGCCTGTCCGGGCAGGAATTGGTGCGCCGCGTGGCTGAGGGAAAGCTGATGCAGATTGCGTCGGCGCTGGCAGCATCGGGCTTGATCCTTGCGGCATTCGCGCCCGTGCAACCCTTGGCCTATGCGGGGTTTGCAATTCTCGGTCTTGGGGTGTCCACCGTGGGTCCCACAGCATTGGCGTGGGTGGGCAAGACGATCCCATCGCACCTGCGGGCGGCCGCGATTTCACGTTTGGTGATGATCGGGTATTGCGGCTTTTTTGTTGGCCCGCCGGTGATTGGTTTTGTGGCGGAGGCCTTTGGACTGCATCTGGCATTGGCGCTCATGGGGGGCATGCTGCTGTGCATCACAGCATTCTTGGTTCCCGCACTGCGCGCCACTGCCCGCAAGACAGGGCTGATTGCCTGATCTGATTGGTGTGCTTGCCAGCCGGGGCCATGAGACGGCCCCGGCTGGCAGATCGTCGAGCGTCAGGCCCAGCGACCAGTGAAGTCTTCGGGAACCAGAAGATTGTGACGGCCCAGATTGGCGACGTTTTTCTCGCCACACAGGGCCATGGAGGTATCCAGTTCCTTGTGGATCACCTCGAGCGCGCGGGTGACGCCTTTTTGTCCCATCGCGCCAAGGCCATAGACAAAGGCCCGCCCGATCATGGTGCCGGTCGCGCCAAGCGCCAGCGCTTTTAGGACGTCCTGACCGGAGCGAATGCCACTGTCGAGATGGACTTCGACCTGATCGCCAACCGCGTCCATGATCCGGGGCAACATGCGGATTGACGATAGAGCGCCATCTAGCTGCCGCCCGCCGTGGTTCGAGACCGTAATGGCATCCGCGCCCACTTTGGCGGCCATTTTGGCGTCTTCTTCGTCAAGGATACCTTTGAGGATGACTTTGCCGCCCCACATCTCCTTGAGCTTTTCGATCTTGCCCCAATCGAGCGACGGATCGAATTGCTCTGCCGTCCATGCCCCAAGGGAGGAGGCATCCGAGATCCCCTCCACATGGCCGACGATATTGCCGAAATTGCGCCGTTTCGCGCCCAGCATTTCAATCCCCCAAGCCCATTTCGTCATCAGGTTGGCGATGGTTTTGGGCGTGAGTTTTGGCGGGGCGGAGAGGCCGTTTTTCAGATCCTTGTGGCGCTGACCGAGGATTTGCAGATCAAGCGTGATCACCAGTGCGGAACAGTTTGCGGCCTTTGCCCGCTCGATCAGGCGGCGGACGTAATCTTCGTCTTTCATGGTGTAAAGCTGGAACCAGAAGGGTTTGCTGGTCGCTTCGGCAACCTCCTCAATCGAGTTGATCGACATGGTCGAGAGGGTGAAGGGCACGCCAAAAGCCTCGGCAGCGCGCGCGGCTTTGATCTCGCCGTCGGCGCATTGCATGCCAGTCAGGCCGACCGGTGCCAGCGCCACCGGCATTGCCACGTCCTGACCGATCATCTGAGCGGCGGTGGAGCGCCCCGCCATATCAACGGCAACGCGCTGGCGCAGGCGGATCTGGTCAAAATCCGTGGTGTTTTCGCGAAAGGTCTGCTCGGTCCAGGAGCCGCTCTCGGCATAATCATAGAACATCTTCGGCACACGCCGTGCATAAATGCGCTTGAGATCTTCTATGTTGGTGATCACTGGCATCGGTTGTCTCCTCGACCTGCGCAGAACTGGTAATGTTTTTTTACCAATATGAAGCTACCCTGACAAGCCAGCCCATCGTAATCTTGCGTTTACGGTTTTGTGCAAGTTTATCGGTTAACACCTGCCGGAATCGCTATGTCATAATGCGCAAACCGATCAGGGTGAAACTTCTGGAGAATTGCCGGAGTTTCTGCAGCTGACCACCGCGCAGCTTTGAATTTGCACCGCCCCGATTGCAGAGCAACCGGGGTCGTTTCTTGATTTTTGGACCTGATGCCTGCCAAACGGTTATTTTTGCCGGGGCCGCAGCCACGAGGCAGCAGCGTCAGTTGGAGGTAGAGGCAACGTGAGAGTTGTGTTTGCAGATGTAGGTCGGTGCAGCGGGCGCTTTTTCGCCTTTACCGACCGCAAAGCGATCCTGCCGGATAATAGGCACTGCCGCGGACGGCAGGGCGCGCGCTTGTGGTTGATCGCCTCATGACAGTAACGACAGAAGATCCCCACCCTCCACAGCGTCGAGACGATGACGCCAGTCATGCGGAGTTGCGCGCCGAGCTGGCGCGTGAGCGTGCCCTACGTGAAGAACTCCAGGAGACGGTGCAGCGTAAATCGCAATCGCTGCGCCGGGCAAATGCGTCTTTGGTGTCACTGGCGCGGCAAGTTGACCGGATGGTGAAAGAACGCACCGAGGATCTGGCGCGTGATCGCGCCGAGGCCGAAGCGGAAAGTGCGGCAAAAACCCAGTTTCTGGCCACAATGAGTCATGAGATTCGCACGCCTCTGAATGGTGTGTTGGGCATGGCGTCAGCGCTTGCCGATACCGCATTGGCTGAGGGGCAGTCCCAGATTCTAGGCGTGTTGCGCGAAAGTGGGCAGCTGCTCTTGAACATTGTCGACGATATTCTCGATCTGTCGAAGATCGAGGAAGGCAAGCTGGAGCTTGAGCGCCTGCCGACGGATGTGGTGGCCCTGATGGAGCTCGTGTGTCGCCAGTTCAAGCCACGTATTGAGGCAAAGGGGCTCAGCTTTACCACGCTCTATGGCGGAGAATTGGCCGCGGGCGTGGCATGGGTCAACATTGATCCAACCCGGTTTCAGCAGGTGCTGACCAATCTCTTGTCGAACGCGGTCAAGTTCACCGATGCCGGTGCAATTGCCCTATCAGCCAACATGGAGGCTGCCCGAAACGGGGCCTTCCTGCTGTCTGTCACGGTGCGCGATACCGGTGTTGGCCTGTCCGCGCAGCAGGCGGACCGCCTGTTTGAACCCTATATGCAGGCGGATGCGAGCATTCACCGCAGCCATGGTGGGACCGGGCTCGGGCTTGCGATTGCGCGCCAGATTTGTGAGCGCATGGGGGGGACGCTGACCTGCCGGAGCGCCGAAGGGGATGGCAGTGAGTTTTGCGCGACGTTTCAGGTCGCAAGGGCGGAACCTGCGCAGAAATTGCCGGATGTGCAGGATGACAATGCGCTGGAAATCCTGAACGCGCGCCGTTGGAAGGTCTTGGTGGCGGAAGACAACCGAACCAATCGGATGGTGCTGCACCACATTTTGCGAGAGTGCGATTTGGACCTGCACTGGGTCGACAATGGCGAAGAAGCGGTGAAGGCATGGCGCCGCGAGCGCCCGGATCTGGTGCTGATGGACGTCAATATGCCGCTATTGGACGGGGTTTGTGCAACCGCATTGATCCGCCAAGAGGAACAGGCCTCCGGCCGCGAGGCGGTGCCGATTATCGCAGTCTCTGCCAATGCGCTGGTGCATCAGATCAAGAGCTATCTTGCCAGTGGGATGAGCGATCATGTCGCCAAGCCAATCCGCAAGCAAAAGCTGTTGAGTGTGATGGCGCGGGCGCTCCGACCGGAAGACGGCCCAAAGCGCAAGCCGGTGCTCTACCTTTAGGGGAGCTTTGCCATAGGCGCGCATAGTCGCCGCCTATGGCACATGATGTGCGGTCAACCGGCGTGCGCGCCATCCGCCAGCGATTTCACAAACGCCAGCACCTCTGCCGGGGATTTGCCCGCACCGATTTCGGCGACAATCGCGCTGCCGACAACAGCGCCATCGGAGATGGAGGCGATGGTCTGAGCACGTTCCGGGGTCTTAATGCCAAAGCCCACGATGATCGGCAGATCGGTGGCGGCCTTAATGCGGGCAACCTCGGGGCCGACATCGGCGGCTTCTGCCTCGGCGGCACCGGTGATGCCGGTGATCGAGACGTAATAAACAAACCCCGATGTGTTCTGCAGTACGCGCGGCAGGCGCGCGTCATCGGTGGTGGGGGTGGCAAGGCGAATGAAGTTCAGACCCGCAGCCTGTGCAGGCAGGCAGAGTTCACTGTCTTCTTCCGGCGGCAAGTCCACCACAATCAGCCCGTCGATGCCTGCCTCCTTGGCGTCGCGCAGGAATTTGTCGACGCCGCGCGAATAGATCGGGTTGTAGTAGCCCATCAAAACGATGGGGGTGGTGGTGTCTTCTTTGCGGAAATCCCGGGCGAGCTGCAGTGTGCGCTCCAGTGTCATGCCAGCCTCTAGGGCGCGCTGCCCTGCAAGTTGAATGGTGGGGCCGTCCGCCATGGGGTCGGTGAAGGGCAGGCCCAGTTCGATGACGTCAACGCCCGCTGCGGGCAGGCCTTTGACCACTTCGAGCGAGGTGTCATAATCGGGATCACCCGCCATCACATAGGTCACGAAGGCCTTCTTGCCCGCGGCAGAGAGTTCAGCAAACTTGGCATCGATGCGTGTTGTGGGGCGGGTCATGGGCAGGCCTTTATAGATCTCTGTTGCCCGTCTGATGTGCCGAAACTTATCGGTAAAATCAATCCCGCACGACAGCTATGACCGCTGAGATGCGCCGCTTTAACCGGGTGGGTTTCGGCCCAAGGGCGTGTGCAGGCGCAAAGAGATGGTATTGAGACCGGGGTTTTCGTCACCCAGCGATGCATTGGAGATATGGGTCAGCGCCAACGACAGACGCCTGCCGCCTCGCAAATCACGCCCGATGCCGAGCAAGGACCGGATCTCAAAGGTGGAGCCCAGATCATTGCGCGAGGAGCTTTCAAAAAAGAGCCCCGGCATGATGCTGGCCTCAATGAACCAACCCTGACCAAAGGGGCGCTGAGCCTGCAATCCGCCGCCCAGAAAGGCGTCACCCGTTTCATGGATGTGGCCAGCCAGACCAAAGCCCGTATCAAATCCCAGAAATTGCCAATCGCGCACGCCGAGATACTCGGCTGAGAAATAGGGACCACTCTCGGCAGTGTCGGCGTGGAAATCTGCATATCCCAAACCAAAAGTGAGCTCCTGTGCGGATAGCATCGGACCATGCAAAAGCGCTGAAACTAAAGTCAAAACAGAGATCGTCTTACGCATGCAAACCTCACTGTTTGTTGGCTACCTGTGCCGGGGCATCCGGCGCTTGGGGTGCGTTAAATTATAATAATAGAATGTGATGGGTGCCGGTCAATGTCGGCGCGTCGCCTGTCATCGGTGCTGCGCGCTTGCGAAAACAGCCATTAGAGCCTAAGTGCTGGCTCCCAAATGGCATCAGGAGGCCGGTATGGGCTTTAAAATGGGAATCGTGGGTCTGCCGAATGTCGGCAAGTCGACCCTGTTCAACGCGCTGACCAAAACCGCCTCGGCGCAGGCGGCCAACTTTCCGTTCTGCACGATCGAGCCGAACGTGGGCGAGGTGGGGGTTCCCGACGCGCGCCTTGAGAAACTGGCGGAGATTGCGCAGTCCAAGCAGATCATCCCCACGCGCATGACTTTTGTGGATATCGCGGGCCTTGTTAAAGGCGCATCCAAGGGCGAAGGCTTGGGCAATCAGTTCCTCGCCAATATTCGCGAAGTGGACGCAATCGCCCATGTTTTGCGCTGTTTTGAGGACGGTGACGTCACCCATGTGGACGGTCGTGTGGACCCGGTTGCGGATGCCGATACCATCGAAACCGAGCTGATGTTGGCGGATCTTGAGAGCATCGAAAAACGCCGCGCCAACCTCGTGCGTAAACTCAAGGGCAACGACAAAGAAGCCCAACAGCAGGACCGTCTGCTGGCAGAGGCTCAGGCGATGCTCGAAGACGGCAAACCCGCCCGTCTGGTCGAGGTCGATGCCGAGGATCAGAAGGCATGGACCATGCTGCAGCTTCTGACCACCAAGCCGGTGCTTTACGTCTGCAACGTCGGCGAAAGCGAGAGCGTTGAAGGCAATGCGCATTCCACCAAAGTGGCCGAGATGGCCGCGGCTCAAGGTAACGCGCATGTGATCATTTCGGCGCAAATCGAGGAAGAAATCAGCCAGTTGGAGCCGGAAGAGGCGCAGATGTTCCTCGATGAGATGGGTCTCGCAGAGGCTGGGCTCGACCGGTTGATCCGTGCAGGTTACGAGCTGTTGCACCTTGAGACCTATTTCACCGTCGGTCCCAAGGAAGCGCGTGCTTGGACCATTCGCTCTGGCACCGCAGCGCCGCAGGCAGCAGGCGTGATCCATGGCGATTTTGAAAAAGGTTTCATCCGTGCTGAGACCATCGCCTTTGATGATTATGTGGCCTGTGGCGGTGAAGCTGGCGCTAAGGAAGCGGGCAAAATGCGGGCAGAAGGTAAGGGCTACATCGTCAAAGACGGCGATGTGATGCACTTTTTGTTCAACACCTGATCTGGCTCAAACAGTTCAAAACTCTGGTGCCCGTCTTCCTAAGAAGGCGGGCATTTTTCTGATACAGTTGTCGGGTATTCGAAAGGCTGGCAGTCTTGAGTTGCCGCTAACAGAAGTGCTACACCCGCTCGATTAATCAGTCGTAGGTATAAAAATGACAACAAAACTCATCATCGACACAGACCCCGGCATCGACGACGCAATGGCGATCTTCTACGCCGCCGCCGCCCCGGATATCGAGCTTTTGGGGCTGACAACCATCTTTGGCAATGTGACCACCAAAATGGCCACCCGCAACGCGCTGCGCTTGCTGGAAGCCGCCGATCTGGAGCTGCCCGTCGCGCATGGCGCGGAAAAGCCGCTGGTGTTGCCGCCGTTTGAGCCTTCGGCCCATGTGCATGGCGACGAGGGCTTTGGCGACATTCCCGCCGCCGATCCCAAGGGGCAGGCGGTTTCTGAAGAGGCCGCCGATTTCCTGATCCGCATGGCGCGCGAACACAAAGGTGAACTGGTGGTTTGCCCGGTGGGTCCGCTTACCAATATCGCCCTTGCCGTTCAGCGTGACCCGGAGTTTGTGAAAAACTGCAAACGCATCGTCATTATGGGCGGCTCGCTTGAGGCAGGCGGCAATATCACACCCCACGCCGAGGCCAATATCTACCATGACCCCCACGCCGCCGAGGTGGTTTTTGCCGCCGCTGCGGGCAAGGTGGTGATGGTTGGGCTGGATGTGACGCTCAAGATCCTCTGCACCCCGGAAGATTTCGACGGCATCAAGGAACGCTCGCCAGAACTGGGTGGCATGCTCAAGGATATGAGCGTGTTCTACATCAAGTTCTATCAGGAAGTTGCAAACCTCAATGGCTGCTCCCTGCATGATCCCGCAGCGGTGATTGCATGCACCCACGCCGATCTGTTCCAGACCCGCGCTGTCAAGCTTGGGGTTTCGGTCGAAGAAGACACCTCTGGCAAGACGCAGCTGGCCGAGGACGGTCGCGGCGATACCCATGTGGCGATGGACGTGGATGCGGAGGCCGTAAAAGCGCTCTTCCTAAAGCGGCTGTCTTTGCTGCCCTGAGATTAAACGATACCGGTGAGGGGCCTGATGCCTCTTGCCGGAATGCCAAGCGCAAAGCATCAAATAGGGCTGCCTTTTGCGTCAGAGGGTTTGCCTCCGCAGCGCAGAGGAGTGTCGCAAAAATCTCTTTTTCTGCAATATCTTCGCGCGGTCCGTAGGGACGACTCGAACCCTTTTTGCGGGCTTTGAACCCTGTGACGTTTTGAAGAGATTTTAATGTATTTCTGACAGAACTGAAACCAGACGCACGTTGTGCAACGTTTCAGGCTGTGAACACTCCGATGACCATCGCATTCCCATCAGGCCTAAATCCGCCGCTTTTTGTAAATGCGGTCAGGCAGTTGAAAGGTGACAACCCCATTGAGGCCAAGCAATTGTTGCTTCGTTCGCTGCGCGAAGAAGGGGAGACGGCGCTCAGCTATCACTATCTCGCGCGTGCCATCGCCGATACGCAGGGAAAGCAAGCTGATGTATTGGCGGCACAAGCTAGGGCGCTGAAATTTGCGCCGGGGAACCCGGTGTTTTTGGCGGCGTTTGGTTTGCGTCTGGTGGACGCCGGACGAGATCAGGAGGCCCTCGCGGTGTTGAGTGAAACACTGGCGCGCGATCCACAGAATGTGCTCGCCCTGCCTTGGGTGCTTCGTCTTAAACGGCGGTATTTGCAATGGGGTGACCAGCAGGAAGAAGATGCCGCGCTGGCGACGCTTCTGGATGGGGATTTTGTAATTGATCCGCTGATGCTTTTGACCTTCGTCGATGATCCGGCGGTACAGCTGAGGTTTTCACGCCTCAGCGCCCCCAAAGTTACGGCGCAACCGCTGCCACCACACGCGCCCCACGATAAAATTCGCATCGGATATTTTTCTGCGGATTTTCGTGAGCACGCCACCATGCACCTGATGGAAGGGGTGTTCAAAGCGCATGACCGGGCGGAGTTTGAGTTCTACATCTATGATTTCACGCCGGATCCCCGGTGCCGACAGCATCAGATCATTCGCGATTTTGCCGATGTCTATCAGGATGTAAGCGCGCTTAGTCCGATCCAGACCGCAGAGCTTGCGCGCCGGGATCAACTGGATATCGCCGTGGATCTTAAGGGGAGGACGACCGACTCTCGCCCGATGATATTTGCCCGTCGGGTGGCCCCGGTTCAGGTGTCGTTTCTTGGCTTTCCGGGCACCACGGCCATGGCGGAAATGGACTATATGATCGCCGACAATATCACTATTCCAGCAGGGGATGAGCAATATTACAGCGAGCAGATCCTGCGGATGCCGGGGTGTTACCAGCCCACCAATAATGCGCGTGTCGTGCCAACGGGCGCGCACCCGCGCTCAAAATTCGGCTTGCCCGAGGACAAGTTCATTTTCGCCAATTTCAACCACCCGCATAAGGTGGGTCCGTCAGAGTTCGCGACATGGATGGAAATTCTGCGGCAGGTGCCAAACTCGGTGCTGCTGTTTTATGCGGGCAAAAACGACCTGTCGGCAGAATTGGCAAGCCGCGCAGAGGCCCATGGAATTAACGCTGCGCGCATCCTGCCCTGCGGGTCCTTGTCGCAACAGGAGCATCTTGAGCGGATCGCGCAGGTCGATCTCTGTCTGGATTGCTTTGCGTATAATGCGCACACAACTGCATCTGACGCGCTTTGGGCAGGGGTGCCGCTGCTGACGCTCTGCGGGCGTCAGTTCGCGGCGCGTGTGGCAACCAGTATCATGTCAGCCGCCGGGGTGCCCGAGCTTTCAACGGACAGTAAAGAGGCCTACGTCGCGGCGGCGGTGTGTATCGCCACGGACACGGAGGAACTGCAGGCGCTGAAGCGTCAGATCAAAGAATGCCGCCGTGCCTCAACGCTCTTTGACACAAACACTTGGACGCGAAACTACGAGGCGCTGCTGACGAAGTGTCACGCGCGTTTCCTCGCAGGTGAGGCTCCGGCCCATATGTCGCTAGGCGGAGATGGGGCCTAGACCACCTCGCCACGTTCGCGGGCCAGCCGGATTTGTTTCTGCCGCTCGCGAAAACGCATCTTGTCGTGCTCGCTGGTCTCATTGATGCAATTGTGACAAGACACACCGGCCTCAAATTCCGGGCGCAGTTTGTCTTCGGGCAGGATCGGGCGGCGGCAACCGTGGCACAGTTCGTGCGGGCCTTCCTTCAGTCCGTGGCCCACTGAAACGCGGTTATCAAAGACGAAACACTCACCCTGCCAACTGCTGTTTTCTTGTGGCATTTCCTCAAGATACCGCAGGATGCCGCCCTTCAGATGGTAGACATCCTCGATGCCCTGACCAAGCAGGAAGTTGGTGGATTTCTCGCAGCGGATACCGCCCGTGCAGAACATCGCTACCCGTTTGTTGTGAAAGCGGTCTTTGTTCTCTTCCCACCAGTTCGGGAAGTCACGAAAGCTCTCGGTCTTAGGGTCAATCGCGCCCTCAAAGGTACCGATGGCCACCTCGTAATCATTGCGGGTATCGATCACCACCACATCGTCAGAACGGATCAGATCGTTCCAGTCTTCCGGCTCGACGTAATGGCCGACAGAGGCGCGCGGATCGACATTGGGCTGGCCCATGGTGACGATCTCTTTTTTCAGGCGCACTTTCATTTTGCCAAAAGGGGGATGGTCGGCGCTGGCCTCTTTCCATTCCAGATCGGCGCAGCCGGGTAGGGATCTGATATGCGCCAGAACCGCATCTATGCCCGCGCGCGGCCCGGCGATCGTGCCGTTGATGCCTTCTTGAGCCAACAGAAGCGACCCCATCACATCTTGCGCAAGGCACAAGTCGAGAAGCGCCGGCTTTAGGGCGGCGGGATCGGGGAAACGGGAGAACTGATAGAGTGCGGCAATGGTATACATACAAGGGCGGATAGAGCGAGTTGCCGCCTTTTGCAAGATGCGAAAAAGTCAAGCATTCGCGCCAAAACAAACACCTGAAATGCACAATTGACTGACTATTAAGTCACAGGCGCAAAGTGCTACAATCTCCCAGAGGGTGATTGCACTTGCATGTCCCGAGGGCGCAGTTTCCTTTTGGTTAATAAAAGCGGTAATGGAGGCGGCGATGGCAGAGGCTCTGCTGGTCATTGATGTGCAAAACGATTTTTGTCCGGGCGGCAATCTCGCGGTGCCCGAGGGCGATCAGGTGGTGACGCCGATCAATTCCATGATGGATCGATTTGACACGGTGATCCTGACGCAGGACTGGCATCCTTCGGGGCATTCCTCCTTTGCCAGCTCGCATCCGGGGCGGGTGCCTTTTGACACTGTGGAAATGGCGTACGGTCAACAGGTTATGTGGCCGGACCATTGCGTACAGGGCAGCGAGGGGGCGGCGTTTCACCCGCAGTTGCGCACGGATGGCGACCTCATTATCCGCAAAGGATTTCGCCCTGAGGTCGACAGCTATTCGGCGTTTTTTGAAAATGATCAGACGACTCCGACCGGGCTTGAGGGGTATTTGCGCACCCGTGGCATTACCGATCTGACACTGGTTGGACTGGCCACTGATTTTTGCGTGGCGTTTTCTGCTCTTGATGCCAGACGGCTTGGTTTTTCCGTAGAAGTTGTGCTGGAGGCCTGCCGTGCCATCGATCTGGACGGTTCGCTCGATACGCAAATCGAGAATATGCGTCAAAGGGGCGTGAAATTTTCATGAAGTCTAGGGGCATTTGTTAATCTCGAACCACTAAAAAAATCGGAGCTCGTCATTTGAGGGCGGGTACAACCGGATCAATGGGACATGGAGCAGACACAGCCTGATACGGACGGACCACTGTCGCAGCACAATCTGCGATTCAGCCCTCGGGGGCTGATGACGCGCTATGCAGCGATCCGCACACGGTTGTTTTACGCACGCATGGCGGCGGCCGCGGGGCTGACGCTGGTTCTGTCGCTGATCTTTGGTCCGCTCTGGCCGATGGTCTTTTTTGTGTTCTACCTCGTCGCCGATAAGGCCGAGACCTCTTATTTGCGCCGCCTTCCAGAGCGGCTGGACAAGGGCGGCTCTCTGCGGCAGGCACAACGGGTCATTTTGCTGTTTTCGCTGCTTTATGCCATCAGCGTATGCGGCTTTGCGGTCATTCCCTATGTGCAGATGCATATACAAGGCGGCGAACATGAGGTTCTGGCAGAACCCTTCTTCGCGCTTTGTGTTGTGCTTGGCCCGGCACTGAGTGCAGCACTTGATTATCGCTATACTCCGCTGCCTGCGGCGGTGCGTTTGATCATGCTGTCATTGCTGCCGCTGGCGCTGACGTCGCATACGCTATGGCAGCATGAAACCCATGGCGCCGATTTGCAACTGATGGTTGCGGGGCTTTTGGCGTTTTTCTTCGCGCAGATCTGGTTTTTGGTTCTTGTGCAAAAACGGCACCGCAATTCGCGTCGGAACCTGCGCTCGCAGGCGCTGCAACGACAGGCGCTTGAGGACGCTTATATGCGTCTCTTTGATCAAAAACAGGAGGCACGACGCCTCGCGATGATCGCAGAACACGCCAATGACGGGGTGATGCTGATCGGGCGTGATGGCATCGTGCGGTGGGTCAACGACGGGTTTTCCCGCCTGACGGGCTATTCCTTTGATGAATTGGTCGGGCGCAATCCCGGTGACATTCTCAACAGCGACAACACCGATCCCGACACCCTGCGCTCCATCGAAGAAGGTCGCATCAAGGGCAAACCCTTCCGCGCGGAGCTGATCAACCGGCGCAAGGATGGCGAGGACATCTGGATTGAGACCAATCAAGTGCCGGTCTTTGACGACACGGGCCGGATTGAAACCTATATCGCGGTGGAACGTGATGTCACCGCTACCAAGGAATACGAACGCCAATTGAAAGAGGCACGCCTTGCCGCAGAAGAAGGTGCGCGCATCAAAGAAGAATTCCTCGCCACCATGAGCCACGAGTTCCGCACCCCTATGAATGGTGTGATTGGCATGACGCAGATGTTGCAGGCCACCGATCTGAGCGAGGACCAGCGTCTTTATGCGGATACGATCCTGAGTTCCTCGCGGGCGCTCTTGTCGCTGATCAATGATGTTTTGGATTTGTCGCGGATGAACGCCGCCGGGGTCTCGCTGTTCAATGTGGATTTTGATCTGCATGCCTGCGTGCGCGACACCGCGCGTCTTCTCAGCAGTCAGGCAGAGGAAAAACAACTGGCACTAGGGGTCGAAATTGATCCGGATGTGCCGGTCTGGGTCACTGGGGATGACCGCAGACTCCGCCAGATCCTTGTTAATCTGGTGGGCAACGCGGTGAAGTTCACCACCAGCGGCAGCGTGACCATTCACCTGAGCGCCGCGCGCTCTGGTGATGAAATCGCGCTCTCGATTGCGGTAGAGGACACAGGGATCGGCATCCCCGCCGATAAACTCGATTGTATTTTTGAACGCTTCTCGCAGGCCGATAATGCGATTTCGCGCAAATACGGCGGCAGCGGGCTTGGGCTTTCGATTTCGCGCGGGCTGGCGCAGGCCATGGGCGGCGATATCCATGTGACCTCAACGCCGGGCGAGGGGTCGTGTTTTACGCTGACGCTTGATCTGGGGGTCGGAACCTGTCCCGCAATCCTGCCCGATGACATCAAAGACACGGTGAGCCTGCCGGAGTTGACCCAGCTAGACGGGCTGCGGCTTTTGGTGGCCGAGGACAATCGCGTCAACCGCCTGTTGATCCGCAAATTCCTCGCCGATGCGCCGCTTGACTTGCGATTCGCCAAAAATGGGGCTGAGGCTCAGGAGTTGACCAAGCGCTTCCGGCCGCAGGTGATCCTGATGGATATGTCGATGCCAGAGGTCAACGGGTTGGACGCCACCCGCGCGATCCGCAATTTCGACATCTCTCAGCCCTATATCGCAGCGCTTACAGCCAACGTCGATGACGCCAGTCGCAAGGCCTGTATTGACGCAGGCATGGATACGTTCCTCAGCAAGCCTTTGTCGCGACAAGAGCTTTTGAACCTGTTGGTGACATTTGCCAATACCGCGCGCATGCCAGTGCGCAGTTGAACTGCTTGCCCAAGGGGCGCACACTGCGTATCAATCGGTGAACAACCGGAAGAGGTTATCCCTTGGATATTGCAACGCGCGTCTACAATCACAAGTGGAAGATTGATCCCATTGTCCGGTCCCTGATCGATACGGATTTCTACAAGCTTCTGATGTGCCAGTCGGTGTTCCGTAACAAACCGGACACTCAGGTGACATTTTCGCTGATCAATCGCTCAGACAAGGTGCCGCTGGCCCGGCTCATTGACGAGGGCGAGCTGCGCGAGCAGTTGGATCATATCCGTTCCCTGAGCCTGAGCCGTGGCGAAAGCACATGGCTGCGCGGCAACACGTTTTACGGAAAACGCCAGATGTTCCGCCCGGATTTTATGGAGTGGTTCGAAAATCTGCGCCTGCCGCCTTATCATCTGGAGCGTAAGGGGGATCAATACGAGCTGACCTTTGAAGGGTCATGGCCCGAGGTGATGCTTTGGGAAATCCCGGCGCTTGCGGTGCTGATGGAGCTGCGTTCGCGCGCGGTGCTGAATGACATGGGCCGGTTTGAATTGCAGGTGCTCTATGCCCGCGCCATGACGAAAGTCTGGGAAAAGATCGAGCAATTGCGCCAGATTGACGGGTTGGGGATTGCGGATTTCGGCACGCGTCGCCGTCATAGTTTCCTGTGGCAGGATTGGTGCGTGCAGGCGATGATGGAAGGGCTTGGCGGCTCCTTCACCGGGACGTCCAACTGTCTCATTGCGATGCGGCGCGAGGTGGAGGCCATCGGCACCAACGCGCATGAATTGCCGATGGTTTATTCCGCGCTGGCCAAAGATGACAAGGCGCTGGCGCAAGCGCCTTATGATGTTCTCTCGGACTGGCACGAGGAACACGATGGCAACCTGCGTATCATTTTGCCCGACACTTATGGCACCGAAGGGTTCCTGCAGAATGCGCCGGATTGGCTGGCGGGTTGGACCGGCATTCGGATCGACAGCGGTGATCCGGCCGCAGCGGCAGAGATCGCAATCCGCTGGTGGCAGGACCGCGGCGAAGACCCAACTGAAAAACGGGTGATCTTCTCCGATGGTCTGGACGTCAACAAGATCGCAGAGCTGCACAAACAGTTCTCCGGCCGGGTAAAGGCCTCCTTTGGTTGGGGGACGTTGTTGACCAACGATTTCCGGGGCCTTGTGCCTGACGACCGCCTGGCGCCGTTCTCAGTCGTCTGCAAGGCGGTGTCGGCCAATGGTCGCCCCACGGTCAAACTGTCGGACAACCCAGAAAAAGCGATGGGTCCAGAGGATGAGATCGCGCGCTACAAACGGGTGTTTGGCGTCGGCGCACAAGAACGCATCGATGTGATCGTCTGACCTGCGCGTGCGGCACCGATGCTGCTAGGGATCTGTGATTTCAAAGGTAAAGCTCTTCACCTGATGGGGGGTGAAGGGCGCGCCTTCGCGTAAATTTGCGATATTGGGCATCAGGCTCAGACGGGTGCCCCAAAACGCGGCCGCACCTATAGAATGGCGCGAAATCCCCATGCGCCAGAAGCCGGGAAACTCATTGAGGATCAGCGCGGCGGCCTCCATCCCAAGCCCCTTGCGGCGGTGCTGTGGCAGGACCATGAATTCAGAAAACTCCCGCCGATCATCGGGCAGGTTCAGCACGATGGCAAAGCCGACGCGCGTGGCGGCGTCATGAACCCAGAAGGCCGTCACATCCTTACGGTTGAGCAACTGACCCGCACGTTCTGATGGGTCAATTCGCGCGGTAGGGGCAACCTCGGCAAAATAGGGGGCCAGAAGAGTGGCAAAGCGTCCACGCTCTCGCGGCAGGATCAGCGAGAGCGTGACGCTCATGCCGGGGCCTCGAGCGGTTCGGTCGGCGTGATGTCCGGCAGCACGGGGGCGGCGGCCAGCAGCGTCTGTGTGTAGGCGTGTTTGGGCGCGGTAAAGACCTCTTCCACCGGGCCTTGCTCGACGATCTCTCCCTTTTGCATCACCAGCACCCGGTCGCAGACCTCGCGCACCACGCTCAGATCGTGGCTGATAAAGAGGTAGGTCAGCCCATACGCCGTGCAGAGATCGGCAATCAGGTCGAGCGTGCGCGCCCGCACGGAGACATCAAGCGCGGAGACCGCCTCGTCAAAGATGATGAGTTCGGGCCGGGTAATGAGTGCGCGTGCAATAGCGATGCGCTGGCGTTGCCCGCCTGAAAACTGATGCGGATACTTCTGCGCGTCCGCCGCCGACAGGCCGACGTCCTCAAGCACCTGACCCACCAGTTCCTGCCGGGCGCGGCCCGTTGGGGCATCCGGCGACAGGTGAAACGGTTCGGTGACCAGTCGCTCCACCCGGTGGCGGGGATTAAAGCTGCCATAGGGGTCCTGAAACACCACCTGCATCGCTTGCCGCTGGGCGGGGCTGCGCTGTTGCGACAGCGGCTGACCGTTCAGCAGCAGCTCTCCGCCTTGCAGCTCTTCGAGCCCCAAAATGGCCCGGGTCAGGGTGGATTTGCCGCAGCCCGACTCGCCCACCAACCCCAGTCGCTCGCCCTTGTGGAGCGTGAAACTGACGTTGTTCACCGCGCGAAACCGCCCCGGTTTGCCAAGCCAGCCTTTGCGCGGCGTGGTGTAGTCGCGCACGGCGTTGCGGACCTCCAGCAGGGGCGCGGGAGCCTCGGGGGCGGCGGGCAGGGTGACCTTATGGGCGGAGGCCTCAAACAGCATGCGTGTGTAGGGGTGGCGCTGATGGGTCAGCACGCTCAGGGTGGGGCCGCGCTCCACCACTTCGCCCTTGCGCATCACCACGATGCGGTCGGCAAGGTCCGCGACCACCGCGAGGTCATGGGTGATGATCATCAGCCCCATGCCATATTCGCGCACCAGATCGCGCAGCAGATCCAGGATCTGCGCCTGCGTGGTCACATCCAGCGCGGTGGTGGGTTCATCCGCGATCAAGAGCTTGGGCCTGAGTGCAATCGCCATGGCGATCACCACGCGCTGGCGCTGGCCACCCGACAGCTCATGCGGGTAGCGGTCCATCGGAAACCGTTCGGGAGGCAGGCCAACACGGGTCAGCACGCGCGCGGTCTCGGCTTGCGCATCTGCCGCGCTGGTGTCGGTATGCAGCAGGATCGTCTCCATCACCTGCGCGCCGATGGTCATCACCGGGTTGAGCGCCGTCATCGGTTCCTGAAACACCATGCCGATGTCGCGCCCACGCCGCTGGCACATCTCAACCTCAGAAAGGGCGCAGAGGTCCTCATCCTCCAGATAGATTGCGCCTTGGATCTTGGCGGCCTGCGGCAGCAGACGCATCACTGAAAACGCAGTCATGGACTTGCCCGACCCACTCTCGCCTGTCACCGCAAGGATCTCGCCTGCGGCAATCGACAATGTCACATCCCGCAGGATCGGCAGCGCCCCAATTGAGAGCGAAAGGTTGGAGATATCCAAAAGGCTCATGCGCGCCCCTCCATCAGGCGGGGATCAAAGCGGTCGCGCAAGCCATCACCGAGCAGGTTCAGCCCCACCACGGTGACGATGATCGCGCAGCCCGGCACAATCGCCAGATGCGGGGCAAGGCTCACAAGGGTCTGGGCCTCTGCCAGCATACGGCCCCAACTGGGGGTCGGGGGCTGGGCGCCAAGGCCCACGTAGGACAGCCCCGCCTCGGCCAGAATGCCAAGCGAGAACTGGATGGTGCCCTGCACGATCAAGAGGTTGGCGATGTTGGGCAGGATATGTTCTGCGGAGATCCGCGCGCGCGATTTGCCCGCGACCCGCGCGGCCAGAATGAACTCCCGCGCCCAGAGGCTCAGGCTGCCACCCCGCGCCACGCGCGCAAAGACGGGGATGTTGAAAATGCCGATGGCGACGATGGCATTGATCGCGCTTGGGCCAAAGACGGCGGTGATCAGGATCGCGATCACCAGCGAGGGGAAGGCAAAGACCAGATCATTGCCGCGCATGATGACCTCATCCAGCCAGGAGCCGCGTGTTGCCGCTGCCGCCAGCCCAAGCGGCACACCCAGACCGATGCCGATGCCGACGGCCAGCAGGGCCACCGCCAGCGAGGTGCGCGCGCCGACCATCACCATCGACAGGATATCGCGGCCAAAATGATCGGTGCCCAACAGATGCGTGCCATTTGGCGTCTGGAGCTTGTCGGGGATGTTCATCACCGCATGATCAAAGGGCGTCCAGACAAAGGAGACGATGGCCAAAAGCAACATGATCCCAGAAAGGAGACCGCCAAGAAACAGGCTTCGGTTCATGATGCCCTCGCAATCAGGTCACGTCCGGTCTTGAGACCGGACAGCCCCCGACCTCCCCCACGGGAGGGGGCTTTACCCCCACCCGAGGCCGGGGATTGTCCTGTGTGGCTGGCAAAACCCAAGATTTTCATGCTGCTCTCCTGAGGCGGGGATCGACCACCGCATAGGCCATATCGACAAGGAAATTCACCAAGATCACCGCAAAGACCAACAGCATCACGACGCTTTCCACCACGATCAGATCGCGCGCCGAGATCGCCTGAAACACCAACCGCCCAAGGCCCGGCAGGTAGAACACCTGTTCAATGATGATCGCCCCCGCCAGCAGAAATGAGAACTGCAGGCCGATAATGGTCAGCACCGGAATAAGCGCATTGCGCAGCCCGTGTCGGCGGATCGCCTGTTTCTGGCTCAGCCCTTTGGCGCGGGCCGAGCGCATGAAATCCTCGCCCAGAACCTCCAGAAGCGCCGAACGCATCACGCGGGCCAAAATCGCCGCCTGCGGCAGCGCGAGGGCCACGGCGGGTAAAGTCAGCGCATGAAGCCCCGCCCAAAGCCCCTTGTCCCAGCCGACAAATCCCCCGGCTGAAAACCAGCGCAGATTGATGGCAAAAACCAGCACCAACAGCATCGCGAACCAGAAGTTCGGCACCGCAACGCCAAGCTGTGTTGCGCCCATCACGGCCATGTCGCCCGCCTTGCCACGCCGCGAGGCCGCGTAGATCCCGGCCGGAAGCGCAATCAATGTGGAGAGCGTCAGCGCATAAATCGCCAGCGGCAAAGAGACCCAGAGTCGCTCTCCCACCATCTTTGCGACGGGGGTGCGGTAGGTATAAGAAGTGCCGAAATCACCGGTCAGCATACCGCCGACCCAGTCCAGATAGCGGCTGACCTTGCTTTGATCGAGGCCCAGCTCGCTGCGCAGGGCGGCGACGGTTTCCTCTTGTGCACCGGTGCCCAGCATAAACGATGCAGGATCGCCCGGAGCGACTTCGATAACAGCAAAAATCACCATCGATGCGATGGTGAGGCTGAGGGCGAGCGACAGCAGTCGTTTGGCGAGATAGTGCAGCATTGGCGGTAGGTTAGGGGGCGCTGAGGGTTGCGTCTAGGGGCAGCGTGACAAAACGGATTTGCAAAGCTGCGGGGGGCGTGATCTGGCATTATCTACGCCGGGCCCCGCGCAGGAGACCCGGCGTGTTTTGGGTATTACTCAGCCCAGCTGAGCGCGCCAATTTCAATCGCTGCGGCAGGTGCATTGGCCCAGACACCTTGCAGACCCGCTTTGGCCACGCCGAGCTTTGCAAGCTGGAACAGATAGCCGTTTACATAGTCATCGGCGATCATGCGCTGCGCGTCTTGCAACAATGCCGTGCGCTGATCCGGGTCGGTGGTGGCGTTCAGGCGGGTCATTACGTCCTGAAACTCCGGATTGTCATACTGAAAGTAATAATCCGGGCGGCCATAGATACCGATATCCATCGGTTCCGTGTGGCTGACGATGGTGAGGCCGAAGGTCTTGCCTTTGAACACAGTCTCCAGCCACTGCGCCCATTCGACATTGATGATCTCGGCGGTGATGCCAACCTGGGCCAGTTGTGCGGCCACGATTTCACCGCCGCGACGGGCATAGGCAGGGGGCGGCAGGTGCAGCGTGGTGGTGAACCCATCCGCAAGACCCGCCTCCGCCAAAAGCGCGCGCGCCTTGTCGGGGTCATAGTTCGACTGCCCGGTCAGATCCACATAGGCCGGATTGTGCGGTGCAAAATGGGTGCCAATGGGGGTGCCATAGCCAAACATCGCCCCATCAATGATTGCCTGACGGTCAATCGCATGGGCCAGCGCCTCGCGGACCTTCACGTTGTCAAAGGGCGCTTGCGCGTTGTTGGTAGACAGGATCGTTTCCCCCTCGGTGGAGCCGATAATCACCTGAAAACGCGGGTCTGCCTCAAACTGGATCATGTTCTCCGGCGCGGGGAAGTTGTCAAAGGCGTCAATGTCCTCGGCCATCATCGCAGCAAAGGCGGCGGTGGGATCAGAGATGAACTTGATCGTGGCACCGGTCAGCTCTGGTACTTCGCCCCAGTAATTTGGGTTGCGCACCAATTCGACCCGGTCGCCCTGCACCCATTCGTTGAACCGGTAAGGGCCAGTGCCCACCGGCGCGGTTTTGAGCGTCTCAGCAGATTCCTCCGCCACAATCACCGCATCGCCCCATGCAAGGTTGAACAAGAAACTGCCGTTGGGTTCAGACAGGGTCACAACAACCGTTTGCGGGTCGGCAACGCTCACATCAGAGATCGCGGAAAATAGTACCTTTTGCGCGTTTGTGCTGTCTTCGGCGCGGGCACGATCGAGCGAGAACTTTACGTCCTCAGCGTCCATCGTGGTGCCGTCGTGAAACGTCACCCCCTCCTGCAGCGTGAAGGTATAAGTCAGCCCGTCTTCGGAAATCTCCCAGGATTTCGCTAGTAGTGGCACCACCGCCCCGTCGGGGGTAAAGCGCGTCAGCCCCTCAAAAATGTTGAGGTACACAACCGTGTCGATGGCTTGGGCCGCGCCGCCCGTCGGGTCCAGATGCGGCGGCTCCAGTTGGGTGGCATAGGTCACGGTATCCTTGGCCATCGCGGCGGATGCCAAAAGGGCCAGCGCCGATGCGGCTGCCGCAAAGTGGGTCTTGAGTTTCATCGTCTTTCCTCCTCTGCCGGTGGCGCACCACCGCGATTCATTCGCCATTTCACGCTGGCGTTATTCGCACAAAAGGACTTTTCCCACGCGTAATCAAGCTTTGCTGCACTGCCGCACCGCTGGTAAGCAGGGGCTGCAAATGGTATCGACGACAAACTTTGTCCGCTTTGACCCTGTGACAGTTGGCTATGAGACGTCTCAGAGGTGCTTGACGAGGAGCCAAGACATGAGCGCATCAACGCGAAAAACCGCCCTGACCGCCGAGGATATTCGGGCGATGAAAGGGCAAAGCCCCATCGTCAGCCTCACCGCCTACACCACACCGATGGCGCAATTGATGGATGATCATTGCGATTTTGTGCTGGTGGGTGACAGCGTCGGCATGGTGCTGCACGGGTTGCCTTCGACGCTGGGTGTGACCATGGACATGATGGTGATGCATGGCGCCGCCGTGGCCCGAGGGCTCAAGCGCGCGATGATGGTGATCGACATGCCCTTTGGCAGCTATGAACAAGGCCCCGAGCAGGCCTTTGCCAATGCTGCCCGCCTGATGGCAGAAACCGGCGCGGCGGCGGTGAAGCTCGAAGGCGGCGTGGAGATGGCCGACACCATCCGGTTTTTGGTCAAGCGCGGCATCCCCGTGATGGCGCATATCGGCCTCACGCCGCAGTCGATCAACACGCTGGGCGGCTATAAGGTACAGGGCCGCGATGAGGCCGCCAAACCGTTGATTTCAGACGCCCGTGCGGTGACGGATGCCGGAGCTTTCGCGGTGGTGCTGGAAAAGGTGCCCGCAAATCTCGCCGATCAAGTGACTGAGATCATCGACATCCCGACCATCGGGATCGGAGCTTCGGTGGGCTGTGACGGGCAGGTCTTGGTGGTGGACGACATGCTGGGCTTTTTCGGCGCGTTCAAGCCCAAGTTCGTCAAACGCTACGCCGAGCTTGGCCCCGCCGCCGAAGAGGCCATTGCCGAGTATGCCGCAGAAGTGCGCGCCCGCACCTTTCCGAGCGAAGAGCACATCTTTGCCGACCATGCCCCCAAAAAAGACTGAAGGACCGCCCCTGATGACAACTCCGATCCTGCGCCGTCTGGATGATCTGCGCGCCCTGCGCCGCGACTGGATGCTGAAGGGCGAAACCCTTGGTTTGGTGCCAACCATGGGGGCTTTGCACGCCGGCCACCTGTCGCTGGTCGAGGCCGCCAAATCCGCCTGTGATCATGTGGTGGTGACGATCTTTGTGAACCCCAAACAGTTCAACAGCCCCGAAGATCTCGCCAACTACCCCCGTACCGAACATGAGGACGCCGAAAAGCTCGCGCCCTTTGGCGTCGATGCGATCTATGTGCCGGACCCGGACCAGATCTACCCCGAAGGCTACGCCACCACCGTCAGCCTCAGCGGCATCACTGAGGTGATGGAAGGCCCCAACCGCCCCGGCCATTTTGAGGGCGTCGCCACCGTTGTCGCCAAATTGTTCCTGCAATCCGGTGCCGATCAGGCCTTTTTTGGCGAAAAGGACTATCAGCAGTTGATGGTGGTGCGGCGCATGGCCCGCGATCTGGATATCCCCATCGAAGTCATCGGCTGCCCCACCGTGCGTGAACCATCCGGCCTTGCCATGTCGTCGCGCAATATGCGTCTGTCGCCAGCCGCCACTGAAACCGCAGGCCAGTTGAACCCCATGATGGAAGCCGCCGCCGCCCGTCTGCGTGCAGGCGAAGACTACGCCCCGCTCGAGGCCGAGGTGCGCGCCCGGCTCCGGGATCTGGGGTTTTCAGAGATCGAGTATATCGATCTGCGCTGCGCCGAGGATCTGGCAACCATGACCCGTCTGGATCGTCCTGCCCGGATGCTTGTGGCGGCATGGCTCGACGGGGTGCGTTTGATCGACAATATCGCCGTCTGAAGCGCGTGCGTCACAGCGGCACTGTTACTAATTTATTAGTAGGGTCTGGTCGCGCTAACAGATTTATGTCTAATCTCCGCTCCAAGAGATGATTTGGAGGGGGAGCACATGACCTATATTCTCGCGATCGATCAGGGCACCACATCGACCCGCGCGATCCTGTTTGACGGCGATATGCAGGTGGCTGCCGTCGCGCAAGAGGAGTTTCCCCAGCACTACCCCAACGCGGGCTGGGTGGAGCATGACCCGGAGGATCTTTGGTCCACGACGCTCTCCACCTGCCGCAAGGTGCTGTCGGACAAGGGTATTTCCGCCTCAGATATTGCTGGAATCGGCATCACTAATCAGCGCGAAACCACCGTGGTCTGGGATAAATCCACCGGCCGCGCCATCCACAACGCCATCGTCTGGCAGGACCGCCGCACCGCCGAGATTTGCGAGGTTCTGCGCGATGAGGGCCATGAGGACGTGGTGCGCGACACCACCGGGCTTTTGCTCGACCCCTATTTCTCCGGCACTAAGGTCAAATGGATTCTCGACACGGTTGAGGGCGCGCGCAGCCGTGCCAAAGCCGGAGAGCTGTTGTTCGGCACCATCGATAGTTTTTTGATCTGGCGCCTCACTGGCGGACAGTCCCATGTGACGGACGCCACCAACGCCGCTCGCACCTTGATGTATGACATCAAATCCGGCGCTTGGAGCAACGAAATTTGCGCCATGCTGGATGTGCCACAAGCCATGCTGCCCGAGGTTCTGGACTGCGCCGCCGATTTTGGCACTACGGTCGAGGACCACTTTGGCGGCGCGATCCCCATTCTGGGCGTTGCAGGCGATCAGCAGGCCGCCACCGTCGGCCAGACCTGTTTTCAGCCGGGGATGATGAAATCCACCTATGGCACCGGCTGCTTTGCGCTTTTGAACACAGGCGACACGCCGGTGCTCTCCAAAAACCGCATGCTGACCACCATTGCCTATCAGCTTGATGGCAAACCCACTTATGCGCTGGAAGGGTCGATCTTTATCGCGGGGGCTGCGGTGCAATGGCTGCGCGACGGGCTGGGGATCATCGGCAAAGCCAGCGAGTCGGGCGTGCTGGCCGATAAGGCAGATCCGACCCAGGATGTGATCCTTGTGCCTGCGTTTACAGGCCTCGGCGCACCCTATTGGGAACCCGATTGCCGGGGCGGTATGTTTGGCCTCACCCGCAACTCCGGTCCTGCGGAATTTGCCCGCGCCGCGCTGCAAAGCGTCGCCTACCAGACCCGCGACCTCTGGGAAGCGATGCGTGCCGATTGGGAGGGTGACGCCAATGTCACCCTGCGCGTTGATGGCGGTATGAGCGCCAGCGACTGGGCCATGCAAAGCCTTTCCGACACGCTTGGTGCTGCCGTGGACCGCCCCGTCATGCAGGAAACCACCGCGCTGGGCGCGGCATGGCTTGCAGGTATGAAAGCAGGCGTCTACCCCGATCAGGACGGTTTTGCAGCCACTTGGGCGCTGGATCGCGAGTTCACACCGATGCTGGACGCAGGCCGCCGCGAAGAGGCCTATGCCCGCTGGAAACGCGCCGTGCAGGCGGTCATCGGCGTCTAACGCCGCGATCCGCGCGCCCGTCTTCTTCTAACGAGAAATATCCCGGGGGTGCAGGGGGCAGAGCCCCCTGCCTCCGAACCCTGCATTCAAACCTCGCCTAGACCTGCGCCCCATTTGCAATGGTGCGCGGCCGCGCGTTCAACGCCTCAATGGAAAACCCAGAGATCGCCTTGTACTTTGCCGCATGCGCCGCAAGATCCGCGCGTGGAATGATACAGTCGATCTCGTCAAAATCCCCGCCACACAGATCCTCCACCCGCTGCAACACCGCATCCGGCCCATTGCCGGACCGGTTGGCCAGCCCGATCTTGGTGGCCGCCGGGCGCATCTCTGTCTCATAGGCCGAGAGCGCCACGCCATTTACCCCATGCGCCAGCATCTGCGCGCCAATATTGCGCGCATCCAGAATGGCTTGGCTCGCACCGTTGGACCCGATCGGGTAGGTCGGATGTGCCGCATCACCCATCAATGTGCGATTGCCAAAGGTCCAGCGTGGCAGCGGGTCGCGATCCACCATCGGATATTCATAGACCACATCCGCACCCCGGATCAGCACAGGCACATCGATCCAGTCAAACCGCCAGTCTTCAAAATCCCCGACGAACTGATCCACATCCACCGCCCGGTTCCAGTCCTCACGCTGAAAATCCTGATTGGGATCAAATCGCTTCTCCGCGATCCAGTTGAGCGTGGCCAGCCCCTCCGCATTGGGCGCAGAAATCGGATAGGAGACAAAGCGCAAATTGTCGTGCCCGATCATCACCATGGCGCCGTCGCCCTTGAACAAGGGGGCGCGGGTGGTGGCACGCCACAGGATGCGCCCGTCCCAGATCGGCGCGCCCTCACTGGGGTACTGACAGGCGCGCAAAGCAGAATGAATACCATCGGCAGCGATCACCATGCGCCCCGACGCACTGCGCCCATCATCGAGGTGTAAAACCGCGCCGTCATTTGTATCTTCCCAGCCCACGGCCCGCGCCCCGGTGGTCACGGCCTCAGGTCCGGCCCGTTCCAGCAAAGCGCGATACAAGAGCATCTGTAATTCGCCGCGATGCACCGAGAACTGCGGCCATGCATACCCCGCCTTCAGGCCGCGCGGCTCTTCCCAGATGGTATTGCCAAGTTTGGAATAAAACCCAAGCTGCCGCGTGCGCACACCAATCGAGTCAAGCTCCGCCTCCAGCCCAAGGTCGAGCAGCTCTCGCACCGCATTGGGTTGCAGGTTGATGCCCACCCCCATAGGTTTCAGCGCGCGCGTGGCCTCAAAGACCCGAAACGGCACCCCAATCTGGTGCAGCGTCAACCCAAGGCTAAGGCCCGCGATACCGCCGCCTGCAATCAATACTGTCATCTGTTCTGGCTCCTCCCGCGCGGCATATGATCATGCCCAAGCCGGAAAAGGCAAGACAGCTGACAGGATCAGGGCCGCGAAGAAACGATGAGATCAGGGCCAAAAATCACATTGGCATAATCGGCCAGATAGATTTTCACCCAAGGAGTAAAGCGCTCCGGGTGACGCCCCACTTCGGCCAGAAGATCGTGATAGTCCACCCAGCGCGTCTCCATCACCTCTGCCGGGTTTGGGGCCAGCCCGAGCGGGGCGATCATATGCGCAAGGTAGACGTCCACCACCTCATGCTCAATGAGGCCATCCCCCACATCGGCGCGGTATTCCAGCGTGTGACGGTATTCGGGATGCAGGCCCGTAAGGCCCAGCTCTTCGTCAAGGCGGCGCACCGCGCAGCGATCCGAGGCCTCGCGCCACTGAGGATGCGTGCAACAGGTGTTCGCCCAGAGGCCGGGCGTGTGGTATTTGCCCATCGCCCGACGCTGCATCAGGATCTCACGCCCGCGCACCACAAAGACGGAAACGGCCTTGTGCCGCAGCCCCTCCTGATGGGCACGCAGCTTGTCCACCGGGGTCAGGGTCCCGTCAACCCATGCGGGGATCAGATCTGGACGGCGCTCGGTCATGTCACTCCTGAGGATGGTTGCGCAAAAACGGTCATCTAGGACAAGCGGTGACATATCTCAAGTGTGCAGACCATGACACAAGACGCCGCGGCCCTTGAACCGCGGCGCCGATTGCAGAACTTTGCCGATCTCTGTGTCAGTCGCTGCTGCCGGTGTCGGCTGCGTCACTCTCAGCCGCCTCGGAGGGGGCCGGGCCAAATTGCGCAAGATAAGCAAACACGTCCTCGCCCCCCTTCTTCATGCGAAAGGCCATCTTGGATTTGGCTTTATTGTCATCGAGATACTCTCTGAGGAAACCGCGCGGATCCTCAAGATAGGAGGTGAATTGCGCCTCATCCCAGACCAGCCCGGCTTCGCCTGCGGCGACAAGATCGTCCCCATAGCGAAAGTCCTCCACGGTGCCCGCTTGGCGCCCCGCAATCCCCCAGAGGTTCGGCCCGGTTCGACCGCCTTTGGTGATGGTCTCCCCCTCATCCGAGACGATCTGATGGCAGGATTTGCATTTGTTAAACGCCTTTTGCCCTTTCTCAGCATCTCCTTCGGCCATGGCAAGGCCGGGGAGGGCGAGAGCAATCACAATAGCTGTACTGAACATCTGTTTCATTAGGCTGGCTCCTGTGCAGTCAAGTCGCTGCCCGCAACCTCGGATTTAAAGCGTATCAGAGTCAACGCGACATAAACGACATGGCGGTTCGCATTGACGCGGCGTGGTCAAAACTTGGGGGCTTTGGGACGGCGAAAATAAAGGGCTTCGCCCCTCTTGGCCTGCGGCCAATTCACCCCAGGATATTTGCGGTTAGAAGAGAAGGGAGGCTGCGCTTTTCTTCTAACGCCAAATATCCCGGAGCGCGAGGCAGAGCCTCGCATGCCCGTTGCGCCCCACGCGCACGCTTGGCTTATGAAATCCTAAACCCACAAGGCTATTCTGGCCCGGATCGCGATCATCCGCCGGACTTAAAACCTTCGGCATCAGGAACCGGCTTCCCTTTCTGGGGAGCAGTGTAGAGATAACGTTGAGCACGCGGGGGGATATCCCCGGCCACCTCCGCCTTTTGTGGCGGCGCCGCCATCTTTATCTGAAGCTCTTTCAGGGCATACCGTTCACAGTTTGAATGCCCGTCCAGAACATCGCTGTTCCGTTTGTTGCCGAGCGCCAGATGGGTGGGTCGGACATTGCGCTTGTGCGTCAACTTGTGATGTAAAAAAGGCAAATAGCGACCTCGTGAGACGTCATGACAGAAGATTTGCGCCCTCATATCCCCTTGATACGCGATCCTCACACTCAGAGCGGTCGGCGTAGGCTTGCTCTGGCTGAAGCCTCTGCTCGCGCGGGATTTGTGATGAGTCTCGGGCGTGGGCTGAGCGATGCAGTAGATTTTACCCGAGATCCTGATGACGAATTTCTCATAGCTTTGCACAATAGGCTGGCAACCGCGCGCTGGGCGGCAAAACGGGCAAACTGGCTGGGCGGCAGGCTTTACAATCGCTTGGTGGGGGAAGACCCGGACTATGTTGAACTGTCAGGGTCACATATCGCCCATGTGCTGCAGTTTTTAGGGCGAGAATTCCCGGCCGGTTTAGATCCGTTGCAACTCTATCAGATCCGCGCGGATGTGGTCGAAGACGCCATAGACCTATTATCTGTGTCAGTCGCATCTGAGAAAAGCGACGAATAACCGTTATCCCTTCGCCGCGCGGATTTCGCGTTCCAGTGCGTCCAGAAACCGCGACCGATCCGCCTTTGAGAACGCTTTGCCGCCGCCTTGCATGCCCAAGGGATTGGCCGCGCGCAGGTCGGCCATCAGGTCGCGCATCGCCAGTTGTTGGCCGATGTTGGCCTCGGTAAAGCGCTCGCCATTGTGGCGCAGCACCCGCGCGCCGGCCTCGATGCATTTGGCCGCCAGCGGGATGTCTCCCGTCACCACCACATCGCCCGGCCCGCAGCGTTCGGCGATCCACATGTCGGCCACATCCGCGCCTGCATCCACGATGACGTTTTCCACCAGCGGGTTTTGCGAGGGCCTGAGGCCCCCGTTGGAGACCACAAACATGTGCCATTTGTGGCGGGTGGCGACCCGCTCTGCCTCGGCTTTGACCGGGCAGGCGTCGGCGTCGATGTATAGCGCGCTCACTCTGCTGCCTTGTCCTTTTTGGCGGGGGCGTCCTTTGTCGCCTCTGCCTTCTTTGCCGGGGCTTTCTTGGCCTTGGAGGGGGCGCGCAGGTCCTTGTATTCATCCGGGATTGGCATCCGGTTGAAGGCATCCAGCCCGGCGATCTTATAGGCCTCGGCCAATGTCGGATAGTTGAAGGTGTTCTGGACGAAGTAATCTACCGTGCCCTTGAGGTTCAGCACCGCCTGGGCGATGTGAATAAGTTCGGTCGCGCCTTCGCCGACGATCTGCACGCCCAGCACCCGGCGGGTCTTGAGCGAAAACAGCATCTTCAGCATGCCGTGCTCCAGCCCCATAATGTGCCCGCGCGAGGTTTCGCGGAACCGCGCGATGCCGACCTCATACGGGACGCCGCGCTCTTTCAGCTCTTCTTCGGACATCCCACAGGTGGACATTTCCGGCACCGAGTAGATGCCATAGGGGAACCACGGGCTTTCGGGCACTGTGGGCACGTCCATCGCATGACAGGCCGCAACGCGCCCCTGTTGCAGCGAGGTGGAGGCCAGCGACGGATGGCCGATCACATCGCCGGTGGCATAGATATGGGACACTTTGGTCTGATAGGTTTTGCGCTCCACCTCAAGGCGGCCGCGATGATCGGTCTCCAGCCCCACGGCCTTGAGGTTCAGGCGATCCGTGTTGCCCATGCGCCCGGCGGCAAACAGCAGCATCTCGCCACGGATATGGCGGCCGTTTTCCAGCGTCACCTCGATATGGCTGCCTTCATCCTCGATCTTTTCAATCGCAGATCCCAGCCGCAGATCGACGCCATTTTCGCGGATCTGGTGGGTGAACTCCTGAATGAGCGTGCGGTCGATGAAATCAAGGAAGCTGTCGCGTGGCTCGATCAGGGTGACGCGCACATCCAGCGCCGAAAACATAGTGGCATATTCTACGCCAATGACGCCCGCCCCCACGACGATCAGCGAGCGCGGGATTTCCTCCATCTCCAGAAACTCGTCGCCATCCACCACGGTCTTGCCATTAAAGGGCACGGTATCGGGGCGGTAGGTGCGGGTGCCGGTGGCAATCAGGAATTTCTCGCCGGTGACGCGGGTGGTGTCGCCCGCCTCGACTTCCACCTCGACCTCATTTGGGCCGGTGAAATGCGCCATGCCCGCCAGCATATCGACGTGGTTGCGGTTGAACTGATGCTCCAGCACGTCGACCTCGTGATCGAGCGTCATATGCAACCGCGCCTTCAGGTCTTCGGCCTTGATCTGATCCTTCACCCGATAGGCGCGACCGTAAAAGCTGCGCTCGCGCCAGCCGGTGAGGTTCAGCACGGTTTCCCGCAGCGTCTTGGAGGGCACCGTGCCGGTATGAACAGAGACCCCGCCTAGGCGATCCTTGCGGTCAATCACCAGCACCCGGCGCTTGAGCTTGGCGGCCTGAATGGCGGCGGTGCGTCCAGAGGGGCCGGAGCCGATGACGATCAGGTCATAGTCGAATTTGGAAGGGGTCTCGGTCATGGTGTTACTCCCGATAGAGGGCGTCTGCGTGGAAGGAGACATGCTCCTCCATGAAGGTGGACACAAAAAAGTAGCTGTGGTCGTAGCCCTTCTGCATCCGCAAGGTGGCCTCCTGACGGCGTTCTGCGATGGCACTGGCGAGCGCTTCGGTTTTCAGCAAGTCGCCAAATTGATCCGCCGTGCCGGTGTCGATCAGAACGGGGCCATCAAAACCCACATCGCGCATCAAGAGGGACGCGTCATGTTTGGCCCAAAGGCTTTCATCCGCACCGAGGTAGGCGCTGAGCTGTTTGCGGCCCCAGTCGCTGTTGGTGGGGTTGCAGATCGGCGCAAAGGCGGACACCGACCGGTAACGCCCCGGCAGGTTCATCGCCAGCGTCAACGCGCCGTGACCGCCCATGGAGTGGCCGGTAATGGCCTGACGGGACATGTCGAGGTTGAACCGCTCACCCAAGAGCGCGGGCAGTTCTTCGGCCACATAGTCCCACATCTGGAAATGCGGCGCCCATGGGTCTTGGGTGGCGTTGACGTAAAATCCCGCACCCTGTCCCAGATCATAAGCCTCGTCATTGGCAACGCCTTCGCCGCGCGGGCTGGTGTCGGGAAACACCATGGCGATGCCTTGCTCGGCGCACCACGCCTGCGCGCCGGCCTTTGTCATGGCGTTTTCATGGGTGCAGGTCAGGCCCGAGAGATACCACAGGAGCGGCACCGGGCCGTCCTTGGCCTCTTCGGGCAGGAACAGACCAAAGGTCATTTCGCAATTTGTGCTGCTGCTCTGGTGGCGATAGACGCCCTGAACGCCGCCAAAGGCGCAGTTCTCGGACACGGTTTCCAGTGTGGTTTCCATCGAAGCTCTCCTCGAAATCGGTGTTGGCCCATCGCTAACGGGGTGGGGCGGATTAATCCAGTGCTGCCGCGCCGTCTTAAACCCTTTTTGCGCCGGAAGGTTGCAATTGGCTAAAGATCGCTTTTCCAAATAGGCTGAGTTGGTGTTTAGGACGGTGCCTGACCTTGGGGAGGCGTGAAGCGCCTTCCCGGGGGGAAGGTCAGGCGCTGTCCGGCCTTACGGCCGAACTCACAACAGCGTGTTCGCCCAAGCGATGACAAAAGGCACCGTCACGATCGACACCACAGTTGAAATCAGGATCGCTGCCGAGGCCCGTTGCGGTGCAACGCCATAGTGTTGCGCCAGCATATAAACATTGCCCGCCACCGGCAGCGACGCCGCAGAAATCGCCACCGCCGCAGAAAAGGGCGTAACCGGCATCAACCACAGCACCCCTGCTGCCACGCCCAAGGGGTGCAATACCAGTTTGGCAAATGACAGCCAGCCTGCGACCTCCACCCGTTCGGCGGATTTGGAGGCCAGTGATGCGCCAATCGCAAACAGCGCACCGGGTGTGGCTGCCCCTCCCAAAATCGCCAGGAAATCATTCATCGGCGTCGGGATCGGCACCTGCCCTGCGGACCATGCAAGACCGGCAACAATCGACAGGATCATCGGGTTTTTCAGCAGCCCCACGCCCACCAGTCGCAGCGTTGCAAGGCTCAGCCCCGCGCCGCGATGGGCATTGATCAGCACCACGATCAGCGAGGAAAACACCACCAGATCTACCGCCAGCACCAGCATCATCGGCCCTACAGAGGCCTCTCCAAAGAGGATCACCATCATCGGGATACCAAGAAAGCCGACATTGCCAATCGCGGCGCATTGGGCCTCGACCGCGGCGGTCGAAATATCCTGCCGCCGCAGCATCGCCACCACGGTCGCCACCAGATAGACGCCAAGCGTGCCCGCCAAATAGCCGATGATCAGATTGGGGTCGAAAATTTCTGTAACAGAGAGGTTCGCGGCAAAGCGAAAGATCATCGCCGAGAGCGGAAAGAAGAACACGAATTTTGTAAGATAGGCCGTCGCCTCATCGGTGAAAAACCGGGTGCGCCCCGCCCAATAGCCAAGGCCGATGATTGCAAAGAACGGAAGCGTGCGAAAGAAAATCTCGGCCATGGCGAAAATTGGTAACCTGAGTTGACCAGAAGAAAAAGACTTTTTGCACACAGGTTCTGAGCGATCACAAGACTGTCGCTTTCCTGCTGCTTCCTTGTGCGCTATGGCTGAAAAACTGCATTCCGTTACAGCGGCTTGATATGGTCCGCTGCGCAAACGAAGTGTGAACAGGTATGGGTGACGCAACCACACCAAGGGGCAAGGGACGGCCTCGGTTGCGTGCGAGGAGGATGGAAAGAGTGACGAACCAAAGCGCAGCTGTCGTGCGCAGGGGGCGGAAGTTTGATCAGGTGCTGGATGGGGCTCGCAAGGTCTTTTTGGCCGATGGTTTTGAAGGCGCCAGTGTTGACGATATTGCCCGTGAAGCCGGTGTTTCTAAGGCGACCCTATATAGCTATTTCCCCGATAAACGCTTGTTGTTTATGGAAGTGGCGCGCAATGAATGTGCCCGACATGCCACCCGGCAATCGGACATCCCCGAAGGCTCCAGCCCGCGTCAGGTGCTGACGCTGGTGGCACGCCATATTCTGTCGGTGATTCTGTCTGACGTGGGACAAAAGATCTACCGCATCTGTGTGGCAGAGACCGAACGCTTCCCCGATCTGGGGCGGGAGTTCTTTGCCAGCGGCCCGCAAATGGAGCGCGAAAAGCTCAAATCTTATTTGCGTGCTGCCACTGCACGGGGCGAATTGCAGATCGAGGATTTCGATATGGCAACCGAGCAATGGGCCGCCTTGCTGCGCACTGATCTGTTCCCGCGGATGATTTTTAACCTGCGCGACAGCGTTGCGGAGGCTGAAATTCACCGCGTCGCTGACGCCACCGTCGACATGTTTCTCGCCCGCTACGGGGTCTGACGGAGCGATCCCGCGCGCTGAGACTTCGGCGCTGGGCGAAGTGTTTGTCGTGGGCAACTCCCTGCATCAGCGCTAGGGTGATCCCATGGCAACACCACGTTTTGATATCATCGGGCAGGCCATCGCGGATGCCAGTCGCACACGGATGCTCTGCGAGCTGATGGAGGGGCGCTCCTTCACCAATAAGGAGCTGGCCAGCGCCGCCGGGGTCACGCCGCAGACCGCGTCGGCGCATCTGCGTCTGTTGCAGGATGCGGGTCTCGTGGTGGCAGAAAAGCGCGGGCGCTGTGTGTTTCACCGCCTGTCCGGACCGGAGGTCGCGCAGGCGCTGGAACAGCTCGCGGCGATTGCGCCAATGGACAGCCTTTACCGGGCGCAGCGGCGCAAGGCAGGTGGGCTGGCGCAGGTGCGCAGCTGTTATGATCACCTCGCGGGACCGCTTGCGGTGGCGATGACCGATGCGCTGATCGCGCGCGGTCATCTGCGCGAAGAAGGCGGCGGCTTTCATCCGGTTGCGGGCGAGATCTGGGCGGGGTTGGGCGTGTGCCTGCCAGACCGTGTTACGCGCGCGCCCTTTGCACGGCCCTGTATGGACTGGACAGAGCGGCGTCTGCATATCGCTGGCCCCATGGGGCGGCAGATTCTGACCCATGCGCTGGAGGCAGGGTGGCTGCGGCGTCCGCTGCGCGGACGGGGGCTGGAGGTGACCACACCGGGGCACCGCGCCCTGGAGGAGCGGCTAGGCCTTGGCAGCGCACTTGCGGGGCTCTCTGGTCTCAAAAGCTGCGAAGAGGCTTGATTTGCAGCGCAAATGCGCGGACCTTAGAAGGATGAACCAACAGAGCACCGGGGCCTTCCCGCCTTCGCCACCGCCCGAGCAGATCGTTTTCCACCGGAGCGAACTTTCTGTGATCATGTCGCTATATGGTCGCATGGTTGCCGCCGGGGAATGGCGCGACTACGGCCTGTCGCATCTGCGCGAAATGGCAGTGTTTTCCGTATTTCGCCGCACCGCCGAGAACCCGCTTTATCGGATTGAGAAACGCCCCAAGCTGCGCAATCGGCAGGGGCAATATTCGGTTGTCGGGATGGACGGCCAGATCCTGAAACGCGGCAATGATCTCAAAACAGTGCTTCGGGTTCTGGAGCGCAAATTGATCCGCGCCGTAGAATAGCCGTGGATTAAAAGGCGGTTGCGCCGCAGTTCACGGGTTTTGTGGGGGGATGGCCGGGGCCGCGCGGGGCCAGAGGCCCCGCGCGGCCCCGGCCCGGATCGGATCGCTTGCGCGATCCGACCGTCTCTTAATTGCGAGGTTTTCGCCAGTCATACATTAGGGGCGGTTCAGCCCAAGCGTTTATGGGCCGTTACCGGCCCGTCACTCTGTTCTATAATGCGGGTGATGGCGGCCTGAAGGGGCTCCAGCGTCACCGACATTGTATGGGCATTGGCATGCAGCAACGTCAGCGGGTCACGCACCCACCCCACATGGCCCTTCCAGAACAAGAGGTCCCCCCGCTCATAAGGGCTGCCCTCGGGTAAAAGCCTGCCCAAAGACGCCTCCTGCGGGCCGCTGTCGCCGGGGCACTCAAAACCGCAGGCATGGCAGGACAGTTGCACCAGACCGGAACAATCAATGCCAAAGCGGCTATTGCCCCCCCAAAGATAAGGCGTACCCAAGAGCGTTTCGGCCACTGCCACCGGATCAGGCGCGCGCGTGTCCAGCGGGGTCAGATGGACCAGCGGCACAAACCCCTGATCCGTCTGGGCAAAACGCGTCTCTGTGCCCCGGACCGCCAGCTGACTGCCGAGGCTGAGCGAGGTCAGCTCCGGCGATTTCAGATCCGCGCGCGTATAGGCATGGGTGGCGGGGGCGCTGACCCAATGGGTCATGGCAAGCGGGTCTGCCAGATGATCTTCGGCCACCCAACCCGTGTAGCCATCCTTTTCGGCGCGCAGGTGGCACCAGCCCTCCTGACGCGACAGGATCTCGGCGTGATCCCCCATCAGCAATTGCCGGTCGCGCGCGCCATTTGGCGCCTTACAGAGGTTCGCAACGGGGCGGGAGATGCGGGTGCGGGTCATGACAGCCCCAGCATTTCTGGTAGGGCCTGAAACAAGGCGCGGGTGCCTTGACCAACGCCGCCTTTGGGCCGTGCGGGCAGGCTGGAGGGGCTCCAGCCAAAGACGTCGAAGTGCATGTAGCGCGCATCACCGGCAAAGCGGCGCAGGAACAAAGCGGCGGTGATCGCCCCGGCAAATCCCCCCGCTGGGGCGTTGTCCAGATCGGCAATACCGGGCTCGATCATCGCCTCGTAGGGGTCATGAAACGGCAGCCGCCAGACCGGATCCGCCGCGTCCTGCGCGTTGCTTGCCAGTGTCACCGCATCGCCCTCACGGTCGGTAAAAAACGGGGCAATGTCGGCGCCGACGGCCACCCGTGCCGCTCCGGTCAGGGTGGCCATGGAAATCAGCAGATCGGGAGTGTCTTCCTGAGCCAGCGCCAGCGCATCGGCCAGCACCAGACGGCCTTCGGCATCGGTGTTGTTGATCTCAACCGTCAGCCCCTTGCGGGAGGTGAAGATATCACCGGGGCGGAAGGCAGGGCCAGAGACGGCGTTTTCGACCGCCGGGATCAGCACCCGCAATTGCAGCCTGAGACCGGTCGCCATGATCATATGCGCCAGTCCCAGCACATTTGCAGAGCCGCCCATGTCTTTTTTCATAAGCGCCATGCTGGCACCGGGTTTGAGGTTCAGACCACCGGTGTCGAAACACACGCCCTTGCCCACCAGCGTGAGCGTCGGCCCCTCGTTGCCCCAGCGCATGTCGATCAGGCGCGGCGCGCGGTCTGCCGCGCGGCCCACGGTGTGAATGAGCGGGAAGTTCTGCGTCAGCAAATCTTCGCCGATCACGGTGCTCACGGTGGCACCGTGCACCTCGGCCAGCGATTCGACGGCCTGCTGCAACTCTGCCGGTCCCATATCCTCGGCGGGGGTGTTGATCAGCGTGCGGGTGAAGGTTTCGCCTGCGGCCATCGCCTCCACGCGGGCGACATCAACACCGTCAGGGGCGATCAGGCGGGCCTTGGCTCCGGTGGTTTTTGCATAGCGATCAAAGGCATATTGCGCCATCAACCAGCCGAAGCATTCGACCTCTGCCGACAGGTCCGCGGGCAGATCCGAGGCCAGCGCATAGGTGCCTTCGGGCAGTTTTGCAGCGGCTGCGGCCAAGAGGAATCGCTGGCGCTGGCGGGTTTTGGGCGTGCCTGCACCGATCAATGCGCCGCGGATGGTGCCATCTGCACCCGGCAGCACCACAACCTGCCCCCATGCGCCGGCAAAGCCCATGGAGCGCGCCCAGCCTGCGGTGGTGCCGTCCTGTTGCGCCAGCCAGGCGTCCAGTGTGCGTTCAGTGACGATGTGCAAGGGAAGCCCCGCGTCGGAAGCGGGGGCAAAGGTTGGAACGGCCAGATTGGGCACGGCAAAATGGGGCTGCATGGACAGGTCCTCTTGGTATGGCTTGGGTCTATCACCTCTTGCCACCAGAGTATCCGTCGCAGCCGCCGCCGCAAGCCCAACCGGGCCAAACTCGAAACCTACATGGATGCGCCGCTCAAGCGGCGAGTCCGTCAGACCGTCAGGTCGTGTTGTTCCCAGACCGCAGTCAGGGAGCTTTCGCCAACGCGGATCAGGCGGAACAGTGTCGCCGCCACCGCTGGAGAATCATCGGCATCAATGGCACCCGTCACATCGCGTGCGATATTGGCCATCGCCATCATGCCGATCTGTTCAGAGATCGCGATCAGCGATCGTGCGCTTTTGCGCAGGTTCTCAACATCATTCTGCCGCCACAGACGTTCGCAATGCGTCAGGCGCACGGCGAGTTCCTCTATGGCGCGGCAGACAACGTCCTCGGCACTTGTTTCGCCAAGCTGCGAATAGAGTTCGCTGAGCTTTTGCGGGTCCAAATGGACGTTTTCCCTATGTTTGACTGTAAGTATATTAGCCACCACAATTCACCCCGTATTCGGTATGCCCCCACGGCATAGGCCCAATCTGCGCCCCAGTGGTTGTCAAAAGGTTTCCATTGGATGCGTATATCTCTCGAATTTGGTGCGAATTGCGGTTATCAAGCCCGACAGTCGACAACCCGAGGTGAAGACATGGATTATGCAAAGCCCCTGCCGAACTATCTGGTAACCCGTTACCACGGCTGGAAAGCCACATCCTATGAAGAGAACCAAGGCTGGTATCGCCGACTGGCCAAAGAGGGTCAGCGCCCGCGTGCCATGGTGATCTCCTGCTGTGACAGCCGGGTGCATGTGACCTCGATTTTCGGGGCCGATCAGGGTGAGTTTTTCATCCACCGCAATATTGCCAATCTGGTGCCGCCCTATGCGCCCGATGGCGACCACCACGGCACCTCGGCCACGGTTGAATATGCTGTGACGGTGCTGAAAGTGGCGCATCTGATCGTGCTGGGCCATTCGCAATGTGGTGGCGTGCAGGGCTGTATCGACATGTGCAAAGGCCACGCGCCTGCGCTGGAGGAAAAGACCAGCTTTGTCGGGCGCTGGATGGACATTCTGAAACCGCGCTTCACGGCTGTGGAGGATATCACGGATGACGAGGAGCAGGCGCGCCAGTTTGAACGTCAGGCGGTCGTGGCGAGCCTTGAAAACCTGATGACCTTCCCCTTTATCGAGAGTGCGGTGAAGTCCGGGGAACTAAGCCTGCATGGGCTTTGGACGGATATCGGTGAGGGCGGGCTGGAGTGCTACGACCCAAAATCGAGCGCCTTCCACCCGGTCTGAGGACCCACTGAGTCTGCGGGCAGCGGCGCGGATTGCGCAGGCTGCCCGGATCTCACGGGGGATGGTGGAATATCAGCGCTGCGGCATGGCTTTCAGCATCTGCGCCGCCTGCGCGTAGCCGCCAGCGGCCCCATCGACAAAATGCATGTGGTCGTCCTGCATCGGCGAGGGCACGATACATGTGACCAGCGCCTCACTCTGGGTATGCAGCCCATAGCGCGCAATCCCGTCTACCTGCGCCTGAGAGAGCAGTTTTTCCAGCGCCGCGCGCGTCTCGTCGCTGCAATCCAGTGTCATTTTCAGCCCGTCGTCAAACTTGCGAAAATCGGCATTGGCAGAGATCATGTTGCGGTAATGCGTGGGATCAAAGGCGCCGGTGGGGCGTCCCCGCAAAAACATCAGCCCAGCCATCGCGGATTGAAATAACAGTGTCAATTTACGAAAAATTGCGGGGGCATTGCCACGCGACAATCGCGCCTCGACATCCAGTCCGGGCGGTGGAAACTGCATATTTGGCCCGGTTTCGGGCAAAGGGTGGCCTGCGCGCTCTGATCCGGCCACTTCAGACAGAATCGCCGCAATCAGCGCGTTAAACTCGGCCGCGTCGGCCTCCGGGTGTGGCAGCACCAAGAGCGACAGGATCTGACCGTTCACCGCTGGCACAGCGTTCCAGCGACAAGACAGCCCCTCAAGATCCGGCGGTTGCACGGGGTCTGCGGGTGGAATTTCAAAGCGGCCCGCTTTCATCTGCTCTTCTAACCACGCAAGCCCGCCGCCTTCGAACATGGCGTAATCCAGATGCGCGGAGGCGGCGAACCGCGCCACACGCACATCGCGTCCCTCTTTGCGTATCTTGCCCACCGGCAAGAGGGCGGCGCGCAGCTCCACGTCAAATTCCTGCGCCACCCATGCGCGCAGTTTGGCCAGTTCCTGCTCGGCGCATTCCGCCAGATGTGGCGGCACCGCAAAAGATGTCCCATCGCCACCAAACACAAAGGGAAAGGGCGCATGGCCAAAGGCATTCATCAGCGCCGCGATCGCGGATGCCCCAATCATATTGACGGTTTTGTAATGCCCCTGCGCCAGCAGCCCCGTCGAATCCACGATATCGCAGCAGCCCACGTACCAATCCTGCGGCAATGGTGTGAACCGCGTGCTGGCGGTGAGGTTTTCGAAGGTGCGCACCTTTTGCAGGGCATCGTAAAATGGGTCCGCGCGGATCATGGCGTGCCTTTGTGATCGTGACATCCCTAGCGACATCGGATGGCAAAATGTAGCGCATCCCGGCCAGAGCAAGCCGACCTCGCGCAGCTGTGACAGGGTGAAACCTGTGCGTCACCACCTGATTGGCAAAGAAATTCGTGATTCTATGGAACAAAACCGGGTTTGGCGGGGTTTTCGGCTGAATCGCGCCTTTCAATGCAGGCGCAGAAACTATATCACACCGCAGCCGGTCATGAGGCCGGACTATATTGGAGAAACTAACATGGGTTATCGCGTCGTTGTCGCCGGCGCCACGGGCAACGTGGGCCGTGAAATGCTGAATATTCTGGCCGAGCGCCAGTTCCCGGTGGATGAGATTGCCGTTCTGGCGTCCCGTCGTTCGCTGGGCACTGAGGTCACATTCGCGGACAAGACACTGAAGACCCAGGATCTCGACACCTTTGACTTCACCGGCTGGGACATGGCGCTGTTTGCCATCGGCTCTGACGCGACGAAGAAATACGCGCCCAAGGCGGCTGCGGCAGGCTGTGTTGTGATCGACAACTCTTCGCTCTATCGTTACGATCCGGACGTTCCGCTGATCGTGCCCGAGGTGAACCCGGAGGCCGTGCACGGCTATTCCAAGAAGAACATCATCGCCAACCCCAACTGTTCGACCGCGCAGATGGTTGTGGCGCTGAAGCCGCTGCATGACCGCGCCAAGATCAAGCGCGTTGTGGTGTCGACCTATCAGTCGGTGTCTGGCTCCGGCAAAGAGGCCATTGACGAGCTCTGGGATCAGACCAAGGCGCATTACAATCCGACCGACGATTACCAGCGCAAGGTCTACCCCAAGGATATCGCGTTCAACGTGATCCCGCATATCGATGTGTTCCTCGACGATGGCTCCACCAAAGAAGAGTGGAAGATGGTCGCGGAAACCAAAAAGATTGTGGACCCGTCGATCAAACTGACCGCGACCTGTGTGCGCGTGCCGGTGTTTGTGGGCCACTCCGAGGCGATCAACATCGAGTTTGAGGACTTCCTTGATGAAGACGAGGCCCGTGACATCCTGCGCGAGGCACCGGGCATCATGGTGATCGACAAGCGCGAAGACGGCGGCTACGTGACGCCGAAAGAATGCGTTGGCGATTTTGCCACCTTCATCAGCCGTATCCGCCAGGACTCGACGCTGGATAACGGTCTGAACCTGTGGTGTGTCTCTGACAACCTGCGCAAAGGGGCGGCGCTGAACGCGGTACAGATCGCCGAGCTCTTGGGCCGTGAGGTCCTAAAAAAGGGCTGATCGCCAGCTGTCCGACCTATAGGCCGGACGGTAACCACCTTCCATCGGCCAATATCCGATCATCGAGAGGCGTCCCACGGGGGCGCCTCTTGCTTTTTTGTCCTGCGCAGAAGACGCTCGCCGCATCCTATTGTCAGCTTGGTGATTTTGATGCGCTTTGTTCTCTCTTCTGTCCTTGTTGGGGCTGCGGCCCTGTTGTCCACGACCGCATTGGCGGAGACCTTTTCCGCCACCAGCCGCGTCAGCGCGGTGACCGTCTATCCCAGCGAGGCATTGATTACCCGCACCGCCGAAGTCACGCTGCCCGCAGGCCGACACCGGATCGTGATTAGCGGCATGCCTTTCGTCGATGAGATCGAGAGCCTTCGGGTCAGCCATCCTGGCGTGCGCCGGATCGGGCTCTATCTGCGCGAGAGCTTCCCGGTCTTAGAAGACGCTTCAACGCCCGAGCAAGAGGCGGCTGAGGCGCGCGTGGCAGACATAGAGGATCAGATAGACGCGCTGCGCCGGACCTCGGAGGAGGCGCGACTGGCGGCCGAAGGGGCAGAGGCGGCGATTGCCTTTCTCAACGCGCTCAATCGGGGCGAGGGGGCGGCACTGCCCGACCCCGATCAGTTGCGCGCGCTTGTGAGCACGGTGCGCGAGGAAACCGCCGAGGCGCGCGAGACCATTTTGCGGGCCAAAGCGCAAGAGCGCGGGTTTCAGCGCCAAATGACGGATCTCGAAGCAGATCTGGCTCGTGCACAGGCGGAGCTTCAGGCGCTGTCGCAGCAGGATGAAGAACAGATGTTCCTCGCGTTGGATGTCGAGGCGGACGAGGAGGTGACGGTGCCGCTCAGCCTCAGCTACCCCAACGATGCGGTGTCATGGGGGCCGTCTTACGAGTTCAATCTGGAAACAGGGGTGAGGCCGCAGGTCACCTTGCGCCGGGATGTGATGATCCAGCAAGCCACCGGCGAGGACTGGGTGGATGTGGCGCTGCGGGTCTCTACCTCGACGCCGGATCAGCGGATCAATCCGCATGACCTGCGCCCCAATCGGCGCTGGATCGAGGACGCGTACGAGGCCAAACAGCGCTTCACATCTGAGAGCCAAGTGATGAGCGACGTCGCCGAGCTGGCAGTCGAGGCCCCGGTTATGGCTAAGGAAGCTGGTTCGTCATTTGGTGTCGTCGCCAGCGAGGCGGGGGTTTCTTACAGCTTTGACGCACCGGTCAGCCTGCGCTCCGGGGCCGAGCTGGCCTATCTGAACCTGCCGGACGTCACCTTTAGCGCTGAGGTCTCCGCGCGTGCAGCGCCGCGCCGCGATCCCACCGCCTTTCGCATCGCGCGCATTGTGAACACCAGCGGCGAGGAATTGCTGGCCAGCGCCAACAGCCGCTTTCTTGTCGACGGAGAGCTGATCGGGTCCGGGTATTTCGTGGGGCTGACCCCCGAGGCCGAGCGGGATCTGGGCTTTGGCCCCATTGATGGTTTGCGCATCAAACGGGATCTTCTGGATCAGAGCGAAGGCGGGCGCGGCGTGATCTCGCGCAGCAACCAGCGCGACACCGTGGCGGAGATCGAGGTGGAAAACCTCACTGGTCAGGTCTGGCCGTTGCGGGTGCTTGATCTTGTGCCCTTCAGCGAACAGGAGGATCTGGAAATCACATGGTCCGCCAAGCCCACCCCATCAGAGGAAAATGTCGACAAACAGCGCGGCATCCTTGCGTGGGATCTGGAAATGCAGCCGGGAGAGACCCGCGTGATTACCCTCATCACCCGCCTTGGCTGGCCCGAGGGCAAGGTGCTGCGCTAAGCGACGTGGTCTTGGTCTGACCTGCTCAATCGGGCAGGTCAGGCGGTTTGAACCTGTCAAAAGTGCGACAAACTGTACCTTTGCGCCGCCAAGCCAACCTTTGAGCGCCCCAATTTCGCCTCTGAAGCAAGTACCCTTGAGTCAGAGTGGATTGGAGGGTGATTTGATGAGTTATGGTGATCAGAAGAACGACAGTGAAGACGTGGCCTATGGGCAAACCGCGTGGGGCTGTGCGAGCACGCGGGCGCGTCTGGATTCCGAGTCGATGATGCTGCTCAGAGCCAATTTGAACGAGCCGCTGACCCGTGCTGACAGCTGGCCAACCCTGCGCGAAATGCTGCGTGGCAAGGGGTTTGACATGAAACCGCGCGCGGGGCGTCTGCGTCTGGTTGATCTGCAAAGCCAGGTTGAAATCTGCACATTCGGACTGCTGGGCCATCCCCGTGCAGAGCTGGAAAAACGCTTTGGCAGCCCTTTGCAGATGCACTGACATCTGAAAGACGGGCATGGCCTCTCGTCCTGCCCTGAGTAGGCGACTGGTCTTTGCAGCCTCCGGTTGCATCTTGTCGAAATCGCGCACGCGTGGCAATATTTCCGCATCTCGATCAACGGCTCAGGGGTGCGGCAATGTCAGGTTCAGGACTGAAACTGGGGCTGTTGCCCCTGTGTATTGCGCTTTGCGCAGGGACGGTTTCGGCGCAGGATGTGGCCGATACGATCTATCTGGGCGGTCCGGTCCTGACCATGGATGACAGTGCCCCGCGCGCCGAGGCTGTGGCCGTGCGCGATGGCCGGATCACCGCGGTCGGCGCAGAACAGCAGGTCATGTCGTGGCGCGGCGATTCAACCCGCGTGGTTGATCTTGAAGGCGCTGCGCTGTTGCCGGGTTTTGTGGATGCCCATGGTCATGTGGCCGCTGTTGGGTTGCAGGCCATGGCGGCCAATCTGCTGCCCGCGCCTGATGGGCGTGGCAACAGCATCGCTGAGGTGCAAGACATCCTGCGTGACTTTATCGACACACGACCGGAACAGGTGGAGCGCTTCGGGGCCGTTGTGGGTTTTGGCTATGACGATTCCCAATTGGCAGAACTGGCACATCCCACCCGGCAGGATCTGGACGCGGTGCGTGCCGATATCCCCGTCTATATCGTTCATCAATCCGGTCACCTCGCGGTGGCGAATACCGCAGCACTTGCACTGGCGGGGATCACTGCGCAGAGCGAAGAGATGCCCGGTGGCGTGATCCGGCGCGAGGCGGATGGCAAGACCCCCAATGGCGTGCTCGAAGAGACGCCGCATTTTGTGGCGCTGGGACGAATTCTGGGTGGGCTTGATGCAGAGGGCTCGATCGAGATGGTGCGCGCGGGTGTCGATCTGGTGGCCTCATACGGCTACACTACGGCGCAAGAGGGGCGCGCCAGCACCGGGCAAGTGCAGGTCATGCAGGCACTGGCGGCGCAGGCCGATGGGCTGAAGGTCGATGTGGTGGCCTATCCCGACGTTCTGGTGGATCGAGGTTTTATCGTTGCAGAGCAGTCTCGTGATTACGTCAACCGGCTGCGCGTCGGGGGCGCGAAACTCACCATTGATGGGTCTCCGCAGGGGTTTACCGCGTGGCGGGACCGGCCCTATTACGCGCCGCCCCCGCAGATACGCGGCGACTATGTGGGCTATCCGGCTGCCAGCCCCGATCAGGTCTTTGATGCCATTGACTGGGCCTTTGAAAACGACGTGCAGATCCTCACCCATTCCAATGGCGAGGCGGCAAGCGATCTGCTGCTTGCGGCGATTGATGCGGCGGCCACGCGGCACGGAAATGAGGACCGGCGCGCCGTTTTGATCCATGGCCAATTCCTGCGTGAGGATCAGGTGGATCGGATCAAGGCGCTTGATATCTTTCCATCGCTGTTTCCCATGCACACGTTTTACTGGGGAGATTGGCATCGGGATCGCACGGTAGGGCCGGAGGCTGCGGACGATATTTCTCCGACCGGCTGGGTGTTGCAACGGGGCATGCGGTTTTCCAGCCACCATGACGCGCCGGTGGCGTTTCCCGACTCGATGCGGGTGCTTGACGCGACCGTGACCCGGCGCAGCCGCAGTGGTGATATCATTGGTCCGGCTCATCGGGTCGATGCGATGACCGCGTTAAAAGCGATGACGATCTGGCCTGCGTGGCAGCATTTTGAGGAAGGCAGCAAAGGCTCGCTCGAGGTGGGGAAGCTGGCAGATCTTGTGGTGCTCTCTGCCGACCCGACGGCGGTAGATCCCGAAACCATTGATCAGATCCGGGTGTTACGCACCATCAAAGAAGATGTGGTGGTCTATGATGCGTCCGAACGTGACGAAGGCTCGCTCTTGCAGTGGCGTCCCGTGCCGGGCCGGCTCGACACTGGCTCGGAACTGTTGCGTCGAGCTGCCCTGACGCGCGAGGTACCGACCAGCCTGAGCGGAGTGCGGCGTCGGGTGGCGCTGAGGGTCGCCAGCACGCCGAGTCACGGGGCGACCTGCGTGTCGGATTATCTTTTTGCAACGCTTGCGCCGGGGTTTGAGCGCGCAAAAGACACGCTAATCCCCTAAACGATCAGGCTTGGGGCAGTCCGCAGCAGGTCTGCCCCAGAGGTTTGCGTCAGCGCCACTTGGCCGCGAGTGCTCGTGCGCCCTGTGCCAGCAGCAGCACATCAATCCCCACCGCGAGGAACTGCGCGCCCATATCGGCATAGGCCTGCGTCGCCTCATCCGTGACACCAAGGATGCCGGGCGCTTTGCCCGCAGCCTTGATCCTGTTGATCGCGTCAGCAATCACGGCACGCACTTCCGGGTGGGCGGAATTGCCCTGATGACCCATGTCGGTCGACAGATCCGAGGGGCCGATAAAGATCCCGTCGATGCCCTCTAGGGCGAGTATTTCATCCAGATTTTCAATGCCCTTGCGGTTTTCTACCTGCAGCAGGATGCAGATTTGCGCATCCGCCGTGGGAATGTAGTGCTGCACCGCGCCAAACCGGGTCGCCCGCGCACCCGTCGCGCCGACACCGCGGGTGCCGTGGGGCGGGTAGTGGCACGCACGCACCAGCTCGGCGGCCTGATCTGCGGTTTCCACCATCGGCACCAGCACGGTTTGCGCGCCAGCGTCGAGCACCTGTTTGATCAGCCATGCCTCGCCAATCGGCACGCGGACCACCGGTTCGGCCGACGAGGTCGCAAGCGCGACCAGCTGGTCGCGGATTGAGCGGATGTCATTGGGCGCGTGTTCGCCGTCCACCACCAGCCAGTCAAACCCTGCGGTGCCCATCAGCTCGGTGGTGATAGCCTCGCCAAAGGTACACCAGCAGCCGATCTGGCGCTGACCCTCTTTGAGGGCCTGTTTAAAGTGATTTACGGGCGCAGCCATGTCTAACCTCTTTTACTGAAATGAAATTTCAACGGTGCCGAAATCGGCAAAATCGGCGTGGAGTTCTGTTCCGGCGGGGCACTCAACAGGGCGGATGAACGACCCGGAGAGGACGATATCGCCTGCCTCGATCTGTTGTCCATAGTCCGCCATGCGCCGTGCAAGCCACAACACAGATGTGACCGGATCGTCCAGCACGCCTGCACCTAGGCCGGTTTCCTCCACCACGCTATCGCGTTTCAGGATCGCGCCGACGTGGCGCAGATCAAAGGCGTCGACCGCGTGCCTGTTTGCGCCCATCACAATGCCCGCATTGGCGGCGTTGTCGCTGATGGTGTCGGTGATGATGCGTGCCTGTCCCGTGGCGGGATCGGCGCGCAGGATGCGGGTGTCGAGGATTTCCAGCGACGGGGCCACATAATCGGTGGCCTTCAGGATGTCCTCGCGGGTGCAATCGCGGCCCGCAAGCGGGGATTTCATCACAAAGGCGATCTCGGCCTCGACGCGGGGTTGGATAAAACGCCCCTCTGGCACGGTGCTGGCATTTTCAAACACCATATCATCGAGGAGCACGCCCGAGTCCGGCGTGGTGATATTCAGCGCCTGCTGCATGGCGCGGCTGGTGAGGCCGATCTTCCAGCCGATTTTGCGGCGACCCTGCGCCAGTTTCTGTGCCACCAGCGCCTTTTGCACCGCATAGGCATCATCCAGCGTCATGCCCGGATAGGCGAGCGAAAGGAGACCGCATTGCTGACCTGTCTCCTCGGCGCGCAGCAGCTGGGCGGCGGCCTCGGCGTGTTGATCCGGGGTCATGCCTCATCCTCCACGGTGTTGCGCAGAATGCCGATGCCTTCGCCCTCGACCTCGATTACGTCGCCTGGTTTGAGGAACTTTGGCGGATCAAACCGCGCGCCTGCGCCGGTGGGGGTGCCGGTGACGATAATGTCGCCCGGAACCAGCGTGGTAAAGGTGGAGATATAGGCGATCTGACGGCGGATCGGGAACAGCATCCGGGAGGTGCGATCATCCTGGCGCAGCTCGCCATTGACCTTGGTGGTGATGCGCACGTCATCAAGTTGAGCGGCGGCGGTGAAGGGCACAAGCCACGGGCCGATGGCACCGGATGAATCCCAGTTCTTGCCCTGCGTCACGTTGAATTTGGCATGGCGCACCCAGTCGCGGATTGTCCCCTCGTTACAAAGGGTTATCGCGGCGATATGGTCATATGCGTCTGCCTCAGGAATGCGGCGTCCGCCCTTGCCGATCACAATGGCGATCTCGCCCTCGTAATCCAGTTGCGGGCTTTCCGGCGGGCGGATCAGGGGACGGTCCGCCCCGGTGAAGCTGCGCGCAAATCGTGGAAACAGCGACATGTTCGGCGGGGCGTCTTGTCCGTCCTTGTATTCTTCGTTGCGATTGGGGAAGTTGACGCCGACGCAGATGATCTTTTCCGGGCGGGGCACCGGGAACTGATAGGTGATCTGGTCGAGTGGATGGGTCACTTCCCGCCCCTGCGCGGCTTGGGCGAGGGTGTGGAGACCTTTGTTTTCAATAACCTCCCGTAAGGTGGGCCACTCGGGAAACTCTGGCGAGAGAGCGATTGCGCCCGCGTCGGTGATGACGCCATATAAGGTTTCAGCGGCGGCGGTGTAGGTGGCAAAACGCATCAGGTCAGTCCTCGTGCAAGTTCTGTGATCACATCATGGGCGCGCATGATGTCAGCCTCGGTGGTTTCAAACGCGCCCGCCTGAAACCGGATCACCAGCGCGCCATCAACGCGGGTCTGGGTGAGGTAAATGCGACCGTCGTCATTGATCCTGTTGACCAGCTCAAGGTTCAGCGCATCGAGGTCCGTGACCCCATCAGGCACGTAGCGGAAGGTCCAGAGCGACCACATCGGCGGGGTGACGATTTCAAAATCCGGCTCTTGCGCAAGCGCGTCGTGAAGCTGGCGCGACCATGCAACGTGATTGCGGATACGTTGTCGCAATCCTTCAATGCCGTAGGTGCGGATCAGGAACCAGATCTTCAGCGCGCGGAAGCGGCGGCCCAACGGCACCGACCATTCCGAATAGTTGATGATGCCGTCGTGACCGTGAGTTTTGAGGTATTCCGGGCTGATGGCGAGGGTGCGCACCAGATCGTCTGCATTGCGCAGGAAATGTGCCGAGCAATCAAACTGCGCGCCGAGCCATTTATGCGGGTTGAAGACGATACTGTCTGCCCCCTCAATGCCCGGCCAATAGGCGCGAAACTCCGGGCAGATCATCGCGGAACCGGCCCAAGCGGCATCCACATGGGTATAAAGCCCGTGGTTTTGCGCCACTTGGATGCAGTCCGCGATGGGATCGGTGGCGCCGGTGCCGGTGCCGCCCACACAGAGGATGACGCCAGCGGGGTGAAGGCCTGCGGCCTTGTCGGCCTCAATGGCGGCGTCAAGGGCGGCGGGGTCCATGCCGCGCCAGTCGCCTTTGATTGGCACGCGCACAAGGTTGGCCTGACCGATGCCCGCAACCCAGATGGCACGGTCCACCGACGTGTGCACCTCCGCCGAGCAATAGACGCGCAAGGTCGGCTGACCCGCGAGCCCCTGTTGATTGCCCTGCCAGTTCAAGGCCCGTTCGCGCATAGTGAGCACGGCGGCAAGGGTGGCGGAAGAGGCGCTGTCCTGAATGACGCCGCGAAATTCGCTCGGCAAGCCAAGGGATTGGCGCAGCCAGTCCATCATCCGGGTCTCCATCTCGGTCGCCGCCGGAGAGGTCTGCCAGAGCATACATTGCGGGGCGATGGCGGAGGTCAGGAATTCCGCCAGCACCGAGGGCGCGGCGGCGTTGGAGGCGAAATAGGCAAAGAAGCGCGGGTGCTGCCAATGGGTGATGCCGGGCATCACCTTCTGCTCAAAATCGGCAAAGATCGCCTCCATCCCCTCGCCGTGTTCCGGCGGGGTTTCGGGCAGGGCATTGAGCATATCACCGGGTTTGGTCTGCGCGCGCACCGGGCGCTCGCCCACGGTGAGGTGATAGTCTTGCGCCCAGTCGGCGACCTTGCGGCCCCAGGATGCGAAATCGGTCCAATTCATTTTGTGCTCCCTTGTTCGTGCCCAAGGCACGGACAGCGCCCGACCTTCCCAGGATCGGGCGCTGTCCCTTGGTCTTCTTACGGCGCGATGATCGGTTGCGCTTTGAGGTCACTTTCGCGGATTTCTGCACCGTCAAACAGCGAGCCTTCTTCGAACCAGCTGCGCGGTGCGGGTGCGCCCCAGAGGGTCTGGCGCTGCGGGTCGGTGAGGGACCATTTGATCGGCTCCAGATCCGCGTCGCAGGTCTGATAGTCCGAGCAATAAATCTCAATCCGGTGGCCGTCAGGGTCGCGCACATAAAGGAAAAACGCGTTGGAAATGCCGTGGCGACCGGGGCCGCGTTCGATATTGGCGACATAGCCGGTGGTCGACATCAGATCGAGGAGATCGATGATGTTGAGCGGGGTTGGCACCCAGAAGGCGGTGTGGTGCAGACGCGGGCCGGTTCCATTGGTGAAGGCCACATCATGCACGCCGCCCTTGCGGTGCATCCATGCGGCCCAGACGCGGCCGGACTCGTCATCCTCTGTATATTCAGTGACGCGAAACCCCATCTCGCCATAAAAGGCGATGGCCTCGTCGACATTGGCCGAGAACATGTTGAAGTGGTCGATGCGCAGGGGTTTCACGCCGTTATAGAGCCTGTACTGCTGATGGATTGGGGGCAGGCGGTCCATTTTGACGTAAAACTCCAGCGGCACACCCCATGGATCGCGGGTGCGGAAGCTTGGCCCCATGAAGGGGCGTTCGATCCACTCCACCGGCAGGCCCTTGCTCTCAAAGAAGGCGGCGGCCTTATCGAGTTCGGGGGTGTCAAAGAGTTTGAAGCCGAGGCAGGAGACGCCCGCTGTGTCAGACTGGCGCAGGATGATACAGTGATGGCCGCGTTCCTCCATCGCGCGCAGGTAGATGCGGCTGTCGTCCTCTGCCGTGACTTGCAGGCCGAGGATGTCGACGTAGAAGGCGCGGGAGGCGGCAAGATCGGTGACGCCGTATTCCACATGGCTGAGGCGGGTGATGTTGAAGGGCGGATAGAGGGTCGGTGCGGGAATGGGCATGTCGGGTCTCCTCCGAATGGACAGGCCGAATGTTAGGGCGACATACGAGGGGCTCTGCCCCTCGCGCTCCCCGGGATATTTGGGAGAATCTGAAGGCCTCAGGCGCCGAGGCGGGGGATCTTGTGGTGCCCGGTGGCAAAGCCGATGTGTTTTTGTTCCATGTAGAATTCAAAGCTCCAGTCGCCGCCGTCGCGCCCGATGCCGGATGCTTTGACGCCACCAAAAGGCGTGGGCAGGTGGCGGACGTTTTCCGAGTTCACCCAGATCATCCCGGCCTCGAGCTGGTTGGTGAAGCGCATGGCGCGGGTCACATCGTTGGTCCAGACATAGGCGGTGAGGCCATATTGGGTGTCATTGGCGATGTTCAGCGCCTCGTCTTCGTCGGCGAAGCGGATGGCGGTGAGGACCGGGCCAAAGATTTCCTCGCGGGCGATGGTCATCTGATTGGTGGCCCCGGTGAAAAGCGTAGGCGTCACAAACCAGCCGGTGTCGCCGTGGCGGCTGCCGCCTGCGGCGACGGTTGCGCCGTCCTGCCGCGCGATGTCGAAATAGGAGGTTACCTTGTCGAAGTGGACCTTGTGAATGAGGGGGCCGACCTCGGTTTGGGGATCAAGCGGGTGGCCGACCTTGATGCTGTTTACACGCGCGATCAGTTTGGTCTCAAAGTCGTCGGCAATGCTGTTCTGAATGAGCAGACGCGAGGAAGAGGTGCAGCGTTCGCCGTTCAGAGAATAGATCATGAAGATCGCGGCATCGAGCGCGCGGTCCAGATCGGCGTCGTCAAAGACCACCACAGGGTTCTTGCCGCCGAGTTCAAAGTGAACCCGTTTCAGGGTCGGTGCCCCCTGGGCCATGATCATCGAGCCGGTTTTGCTCTCGCCGACAAAGGCGATGGCCTTGATGTCGGGGTGTTCGGTGAGCGCCTTGCCAGCCTCTTCGCCGAGGCCATTGACGAGGTTCCAGACGCCGGGGGGCAGGCCCGCGTCATGGGCAATCTCGGCAAGGATGCGGGCGGTGAGCGGGGAAAATTCCGCCGGTTTATGGACCACGGTGCAGCCTGCGGCGAGGGCGGGCGCGATCTTCCACGTCGAGAGCATAAAGGGCGTGTTCCACGGCGTGATGACACCGACGGGGCCGATGGGCACGCGGGTGGTGACGTTCATCAGCGTGGGCGAGGGTAGCATCTGGCCATCGCGGGCCGAGAGCGCACGGTCGGCAAAGAAACGGAAATTCTCAGCACCGCGCAGGGCGGCCTTGGACATGAAGCGCAGCGCCTGACCGGTATCCCAGCATTCACAGAGCGCGATTTCCTTGGCGCGGGCAACAATGCCATCGGCGATGCGGTGCAGGATCGCCTTGCGTTCACTCGCAGGCAGGTCGCGCCAAGCGGGGAAGGCGGCTTTGGCGGCCTTTGCGGCGGCATCAATGTCGTCTGCGCCACCGCGGGCAACCGAGCAGATCACGCTTTCGTCGACAGGTGAGGTCGTCTCAAACGTCTGGCCAGAGGCGGCGGGCCGGGCCTCGCCGTTGATCAGATTGGTGATGCCGGAGGCCCGGTGTTTTTCAAGAAAACCTGCGAGTTTGTCGAGGTTGGAGGCGAGGTCGCTCATGCGGGGTCTCCTGTGCTCAGATGGTCGCGGATGGTGCCGCATTTGGGGGAAAGCTCGGGGTCGATGTCGCGCATCTCCAGCGACAGCGCGATGGGGTGGGTTTCCATCGCAGGCGCGAGAAAGGCGCGGGCGGCGTCAAAGATCTGTTGGGTGGCGGCCTTGCGGGCCTCCAGCGGGCGACCGCCGCGCAGGCGCACCGAGATATCGAGATACATGTGGTCGGGGTTGCCATCGGCGATGCTGATATAGTCGGCGGCACAAGCGCGCACTCGCACGCCCGCCATGGGCAAAATACCGGTGTCGATGGCGGCGCGGCGGATGTGATCGCACAGGCCTTGCATGTCGATAAGCTGCGCCAGCCGGGGTGCGTAGTCCAAGGTGATATGGGGCATTCCGGTCCTCCTCCCAAACTGCTTAACATGTTATGTTTGTGCGGCATCCCTGTCAACGGGTGCCTTGAAAAATACTTAACTTTGATAAGTGATTGCCAAGGCAGGGTTTGGCGGCGATACAGGGGAGCATGACACATGCATTGCCCAGAACCGATCGATCTTTGCCTATTGCTTTGTTGCGCGCGCGCGAACGGGTGATGGGGCCGGTGCGACAGTTGTTGAACGGACAGGATCTGACCGAACAACAATGGCGCGTGTTGCGGGTGGTGCAGGAAAGCGGCCCGATCGACCCGACGCAGATTGCCGATCAGGCCTGCCTATTGTTGCCGAGTCTGACACGGATTTTGCAAAAACTGCAGGAAAAGGGTCTGATTGACCGCGCACGCGATGAGACCGACCGGCGGCGGCAGGTGATTACCCTGACCGAGTCTGGCATGCGGGTGATCGAGGAAAACATCGATGCCAGCCTCGCCCTGATTGAGCGCACGCGCGAGAAAATGGGGACAGAGGATTATGAGGCTCTGCTGGATCTGTTGCGCAAGCTCAACGGGCTTGATCTCTAGGCGGTGGGCCGCATCAGCAGGATCTGCACATCGGCAACATTGGTGCCGGTGCCGCCGACCGTTACCAAAGCATCTGCGGCTTTGAGGGCGGCGTAGCTGTCGTTATTTGCCAAGAGCGCCGCTGGGTCGGCACCTGAGGCGGTGATCGCCCCCCATGTTTGGGGCGTGACAAGGCCACCGGCTGCGTCCGTGGGGCCGTCGCGCCCATCTGTACCGCCTGAAAGAAAGACCCACTCTCCCGGAAGCTTATCTGCCGCCTGCGCGATCCTCAGCGCAAGTTCCTGATTGCGCCCGCCGCGCCCCGTCCCGGTCAGGCGCACCGTGGTCTCACCGCCAAACAGATATGCGGTGGGGCGGTCTGTGGTGGTGGATGTTGCAACATCGAGAATGCGTTGGGCGGCGTCTGACACATCGCCGGTGAGATCATCCACCAGATCGGGGACATGCCAGCCTGCGGCCTTGGCTCGGTCGCGCATCGCCTCAAGGCTGAAACGATTGGAGCCGATCAGGACATTCTGTGCAGGGGGTGTTTTGGCGCTGCCCTCGGGGGTGTTGAGATGCGCCTGAACCGCAGCGGGGATTTGATCCCAGAGCCCCTCGGATTGCAGCAAGGCGCGGGCGTCACCTCTGCTGCCCAAGGGGGCAACCGTGGGGCCAGAGGCAATGGCACGCAGATCGTCGCCAATGACATCCGACAGAATGAAGGCGGTGACGCGGGCCGGGGCGGCGGCGCGGCAGAGACCGCCGCCTTTGAGATCCGAGAGGGACTGGCGGATCAGGTTCATCCGGTTGATGTCGAGGCCCGAGGCCAGCAGAACCTCATTCACGCGGGCCTTATCCGCGAGGGTCAGGCCGGGGGCAGGGGCCACCATCAGCGCCGAGCCGCCGCCGGAGATCAGCATAAAGAGCTGATCTGATGCATTGAGATCTTGGACGAGAGAGAGCACGCGCCCCCCTGCTGCCGCACTGGTTTGATCGGGAACCGGGTGCGCGCCCGCGATGACCTCGGCACCGGGCACATCTGCGTGGTTTTCGGGGTTGGTGATGACAAGAGCCTCGGACGGTGCGTCGGGCAGGGCGGCAAGAGCCGCGCGCATCATCGGAACAGCGGCTTTGCCCACCGCTATCACGATGCGGCGGCCACCCGGCGCAAGCGGGGCAAGTGGCTCTGCGCTGAGTTGGGCTTGCACGGCGGCGGCAGGATCGGCGCGGTCAATGGCCGATTGAAAAAGCTCTAGCGCGGTCTGTTGCAGGCTGTGGGTCATCAGCGGCCCCTTCATGGTGAAAGTTGCGCCATATTGCGCGGCTCTTTTTGTGCGGGTCAATGGCAGGTTGGCGCAAGATATGAGGGCAAAAGCCGCGCGGCTTTCAAATCGAGCCATATAATCCTTCATGCGAAAGGGGCCATCATAGGCATTGGCCTAACGCCGTGGGCACGGTTTGATGGGCACAGAGATTTCAAGAAGGTTATGCGATGACAAAACCCACCTATTACGCGCCCCATGGGGGGCTGCCGCCGCAGACCCAGCTCCTGACGGACCGGGCGATGTTTACCGAGGCTTACGCGGTGATCCCGAAGGGCACCAACAGCGATATCGTCACCAGCCTTTTGCCGTTCTGGGACAAGGCGCGGTTCTGGGTGATCGCGCGGCCCCTGTCGGGATTTGCCGAGACGTTTTCGCACTATATCGCCGAGGTGCTGCCCGGTGGTGGCTCCACACGGCCTGAAACCGAAACCGGCGTTGAGGCGGTCCTGTTTGTGGTCGAGGGCCAGATGGAGCTGACCATTGATGGGACAGCGCATCAGATGAGTGAGGGGGGCTATGCCTTTGTGCCGCCCGCCTCAGATTGGACGCTGAAGAACACCAGCGATGCGCCGGTGCGGTTTCACTGGGTGCGCAAGGCCTATCAGGCGGTTGAGGGGCTGGATCAGCCCGACGCCTTTGTGACCAATGAGCAGGATGTGACACCCACGGCGATGCCCGGCACCGAGGGCAAATGGGCCACGTCGCGCTTTGTTGACCCGGCTGACCTGCGTCACGACATGCATGTGACGATTGTTACCTTTGAGCCGGGCGCGGTCATTCCCTTTGCTGAGACGCATGTGATGGAGCATGGGCTCTATGTGTTGGAAGGCAAGGCGGTTTACCGGCTCAATCAAGATTGGGTCGAGGTCGAAGCGGGCGATTATATGTGGCTGCGCGCCTTCTGCCCGCAGGCCTGTTATGCGGGCGGGCCGGGCAAGTTCCGCTATCTGCTCTATAAGGATGTGAACCGCCACATGCCGCTTGCGCCATTGCGCTGAGGACAGACAGGTTATTAAACGGAAAAAGGGCCGCGCGATGCGGCCCTTTTGCTGTTATTCTGGTGCCTCTTAATGCGCGTCGCGCGAGGTGCCGAGCGAGCCTTTGGAGTGGCCCGACATGCCGCCGGAGACTTCTTCGGTCGACTCGTCCGCCAGCTCTTCGGGCAGGACCAAGTTCAACACGATAGAGATCACGGCGGCGGGCAACAGGCCGCTGGTCAGCAGGATGCGCGCGGTGTCGGGCATATGCTGAAGCGCGCCCGGTTCCAGTTGCAGGCCAAGCCCGACGGAGAGCGAGATCGCAAAGATCACCATATTGCGCCGGTTCCAGTCCACATCCGACAGGATCGAGATACCGGCTGCGACCACCATGCCGAACATCACGATGACGCCGCCGCCGAGAACCTCAATCGGGACGGTGCGGATTACGGCGCCGACCTTGGGGATGAGGCCGCAGATGATCAGGAAGATCGCCCCGCAGGTGACCACGTGGCGGCTCATGACGCCGGTCATGGCAATCAGGCCCACGTTCTGGCTGAAGGAAGTGTTGGGCATGGCGCCAAATGCGCCCGCAAGGGCGGAGCCAAACCCATCGGCAAAGGTTGCGCCTTCGATCTCCTTGTCGGTGGCTTCGCGCCCCGCGCCGCCCTTGGTGATGCCCGAGACATCGCCCACGGTTTCAACGGCAGAGACAAAGGCCATCAGGCAGAAGCCCAAGATGGCGGCAAAGGAGAACTCAAACCCGTATTTAAACGGCTGCGGCAGAGCAAAGGCGGCGGCGTTGCTCCAGCTGCCTGCGATGGAGTCAAAGCTCAGCATACCGACCATCAGCGCGTAGATATAGCCGACAATTAGCCCCAAGAGGACCGCTGCCACAGAGAGCATGCCACGGGTGAAGAACTTCAGCCCCAGCGTGACCACGATCACCACAATCGCCGCTGACCAGTTCAGCAATGAGCCATATTCAGGGGTGCCAATCGCGGGAACACCGCCGGCGGCGTATTGGATGCCGACCTTGACCAGTGCCAGACCGATCATGGTGACCACAAGACCGGTCACAAGGGGGGGCAGGGCAAAGCGGATCTTGCCAATAACAAGGCCGAGACAGGCGTGGAACAGGCCACCGATGAGAACCCCGCCAAAGAGCGCGGCCAGCCCATCGACGCCTTTGCCCGCCACCAGCGGGATCATGATTGGCAGGAAGGCAAAAGATGTGCCCTGCACAATCGGCAGTTTCGCCCCGACAGGGCCAACAGAGAAAGTCTGAAACAAGGTGGCGATACCGGCAAACAGCATCGACATCTGGATCAGGTAGAGGAGTTCCGGAAAGTCGGGAGAGTTGGAGCCAAACCCAAACCCGGCCGCCCCGGCGACGATGATGGCAGGCGTTACGTTAGAGACGAACATCGCCAGCACATGCTGGATGCCCAGCGGGATGGCTTTGCCCAATGGGGGCATATAGTCGGGATCGCGGAGCTGCTCCGGCGTCCCGATAGACGTATCAGACATTTTCTGTTCCCTGTTGGTTGGGGGAATCTCCCGGCCTCATTTGGCGGGTCGGGATGATCCGGATTGCGAGATCGGAGGCTAGTTCGCCGTGTCCAATGTGATCTCGGTGACGATCCACGGGTCATCAAACCAGTGTTCTTCGAGGTTGGTGCCATCGCCGATCCGGTCGACGACAATATATTGGCCGGGCGCTTCAAATGGCGCGAGTACGCCGTGCCAGACACCGCGATGCAGGTTGATCGACTGGCCCGGCTGGCTCAGGAAGGCCAATGGTTTGCCGGGTGTGCCGCCCTCATCGGGGGCGACGATCACGATCATCGGCACCCCATCAAGGGGCACGAAAGCCTGACTGCCTTCGGGGTGACGCTCCACCAGATCCACGGTGTAGGGCAGGTGGCGCGCCTCGGAGACAAAGAGGCTGATGCCGGCACGACCCTGCGCAAAATCCAACTGCGCCAGATCATGGTGACGGCCACATTTGCCCTGATTTATGATCTTGTCCGGCTGCGCCTTGGGCACCAGCACATCACCAAAAGGGGCAAACGCCTCGGCGGTCAGGGGGCGGGCAATCAGAGCGCGGTTCATGGCAGGATATCCATCAGGCGAAACTGGGCGATCCGTTCAACCTGTTTGCAGGCCTCGGCAAATTCCGTGGTGCGGTCATTGTCGATGCGGCGCTGAAAAGCCGCCATGATCGAGGCCTTATCGTGGTCGCGCACCGCGATGATGAAGGGAAAACCGTGTTTTTCCACATATGTGGTGTTGAGCGCGGTAAACGTCTCGCGTTCTTCGTCGGTCAAGAGGTTCAGCCCGGCGCTGGCTTGTTCCGAGGTGCTCTCGGCTGTCAGGCGACCGGCTGCGGCGAGTTTGCCCGCAAGATCGGGGTGCGCTGTCAGCACGCCGAGGCGCTCTTCCTCGCTCGCGGTGCGGAACATGCGGCACAGCGCGTTGTGCACACCCGCCGCGCAGTCATGCGCCGGGCCAAGTTCGAGGTCAAAGGCGCGATCCGCAATCCAGGGGGAATGTTCAAAGATCGACCCATATGTGGCCACAAATGTCTCGCGGTCCATTTGGCTGGGACGGGTGCGACGCTGATGGGGATGGGTGCTGGCCCAATGCTCCGCGATTTCCAGACGGCGCGGGCACCAGACGCCCTCGTGGCTCTGGATATGATCGATAAAGCGCTTGAGCGCGGCGATTTTGCCCGGACGCCCCACCAGACGGCAATGCAAGCCGATGGTCATCATCTTGGGCGCGCCTGCGTCGCCTTCGGCATAGAGCGCATCAAAGGCATCGGTCAGATATTGCCCGAAATCCTCGCCGGTGACCCAGCCGGGGGCCGTGGCGAAGCGCATATCGTTGGCCTCAAGCGTGTAGGGAATGATCAGCTGATCGCGGTCGCCTACTTCGAGCCAGTAGGGCAGGTCGTCATCATAAGTGTCCGAGATGTAATCAAAGCCGCCCTCCTCGGCCACGAGGCGTACGGTATTGGCGCTGCAGCGCCCGGTGTACCAGCCGCGCGGGCGCTCCCCGACCACCTCGGTATGAAGGCGGATCGCCTCTTTGATGGCGGCTCGTTCTTCATCCTCCGGCAAGTCCTTATGTTCGACCCATTTGAGGCCGTGGGAGGCGATTTCCCAATCTGCGTCCTTCATCGCCTGCAGCTGTTCGGGGCTGCGGGCAAGGGCGGTGGCGACGCCATAGATGGTCAGCGGGATACCAGCGCCAGTGAACAGGCGGTGCAGACGCCAAAAGCCTGCGCGCGCGCCATATTCATAAATCGATTCCATATTCCAGTGGCGCTGGGCGGGCCATTGCGCCGCACCGGGGATGTCAGAGAGGAACGCCTCGGAGGCCGCATCGCCGTGCAAGGTGCAGTTCTCGCCACCTTCTTCGTAGTTCAGCACGAACTGGACGGCGATTTTTGCGGAATTGGGCCAAGCGGGATGAGGGGCCTGCGCCCCATATCCACGCATATCGCGGGGATAGCGTGTCAATTGCGAGTCTCCGGTTTATTTGTCGTTTCATTGTTATACATAGGAAATGGTCCTTGGGCTTTACCGCAATTTTTGAAAGTGCTGTTTGATGCTCGTGCGTGCATCTCGGGCAGCGCGGGCGCAATATGGCGGCAAATTCAGCAGCATATGATCGGCCAAGGGGCAGCGCGCCCAAGGGCCGGAGAGGAAAGGCAACAGATGAGCGGATATCTGACCACACATGTTCTGGACACGGCGCGGGGGTGCCCTGCAGAGGGCATCAAGATCGCGCTATATAAGGTGAGCGGCAATTCCCATAAGAAGATCGCGGAGACCGTGACCAATTCCGACGGGCGCACCGATACCCCGATTCTGCCTGCTGAGACCTTCGCGACCGGCACGTATGAGCTGATCTTCTTCTGTGGGGATTATCTGCGCGCTTCAGGTCAGGCGGGGGATGATCCGCTGTTTCTGGATCAAGTGCCGATCCGGTTCGGCATGAGCGAGGCAGAGAGCCACTATCATGTGCCGCTTCTGTTGTCGCCCTATGGGTATTCCACCTATCGCGGCAGCTGACGCATAGGTATTTGGGAAAAGATGAAGGGCAGGCCGCAAGGTGCTGCCCTTTTTCATGGCTCAGGCGGCATCCGCCGGAAGGGACGCAAGGATGTGGTCCACCATGAAATCAAGGAACAACCGTACCTTGGGGTCCTGATGGCGGCGGTGCATATAAAGACAGGCCATCTGAATGGTGGCGGGCGGCTCGTCCGGCAGCACCGGGACCAAGCGACCGGAAGCGAGATGCTCGGAGATTTCAAACACCGGTTTCAGGATGATCCCATGGCCGTCCAGCGCCCATTGGGTGAGCACATCGCCGTGGTCTGATTCATAAGGGCCTGAAACAGCGACCCGGCGGATGCCTTCGGGACCGTGCAGGGGCCACTGAAATTCCGGCGCGCCGGGATAGCGCAGGTTGAGGCAATCATGGGCTTCGGTTTTCAGCTCGGCGCTGGATGTCGGCATGCCGCGCGCCTTGATATAGGCGGGCGACGCGCAGAGCACGCGCGGACAATCGGTGATTTTACGGATCTTGAGGTTGGAATCTTCGGGCAGGCCCAGAAAGAAAGCCGCATCCAGCCCTTCGGCCGCGAGGTCGAGTTTGCGATCCGACAGGCGCAGGCGAATGTTAATGAGCGGGTAGGCGGCGTTGAACTGCGGCACCGCCGGGGCAATCAACCGCTGTCCGACCCCCAAAGGTGCCGCCACATAGAGCGTGCCGCGCGGGGTCTGCGTCACATTGGAGATGTCGGCCTCGGCCTCTTCGACGGCTTCGAGGATCTTGACCGCACCATGGTAGAACAGCTGGCCCTGTTCTGTGGGGTGCAGCAGCCGCGTGGTGCGCTGGAACAGGCGCACTTTCAGGTGTTCCTCGAGCTGGGAAATTCGCGACGAGGCCACGGCAGCAGAGATGCGCATATCCCGCGCTGCGGCGGACATATTGCCGAGCTCATAGACGCGGACGAAAGTGCGGATATTGTTCAGATAGGCCATGACGGGGATTTCATTGTTAGCTTATGTTTGAAGCAGCTTGGAATTTTTTCCTGATACACGAAAATAACCCGCTCGCCTAGGGTCAGGGCAAACGCGCAAGGAGTGAGCTATGCAAGAGCTTGTAATCATGTGGGACTGGCTTGCCTTTGCCGTCCGCTGGCTACACGTCATCACCGCCATCGCCTGGATCGGATCGTCCTTTTATTTTGTGGCGCTTGATCTGGGGCTGCGGAAAGTCCCGCATTTGCCGGTCGGTGCCCATGGCGAAGAATGGCAGGTGCATGGCGGTGGTTTTTACCACATCCAGAAATATCTGGTGGCACCGGCGAACATGCCGGACCATCTGATCTGGTTCAAATGGGAGAGCTATGCCACGTGGCTCTCGGGCGCCGGCCTGTTGATGATCGTCTATTGGGCGGGTGGCGAGCTTTATCTGATCGATGCTGGAAAGGCCGATCTGGCGCTGTGGCAGGGCATCCTGATTTCGGGCGCATCGCTCAGCGTGGGCTGGCTGGTCTATGATTTCCTGTGCAAATCGCCCTTGGGCGAGAAGCCGACGCTGCTGATGATACTGCTGTTCGTGCTGCTGGTGGCCATGGGCTATGGGTATAATCAGATCTTCACGGGTCGTGCGGTGATGCTGCATCTGGGGGCCTTTACCGCCACCATCATGACGGCCAATGTGTTCTTCATTATCATGCCGAACCAGCGCATCGTGGTGAAAGACCTGCAGGAAGGCCGCACGCCGGATGCAAAGTATGGCAAGATCGCCAAGCTGCGCTCGACCCATAACAACTATCTGACCTTGCCGGTGATCTTCCTGATGCTGTCCAACCACTACCCGCTGGCCTTTGCCACCGAGTATAACTGGCTGATCGCGGCGCTGGTGTTCCTGATGGGGGTGACGATCCGTCATTACTTCAACACCTGCCACGCTGGCACCGGCAATCCGACCTGGACCTGGCCCGTGACCATTCTGCTGTTCATTGCCATCATGGCGTTGAGCCAAGCCCCCCTCGTGCAGGACACCTATGAGGAATCCGAGGCACGAGAGCTGACCCAAACCGAGCTGGCCTTTGCTGGCTCGGAACATTTTGAGGATGTGATGAATACGGTGCCGGGGCGCTGCGCCATGTGCCACTCGCGCGAGCCTTATTATGACGGTATCCGCCGCGCGCCCAAGAACGTGCTGCTGGAGACCCCTGCGGATGTCGCCAAACACGCGCGTCAGATTTACTTGCAGGCTGGCGCGACCCACGCAATGCCGCCCGCCAATGTGACCTATATGGAAGGCGAAGAGCGCGCGCTGATCCGCAAATGGTATGCCGATGGCGCAAAAGATCTGCCCTTCTATATGGCGGGCAATTGAGCCACCCCCGAGGCCGGGGCTGCGGCGCCCGCACCTGATCCTGCGCCCATCCGACGCCCGCCGGGCCAGACACCGCGCGTGCGGTGTGGCCGGGGCTGATACTCTCCCTCTATATATCTGACGAAAGGCGAGCCGAATGTCCGCTGTTGCCAAAATCCTGCGTGGCCGCACGCTGAGTTTTCACGTCGAGCCCACCGGCCCCGAGGATACCGCCGCCTATAGCTATCGCGAAGATGGCGCGATCCTGATCTGCGAGGGTCGCATCACGGCCCATGGCGCGTACAGCGATATTGTGCGCGAGGCTCCCGAGGCCGAGGTGGTGGATCATCGCCCGCATCTCCTGATGCCCGGCTTTATTGATCTGCATCTGCATTTCCCACAGGTGCAGGTGGTGGCCTCTTGGGGCGAACAGCTGCTCGATTGGCTCAACACCTATACATTCCCTGCGGAGGTGCAGTTTGCAGACCCTGCGCACGCGGAGCGGATGGCCCGCGGGTTCTTCGATCTGATCCTGGGCCATGGCACCACCACGGCGGTGGCCTTCTGTTCCGTGCACCCCACCTCGGCCGACGCCTATTTCGCCGAAGCCGCCCGCCGTAATATGCGGATGATCGGCGGCAAGGTGATGATGGACCGCAATGCACCCGAGGGGCTGACTGATACGGCGCAGCGCGGCTATGACGAGACCAAGGCGCTGATCGAGCGCTGGCACGGCAAGGGGCGGGGGTCATACGCGATTTCGCCTCGGTTCGCGATTACCTCGACGCCCGCACAACTAGAGGCCGCCGGGGCCTTGGTTGGCGAACACCCCGACGCCTATGTGCAGACGCATCTGTCTGAGAACCGCGACGAGATCGACTTTACTCTCAGCCTCTACCCGGATGCGCCGGACTACCTCGGCATCTATGAACGCTACGGGCTTGTGAGTGATAAGACCCTGCTGGGGCATGCGATCCATCTGGAGCCGCGCGAGATTGAGCTTCTGACCGCAACCGGGGGCCAACCGGTGTTTTGTCCGACGTCCAATCTGTTCCTCGGCAGCGGTCTGTTCGATGATGCCGGCCTGCGCGCCAAGGGCATCCTCAATGGCATCGCCACCGATATTGGCGCGGGCACCAGTTATTCGATGCTGCAGACCCTGAATGAGGGTTACAAGATCCTCCAGTTGCAGAACCAGAAGCTGCACCCGCTGCGCGCCTTCCATTGGATCACCCGTGGCAATGCCGAGGTGCTGGGGCAGGTCGATCAGATCGGCACCTTGGATGCTGGAACGGAGGCCGACATCGTGGTGCTGAATGCAAAAGCCACCCCGGCAATGGCGCTGAGGGCAGAGGCGGCAACCTCGCTAAGCGAAGAACTGTTCATCCTGCAGATGCTTGGCGATGATCGCGCCGTTGCAGAGACCTATGTGGCGGGCGAGGCGATGAAGCCACGGAGCTGACGTCCAGCAAGGCATCACATGAGGCTTTGTGACGGGCGCGGTGGTTTTTTCCTCTGCGCCCGTTTTGGTTTGTGGATTTGAGTCGGGGGGCATTGGTGTGATTCCGGGCGGATCTTGTTTGATTCCGGGGCCGAGTC